>Ga0209137_1000591_pt1 | contig 37802 bp, 36 predicted proteins | sample SaaInl5LU_22_DNA_FD_184642 | JGI IMG/M metagenome (GOLD analysis project Ga0209137, IMG submission 184642) | Marine microbial communities from expanding oxygen minimum zones in the Saanich Inlet - ESP_105LU_22_DNA (SPAdes) (version 2) | ecosystem: Environmental > Aquatic > Marine > Intertidal... | reverse complement strand
ATGCAATTTTATTAGATGCAAGAGAAGAAAAAGAGTTTAAAGTAAGTCATTTAAAAAATGCCATTTGTGTTGGCTATGATAATTTTAAACTAAAAGAAACTTTAGAAAAGCTACCTGAAGATAAAAAAACAAAAATTGTTGTTTATTGCTCTTTGGGTATTCGTTCTGAGACAGTTGCTCATAAACTTATTGAAGCTGGTTATACTAATGTTTACAACTTATATGGAGGTATTTTTGAATGGAAAAATAATAACTATACAGTTGTAGATACTTTAAACAAACCTACAGAAAAAGTACATGCTTTTAGTAAAGATTGGGGCAAATGGCTTAAAAAAGGAAAGAAAATTTATGACTAAAAATCTTCTTTTAATTTTTACTAGAAACCCTGAGCTTGGTAAAGCTAAAACACGTTTAGCAAAAACTGTTGGAGATGAAACTGCTCTCGAAATCTATAAATTTTTACTAAAAAAAACGAATGAAATTTCATCAAAAATAAATGCAGATAAAGCAGTTTACTATTCTGTTAAAGTAAGAGAAAATGATATTTGGGATGCATCAATTTATCAAAAACACCTTCAAAAAGGAGAAGATTTAGGGATTAGAATGCTAAATGCTTTTAAACACGGATTTAATGAAGGGTATAAAAAAATCATTATCATTGGTAGTGATTTGTATGATTTAACACCAAATCATATAGAACAAGCTTTTTCTTATTTAGATTCTAATGATGTAGTAATTGGACCTGCAAAAGATGGTGGTTATTATTTATTAGGATTAACTAACCTTCATGAACAAATCTTTAAGAATAAAGATTGGGGTACATCTTCTGTAAGAAAAGATACATTAAAAGACTTAAAAGAGAATACCATACATTTGTTAGAAGAATTAAATGATATTGATATTTTTGAAGATATTAAACATCATAAAGCATTTCAGCACTTTTTAAAATAGCAATATGAATAAACAGCAACAACTTCAAGAAAGTATTTTATTTTTAAAAGAAAATGGATTTACCAATCCTGAAATAGGCGTAGTTTTAGGTACAGGTTTAGGGAAATTAATTCATGAAATTTCAATTGAAAAAGAAATCGCCTATTCAGAAATACCACATTTTCCAGAAGCAACAGTAGAGTTTCATTCTGGGAAATTAATTTTTGGGAAATTATCAGGCAAAAAAGTTGTTGTGATGTCTGGTCGATTTCATTTGTATGAAGGCTACAATTCTTGGGAAGTAACTTATGGTATTAGAACTATGCATGGTTTAGGCATTAAAAATTTATTAATATCTAATGCAGCAGGAGCTATAAATCTAAACTACAAAAAGGGCGATTTAATGTTAATTGAAGATCATATTAATTTACAAGGCAGTTCTCCACTAGCATTTAAAGGTGCAAATGACTTTGGAAATATTTTTGCTGATATGTTAGAACCATATTCAAAATATATTAATTCAAAAATAGTTGAAGTCGCCAAAAAAGAGAATATTAAACTACATACAGGCGTTTATGCTAGTGTTTTAGGACCACAATTAGAAACAAGAGCAGAATATAGAATGTTACAAATTTTAGAAACAGATGCTGTAGGTATGAGCACTGTTCCAGAAGTTATTGTTGCTAAACAATTAAACTTACCTTGTGCTGCTATCTCAGTTTTAACAGATGAATGCGATCCTAAAAATTTACAGCCTGTTAATATTGCTGAAATTATTGCTATTGCAGGAGAAGCTGAACCTAAAATGATTACTCTGTTTAAAGAAGTAATCAAAAAATTATAAATTAGAATATTAATTAAAAATCTAAGACTATTTTTTAGAATAACTAAAAGCGCTATTCTTTAACATAGGTATGTGCTACTGTTTTAAACTCTTCCCAATTTACAGTTCCAGATTTTGATTTGTCAAATTCATTTAACATAAATTCTGCAACTAACCCTCTTATTAAGCTGCTTACCTTAGCTTCTTTTAAAAGTTGTTTAAGATCGGCTTTTGTTAGCTGCCCATCATTATCAGTATCAAAATACTCAAATGCTTCTTTAGGATTAGTAAACTTACTTCTCATTAAGTTTTCTATGTTTATCACTATTTTTTCTCTAGACCAAGCCATAATTTAATCTGCTATTTTGCAATAAATAAGTTGGAGTTTCTTTGTTTTTATTTCAGAAAACAAGCCTATTAGTCTTGCCATTCTGCTATAAATAAGTTGGTATCTCTACCTCCTCCATTATTTCTATTAGATGAAAAAATAAGTTTTTTACCATCATTAGAGAAAACAGGAAAAGCGTCAAAAGTTTCTCCATGAGTAACTCTTTCTAAATTTTTACCATCTAAATCTATCATGTATAAATTAAAAGGGAAACCTCTTTCTGCTTCAAAATTAGAAGAGAATAATATTTTTTTACCTGAAGGATGAAAAAACGGACTCCAGTTTGCATTTCCTAAATCTGTTAATTGTCTTAAGTTAGAACCATCTGCATCACAAATAAATAATTCCATATCTGTTGGTTCTACTAGACCTTGAGCTAACAAATCTTTATACGCTTTAATTTCTTCTTCTGTTTTTGGTCTTGAAGCTCTAAAAATCAACTTTGTTCCATCAGGAGAAAAGAAAGCACCACCATCATAACCTAATTCATCTGTAATTTGCTTTACATCTGTACCATCAATATTCATGGTGTACAATTCTAAATCTCCACTTCTAGTAGAAGTAAACACAATTTTATCTCCTTGTGGTGATACTGTTGCTTCTGCATCATAACCAACTTCATTTGTTAATTGTTTTACAACATTACCTTCTAGATCAGATACAAAAATGTCGAAACTATCATAAATTGGCCAAACATATTTACCGTTTTTACGTAAAGGAACTTCTGGGCATTCTTTATCTTTCAAATGAGTAGAGCCATAGACAAAATGTTTGTTATCTGGTAAAAAATAAGCACATGTTGTACGTCCAAAACCAGTAGAAATCATTGGTGGTTTTGAATCTTTAAATGTTTCGTTTGCATTCATCAAAAACATTTGATCACAATTAACTCCCCAGTTTTTAAAGTTAGATTGAAAAACAATTTGTTTATCATCAAAACTCCAATAGGCTTCTGCATTATCACCACCAAAAGTAATTTGCTTTAAGCTTTTAAAATGTTTTTCTTCTGGGTAAATTAAAGAGTTTTTAACTTCGACTTTAGCTTCTGGCTTATTATCATTTTGTTTTTTATCTGTTTTACAAGAAAGCATGGTTAATGCAATCATCAATACAAAAAGAATTCTCATTTTCTTATTTATTAATTAACTTCGCAAAAATAATATTCTAATCATGAAAAATACCTTATTTCTTATATTTTTAGTAGCATTTATATCTTGTAAAACAGATATTAATCAAGAAAACAGAATTAAAGAAGATGTTACTTTTTTAGCTTCTGACGCTTTAGAAGGCAGACAAACTGGTACAGATGGTGAAAAAAAAGCTGCAAAGTATATAGCAAATCGTTTTAAAGAGTTAGCATTAGAAGCTAAAGGTACTGAAGGATATTTACAACCTTTTACTTTTAAGCCTAAAACAAACCCTCATGATGAAGTAAAATTTGATGTAAATGGAGATGGAACCATTACAGGAAATAATGTTATTGGTTTTGTGGATAACAAAGCAGAAAATACGATTATAATTGGTGCTCATTTTGATCATTTAGGTTTTGGAGGAGAAGGCTCTTTATATAGAGATTCTATTAAAGCAGTGCATAATGGAGCTGATGATAATGCTTCTGGAGTATCTGTTTTACTAAATCTAGCTGCAAAATTGAAAGTAAAAAACACTAATAATAACTATTTATTTATGGCTTTTTCTGGAGAAGAAATGGGACTTTTAGGTTCTAATTATTTTGTAAAAAACCCAACTATAGACACTAAAAAAGTATCATATATGATAAATATGGATATGGTTGGACGTATGAAAAAAGATTCAACTCTAGCTGTTTATGGTACAGGTACTTCACCTATTTTTAAACAAGTATTAAAATCTCATAATGATAACTTTAAATTAATTCAGCAAGAATCTGGTGTTGGCCCTTCTGATCATACAAGTTTCTATTTGGCTGATATACCTGTTTTACATTTTTTTACAGGACAACATGAAGACTATCATAAACCAGGAGATGATTCAGAAAAATTGAATTACGATGGCATGTATTTAATTTCTGATTATATTTTTAATATTATCACAGATTTAGACGACAATGGAAAATTGGCTTTTAGAAAAACTAAAAATGAAAGTGAAAGTACGCCAAGATTTAAAGTTGGTTTAGGAGTTATACCAGATTATTTATTTGATGGAAAAGGAATGCGAATAGATGGAGTTTCAGAAAATAAACCAGCACAAAAAGCAGGTCTTAAAAAAGGAGATATTGTTATAAAATTAGGAGATAGCACAATTACAAATATGATGAGTTATATGCGTGCTTTATCAATTTTTGAAAAAGGAAATAGCACAAAAGTAATTGTAAAAAGAGGAGATAAAGAAGTTGAAAAGGTTATTAACTTCTAAAAAATGAAATTATCTAAAGAAGCTTTTATTACCAAAATACATTTAGTTATATCTGTAATTATAGTAATACCTGTTTCTTTCATTTATGGGTTTAAACCAAGTTCTCAGTTTGATATTTTTCTTAACACAGTAGATGAAAAAAACTTTTTTAAAGCTATTATGGGTTTATACATTGGTTTTTCTATACTATGGATTTTTGGAATATTTAAAACAAAATTTCTAAAATCGGCTTTACTAAGTAATATGATATTTATGCTAGGCCTAGGCTTTGGAAGACTTCTGAGTATTTTTATTGATTGTACACCTACTTTTGGATATACTTTTGGAACTGCAGCAGAATTGTTTTTAGGATTTTACGGATTTTGGGTTATCAATAATAAAAAGGTATTTTTGCAAAAAAAATAATCTTGGTAAAAATAGACAACATAGAATTATCTGACTTTCCATTATTGCTTGCACCAATGGAAGACGTTTCTGACCCACCTTTTAGAGCATTGTGTAAAGAAAATGGAGCAGATGTTGTATATACAGAATTTATTTCTTCAGAAGGCTTAATTAGAGATGCTGCTAAAAGTGTGATGAAATTAGACATCTATGAAAAAGAAAGACCAGTTGGTATCCAGATTTTTGGAGCTAACTTAGATTCTATGCTAAGATCTGTTGAAATTGTTGAGAAAACAAATCCAGATATTATTGACATCAACTTTGGTTGCCCTGTAAAAAAAGTTGTTTCTAAAGGTGCTGGTGCAGGTATTTTAAAAGATATTGATTTAATGGTAAAGTTAACCAGTGAAATGGTAAAACATACTAAATTACCTATTACTGTTAAAACGCGTTTAGGTTGGGATCATGATTCTATTAAAATTGTTGAAGTTGCAGAACGTTTACAAGATGTTGGTTGTAAAGCAATTTCTATTCATGGAAGAACTCGTGCACAGATGTATAAAGGTGATGCAGATTGGAAACCAATAGCAGCAGTTAAAAACAATACAAGAATGCATATTCCTGTTTTTGGAAATGGTGATGTAAATACACCTGAAAGAGCTATGGAAATGCGAGATAAATATGGTTTAGATGGAGCTATGATTGGTAGAGCTTCTATTGGATATCCATGGTTTTTTAATGAAGTAAAACACTTCTTTAAAACAGGAGAACATTTACCTAAACCTACAATTGCAGAACGTACAGAAATGGCAAGAAGACATTTACAAATGTCTATAGATTGGAAAGGAGAACGTTTAGGAGTTGTAGAGACTAGAAGACACTACACTAATTACTTTAAAGGAATTCCTCATTTTAAAGAATACAGAACAAAGATGGTTACTTCAGACGATCCAAAAGACGTTTTTGCTACATTTAACGAAGTAGAAGAAAAATTTGGTAATACTTTAATCACAGAGATTCCTCAATAATCAAATCATCTACAAAACTTTACAATTCGTCTACACTTAAATGCAGTCTGAATTATTTTGAACTTTTCAATAAACAATACTATATATATTTGTAGTGTAATTACTAATTAATCCCTAATAATTAGTAGTTACAAACCCCTAAACTCATAAACCTAGTGTTTAATAAATACTCATCCCTATTAAGAGTTTTTAGGTCATTTAGGTTTAATACATAAAGTTAAATCCTAGCTAGGTTTTATTATTATTTTTTGAAAATTATTAATTCATATGTATCATAATAGAGATACATCTACCTTATAAATATCTTTTTAAAACTGATATTTATCATACTTTTTTATAGAACATAATCTTAACTTTATTTTATTAATTCAAAACCTAAGATTATGAACACAGAAATTCAATTTGTAAATATGCCTACAAGTGAAACTATGGAAGCTTATATTACTAAAAAACTGAATAGGTTAGCAAAGAAGTTTGACAATATTATTTTTGTAAATGTTTTTTTAAAAAAGGAGAATAGCCAAGAAAATTTAGGTAGAATTTGTGAAATGCAACTAAGTTTATATGGTCCAAGAATATTTGCTTCTTCTAATGAAAAAAATTATGAGTTAGCTGTAAAGAATACCATAAGAGATTTAGAGAAACAATTGAAAAAAAGAAAAGGTGTGTTAAAACCATACATGTAGTTTTTTTTAAAAGGCTTTAAAGAAATTTAAAGCCTTTTTTTATGTACAATTTAATTTTCTATAAAATTTTTATTTATTCTACTACTAGCAATTTTTGCTGCTATATAGCCTAATGTTGATATTGTTAAAATTACTACAATAAGATTTGTAAATCGAAACTCAACAGGATAAGGTAAATTTTGAGTTATCATAAAAAGACCAAATTGTTTTTGAACAAAAACTAGAATAACTCCTATTATTAGCCCAATACTCATACCAAATAGCGTTAATAAAAATCCCTGTAAAACAAATATTTTTTTTATTTCTTTAACTGTAGTTCCTAAATTAAATAAAGTTTTTAAATTTTCTTTTTTATCTATAATCATCATAATTATAGCACCTATAACATTAAACAAAGCAATAATAATGATGAGTGTAAATATTAAATATGAAACTAAATTTTCGGTATTTATTACTTTATAAAAAATAGCATTTAATTGCTCTTTAGTTTGTACTTTATAATTATCTCCAAATGCTTTTTGTAAATCTTCTGCTACTTCATCTGAAAAATTGGCATCCTTTAGTTTTATTTCTATAGAAGTTATTTCGTTTGATTTAAATTTTAATAAGTCTTTTGCTAAATTAAAATCTACAAATACAAATTTACTTTCAAAAGCTTCAGTACCTGTGTACAAGCCTACAATTTGAACATTAGTTTTGTAAAAAGCATTATTTGGGTTTATAAATCCTTTACCTGGTTTGGGTACCATAATTGTTAATGGCTCAGTAAAATTTCTAATTCCCATAGATAATTTTAATGCAATAATTCTGCCTGCAACTGCTGTGTTACTATACTTAGGATTTAACCAGCTACCAATACTTAAAGAAGAATCTATTTTGGTAATGTTTGTATAATTTTCTTTAACGCCTTTTATATAAGCAATTTCATTTTTATCATTATACTCTAAAAACACTCGTTCTTCAATAACACTAGAAAAATCATCTATATTATCATTTTCTATTAGTTTTTGTAAGTTATTATTTGATAAAATAAATGATTTACCTTTTACAGAAGTTATTTTTATATCTGGATCTGCTGCATCTAATAAACTATAACTAAACGTTCTTAAACCAGAGAAACCAGATAGGATAATAAATAAAGCAATAGAACCTACTATAATACCAAAAGAAGCTATAATAGTTATAATATTTATAGCACTATTTGAAGATTTAGAATATAAATACCTTTTAGCTATGTAGTAAGAAAAATTCAAATAGTTTATATGAATTTAACGTTTTTGACGTCTTGGTAAAACATCAGGGTTTTTTATTGGGTCTTCATCTTTACCTTGTAAAGACTTGTCTATTTCTTCTAAATAATCTAAAGTATCATCACCAAAAAATAACAATTCTGGCATTCTACGCAATTGATTTCTAGTTCTTTGAGACATTTCGTGTCTAATTAATGGAGCATTAGATTGTACACCCTTTATAATTTCGTCTCTTTTTTCTGATGGAAAAATACTTAAATAAACTTTTGCTACTCCTAAATCTGAAGTTACAAAAACCTTAGAAACAGATATAATAACACCTTTCATTCCATCTTGTGCCGCTTTTTGCAACACATCTACCAAATCTTTTTGCAGTACACCTGCTATTTTTCGTTGTCTATTAGTTTCTTCCATAGTGCAAATTTACAATTAATTTACGGAGTGTAAATCTTATTTTTTATAGCATACATTACTAAACCAACTCTGTTTTTTACATTTAGTTTTGTAAAAAGTTCATTTCTATAATTATCAATGGTTTTAGGACTTAAGCACATTATGTCTGCAATTTCTTTATAAGTTAACTCTGAACAAGCTAATTTTAAAAACTCTATTTCTTTTTCTTTTAAATCTATTTGATTTTCTATTTTACCTGTAATAGATTTCATAAGTAATTGAGTAACAGATTTTGTATGATAGAAACCATGTTTAGCAGTTTCTAAAAGAGCTTTTTCTAAAACTGATTTTTCTGTATCTTTTAATAAGTAACCAATTGCACCAGCTTTTAGCATTTTTAAAACAGTACTATCATCATCTTCTACAGATAATGCCATGACATTAACTTCTGGATAGTTCGTAGTAATCCAAGCAGTAGTTTCTATGCCGTTCATAATTGGCATATTAATATCCATTAATACAATGTTTGGCACTTTTGATGGACTATCTGCAAAATGCTCTGTAAGTTCTTTTCCATTTTTACAAGTATATAATACTTTAAATTGCTCAAAAGTATTAACCATAGCTTCTATGGCTTGTGATAGTAATGTATGATCATCTACAACAACTACAGTATAATTATTCATATTTATAAGTTATCTCTATTGATGTTCCTTTATTTTCGGCAGTTACAAAGTTTACTTCTGCACCTATTAATTTAATTCTATTTTTTATGTTACTTAAGCCTATACCTTCTTTCTTTTCGTTTATCAAAAACCCAACTCCATTATCTTTTGCAAACAAAATAAGTATGTCTTTTTTATAATTCAAAGTTACTTCTAAATTAGTTGCTTTAGAATGTTTTATAGTATTTGAAAAAAATTCTTGTAAAATTCTAAAAAGAACAATACTTGCTTTTTTATCAATTTCTACTTCATCACCTTCAACTTTATAAGTGGTTTCTATAAAATTTAAACGGTTAAAACGATCTACTTCTAATTGCAAAGCTTCTCTTAAATTAATGTTTTTTATGGCTTCAGGATTAATTAATTTAGATAAAGAACGTACTTCAGTTAATCCTTTTGTAATAGTTTCTGAAACTTCTTTAATATTTTCTGGAGTTGAATTTTGTAATTGTATTTTTGCTAATGTAAGTAGTTGCCCAATATTATCATGAAGCTCCCAACTAATATTTCTAAGTGTTGCTTCTCTAATTTCTATTTGTGTTTCTGCAATTTCTTTTTCAAATCTTTCTTGTTCTTCTTTTTGTTTTTCAACTAAAATATTTTTCTTTTTTTGAAAAGTTGTAAATAATATTATTAATGCAATTACTATAATTAGTATTAATATAGTAGAAACTATTAATACAAATTCTCCATTTTCTTGCATGCTATTAAACCGTAAATAAAAATTAATTGATATACAGTAGCAAGATAGTAAATTATAGGAAACATATCTCTTGTATTAAAAATACTTGAATAGTATAAAGACCAGAAAGGAACAGATGTTAGGTAGAAAATTAAAAAGCTAACAGACATCCAAAATGAAAATAATTTCTTGTAATTTAAAATTCTGTCTGAATTTAATAATTCAATAAAAAATAAAATAACAAAAATGCTATTTACTACGCCTTCAAGTGGTACTGTATATAGTACGTAAAAGTCAAAAACAATACTTAATAGATAAACAATATTAAAAAAAAGAGCTAAGCTTTTTAAAATTTTTAGTCTTGTTTTTTGTTTTATTAAATGATAATAAATAAGGGCAATACTATTAAATTCAAAAAATGTATATACATTATAAAGATCTATTGTATAGCCTGTTATATAAAATTCTGCTAAAAGATCTACAATTACTATAACTAAAAAATATAAAATAAAATACTTGTAAAATGTATAATCTTTGTACTTAGAATAATATACTAATGCAAGTAAAAATGTTATGTAATGTAACGCTCTTCCAAATTCTTTAATAAATAAACCATCATCTGAAATCATATCTATTAATATGGTGGAGATGGTCTTAATCTATTTGCTGATGAACTTAATAATGAATCAGAATATCTTTCATTAGAAAAAGAACTATTTTTTAATTTATTATTTCTAACCAAATTTAAATAATCTTCTACTAATGTAGGTTTACCTTTTTTCGAATATAAAGGTTCAAATGCAACATCCATCTTATTATTAACAACAGTAGTTGGTGTAAAGATTAAAGTTGTTCTATTTCTTAATTTTGGATTTTTATGATCTTTAGGGTAGCTGCTAGGTATAATTCTAAAGCCAGTTAATGTAATATCTTTTTCTTTAGATATTCTTTCTACATAAGCTATATATTGCTTTAAATCCTCTAATTTATACCAACTATACTTAGTTGAAACAGAATCTTTACCTTTTGATACTTTTTTTAAATATTTATTTAATTCTTTTTTAGCTCCATTATCATATGCATCCATCATATTAATCATTTCTGAATACGTAATTACTTGTGATGGTAAACTATCATTAGGATAACAAGATTTGCTTTCTAATTGATGATTACAAGTAGTAGTATTACAAGAATAAAATAATATTGAAAATAATACTAAAATTATTGGTTTTAAAAATTTTGTTTTCATGTTTAAAATTTAAGTTGAATGATTACTAAAGTACAATATATAAAATGATAGTTGATTTTCGTAAAAAAGAAAAGGGGTTTTTCTTTTTTTAAAAGGGTATTTTTACTGATAGTAAATTGAATAAAAATCACAACATTTGTAATGAAGAAAGAATTTTATTTGAATTCGTTAACTCAATTACTGGGAAAATTGCAAAAAAAATCTCGAAACTTTTAGGTTTCGAGATTTTTTTTTAATTGATTACTTTATTAATCTGCTAAAATAATCGCTTTATTATCATTCAATTCTATAGTACCTGAATCTATAGGTAACATTAAAATTTTATCATCATCTGCATGTTGAGTTAATTTTCCTTTTAAATCGTTTAACTCTAAATGTTCTTGAGAATGAATATGAATATATACAGTACCTTTTGCTAAATTAGAAACTACAGGTGCGTGATTATTTAGCATCTGAAATTCACCATTTACGCCAGGAACAGATATAAAATCTACTTCTGACGAAAATAAAATAGCCTCTGGTGTTACAATTTCTAAAAACATAATTTTCTAGTTTTTAGTTCTTAATTTTTAGTTTTTAGCTATTTAATCATAACTAAATCCTAAAAACTCAAAACTCGTTTATGCCTCTGCTAACATTTTCTCACCAGCATCAATTGCATCTTGAATTGATCCTCTTAAGTTAAATGCTGCTTCTGGATATTTATCTAACTCACCATCCATAATCATATTAAAGCCTTTAATAGTATCTTTAATATCTACTAAAACACCTGGTATACCAGTAAATTGTTCAGCTACGTGGAATGGTTGAGATAAGAAACGTTGTACACGTCTTGCTCTATGAACTACTAATTTATCTTCTTCAGATAATTCTTCCATACCTAAAATAGCGATAATATCTTGTAATTCTTTATAACGTTGTAATATTTCTTTTACTCTTTGTGCACAGTTATAGTGCTCATCACCTAAAATATCTGCTGTTAAAATTCTTGAAGTAGAATCTAATGGATCTACTGCAGGATAAATACCTAACTCTGCAATTTTACGAGATAATACTGTAGTTGCATCTAAGTGAGCAAATGTAGTTGCTGGTGCTGGATCTGTTAAATCATCTGCAGGTACATAAACTGCTTGTACAGAAGTAATAGAACCTTTTTTAGTTGATGTAATACGCTCTTGCATAGCACCCATTTCTGTTGCTAATGTTGGTTGGTAACCTACTGCAGAAGGCATACGTCCTAAAAGTGCAGAAACCTCAGAACCTGCTTGTGTAAATCTAAAGATATTGTCTACAAAGAAAAGTACATCTTTACCTTGCGCTTCACCTGCTCCATCTCTAAAGTATTCAGCTATTGTTAAACCAGATAATGCTACTCTTGCACGTGCTCCAGGTGGCTCGTTCATTTGTCCAAAAACGAAAGTTGCTTTTGAATCTCTCATTCCAGCTTTATCAACTTTAGATAAATCCCATCCTCCTTCTTCCATAGAATGCATAAAATCATCACCATATTTGATAATTCCAGATTCTAACATTTCACGAAGTAAATCATTTCCTTCACGAGTTCTTTCACCAACTCCTGCAAAAACAGATAAACCACCATGACCTTTTGCGATGTTATTAATCAACTCTTGAATTAATACAGTTTTTCCTACTCCTGCTCCTCCAAATAATCCAATTTTACCACCTTTTGCATAAGGTTCAATTAAGTCGATTACTTTAATACCAGTAAATAAAACTTCTGTAGAAACAGATAAATCTTCAAATTTTGGTGCTTGTCTGTGAATAGGCAAACCATCTTTACCTTCTTTGGCAAGATTACCTAAACCATCAATTGCATCTCCAGTAACATTAAATAAACGACCATAAATATCGTTTCCTATTGGCATTTGAATTGGGTTACCTGTAGCAAAAACTTCTGCTCCTCTTTGTAATCCATCAGTAGCATCCATAGAAATGGTTCTTACTGTATCTTCTCCAATATGTTGCTGAACCTCTAAAACTAAAATAGAACCATCAGGTCTTTTAATTTCTAATGAATCATAAATTTTAGGAAGTTCATTGTTTTCAGTATTGAATTCAACGTCAATAACTGGACCAATAATCTGAGAAACTTTACCTGTTGTTGTAGACATTTTGTATCTAATTAAATTATTATTTTTTATATGGGATTTACCCTCTCATTTTCAAGGTGCAAAGGTACTTTATTTGATTGAAATTAAAAAACATTTATAAAAAAAAAGAGCCTCAGTAATGAGGCTCTTATTTCTTATTTAAAAATAGCTTACTTTTTATCGTTTACTACTTTAATATCTACTCTTCTGTTTTTTGCTCTTCCAGCTCTAGTGCTATTTGTGTCTATTGGATACTCTTCTCCAAATCCACCAGCTTCTAATCTTGACTTATCAACACCATTTTTAGTTAAGTAATCTCTTACAGCTAAAGCTCTTTTTTCTGAGATTCTTAAGTTTAATGCAGCACTACCAGTACTATCTGTGTGACCTTCAATTACAAAATTAGCTTTTGGAAAATCATTCATGATTTTAACAATAGCATCTAATTGATCTGTAACTCCTGGTTTAAAAGTAGCTTTACCAGAGTTAAATAATATAGATTTAGCAGTAAAGTTAATAACTTCAGCAGCTTCTTTAGTAATTACTTCTTCTGGACAACCCATGTTTGAAGCAGGACCTACTTCGTTAACACACTTATCATCTTTATCTAAAACACCATCTCCATCAGTATCTGGCCAAGGGCATCCACCATTAGCTGCAGGACCTGCAGTAGTAGGACACTTATCGTCTTTGTCTAAAACACCATCACCATCTGAATCTGGACAACCTTTATTAGCTTTAGTTCCTTTATCATTTGGACACATGTCATCTTTATCAGCAACACCATCTCCATCTGAATCTGGACAACCGTTCATAGAAGCTAAACCAGCTACATTAGGACAAGCATCATCAGAATCTTTGATTCCATCACCATCAGCATCTGGACAACCATTAAACTCAGCTAAACCAGCAACGTCTGGACAAGCATCGTTCTTGTCATAAATACCATCTCCATCAGTATCTTTTCCACCGAACTTAATTACAAGTCCTAAAGAAGATTGAATATGATCTTGTACTTTATCAGCAAAACCAAATTTAGAAGCAGTTTGGAAGTTTACACCTAAGTTATCGTTAAACCAAACATTAAAACCAGCACCTGCAACTAACATGCCTTCTTTACCTTGACCTCCAAAAGAAACATATTCTCCTCCTAAAGATACGAAAGGATCAAACCACGCAGTTTCACCAACTAAATTGTTTAAGTCATACTTAACATTTAAACCAAGTGAATAATAAAACTCATCTACATCACCTTCTACCATTAAATGGTCAATTTTATTCATTGTTCCAGCAAATTGTAAAGAAAAACCTTTATTTAGGTATTTATCTACAGTTAATCTAGATATAGATGGTAAAAAGTTCCAATCACTATTACCTAAGTGATCTTTTACATTGTCTCCAAAATTTCCAGGTCCATAAAAGTCAACGATATTAGTACCAAAACCAATAACCCAAGGGTTATTTTCATCTTGTGCATTAACATTGCTTAATGTCATTAACGTGAACAACGCTAACACAGCTAATTTTAATTGTTTCATTATCAAATTTTTAAATTAAAAGTTCATTATTATTAAGAGCAAAAATAAGTTGTATTAACTTATCTTCAAAGACAAATCTACAAAAAGTTAAACAAAAAACAAGTTTTTTTAATGATTCTAAATAATTTGTAGCTCTTTACCTACTTCAATAAAACTAGAAATAGCCTTATCTAAATGTTCTTTTTTGTGAGCCGCAGATAGTTGAACCCTTATTCTTGCTTTTTCTTTTGGAACAACTGGAAAGAAAAATCCTATGACATAAATGCCTTTTTCTAATAACCTATTTGCCATAATTTGAGATAACTTTGCGTCATATAACATTACAGGAACTATTGCTGCATCTGCACCAACTAAATCGAAACCTGCTTTTTCCATTTCTGTTCTAAAATAGTTTGTATTCCATTCTAACTGATCTCTTAAAGAAGTATCATTTTCTATAAGTTCAAAAACTTTTAAAGAAGCACCTACTATTGCTGGCGCTAAAGAATTTGAAAACAAATAAGGTCTAGAACGTTGACGTAAAATTTCTATAATTTCTTTTTTACCAGTAGTATAACCACCCATTGCTCCACCAAGAGCTTTACCTAAAGTACCAGTTACGATATCTACTCTATCCATTACATTTTTTAGCTCAACTGTACCTCTACCAGTTTTACCAATAAAGCCTGTTGCATGGCATTCATCTACCATAACTAAAGCATCATATTTATCTGCTAAATCACAAATCTCATCTAGTTTAGCAACAATACCATCCATAGAAAAAACACCATCTGTAACAATTATTTTAAATCTATGGTTTTGTTTATTAGCTGCTATAAGCTGCTCTTCTAAAGAAGCCATATCATTATTATCATATCTGTAACGTGCAGCTTTACATAAACGAACACCATCTATAATTGAAGCATGATTTAAACTATCTGAAATGATAGCATCTTCTTTTGTAAGTAATGGTTCAAAAACTCCACCATTTGCATCAAAACAAGCTGCATATAAAATGGTATCTTCTGTATGATAAAAATCTGCAATCTTTTTTTCTAATTGCTTATGAATATCTTGTGTACCACAAATAAAACGCACAGAACTCATACCAAATCCGTGAGTATCCATTACATCTTTAGCTGCTTGAATTACTTCTGGATGATTTGATAAACCCAAATAATTGTTCGCACAAAAATTTATCACCTCTTCTCCTGTAGAAATTTTGATAACTGCATCTTGAGAAGAAGTTATAATACGCTCTGATTTGTACAAACCTGCTTCTTTAATTTCTTCTATTTCTTTCTTTAAAGTATCTTTAATTTTTCCGTACATTTTTTATCAATTTAAGAATTACAAAGTTACAAAGTTTCTTTTGTTTGATTATACTTCAACAATATCAATATTATCATTTATGTAAATCAATAATTTTTTAGCAACTTTAAAATTCATTTGCTCTAAAACTCTTGCATAATTTTTAATTTGTTGCTGATGTTTTTGAGATTCACTCCCTGTTTTGTAATCTATAATTGTAACTGTTTTTGAATCTTGAAAAACCAATCTATCTGGGATTATTATTTGATTATCTATATCAACAATATCTCTTTCATTAAAAACTGTAACTTGATCTGAATAATAGAGTTTTAATTCTGGATGATGCACTACATTTTCTATAGAGTTCTTAATATAAACTAGCTGTTGATCATCTAAAAAACCTTGTTCGTAAAATTGCTGAATTACTTTTTCTACGTCTTTTTCAGTGTAAATTTTTGAAAATATATCATGAATTAAATTTCCAAAATCTATTGCTTTTCCTTGCTCTGTATTCCATAATTTTGAAGCACTAGCTAATAAAACAATATTATGTTCTTGCCAAGGATTAGATATAAATTGCTCATGATTTTCTGAGACACTTTTACTTTCTGTTTTTTTACTAACTCTTACTTTATTGCCAAAATTGTAATTAAGTTTTTGATTGTCCCAAAGATTATTTTCTTGCAAATAATGTATAAAAACACCAGAAAAATAATTTGTGTTCACAATACCTTTACTAGATATTTTCTTTTCTGTAATTACATAAAGTTGCTCAACTGCTCTTGTTAAAGCTACATACAATAAATTAAAATTATCTAATTCTAACTCTTGCCTTTGTTGATTATAAATTTCTAAACCTCTTTCATTTACAGCACTTATAGATTTTTTAAAATCTACATACAATTCAGAAAAATTATTAAAATTTTCTGGCAATTTATCTAACCAAACTTTTGGGTTTATTTGATTGTAAATATTTACATCACAAGGAAAAATTACAACAGGAAATTCCAATCCTTTAGATTTGTGAATTGTCATAATTTGCACAGCATCTGCACTTTCTGGAGCAACAATACTTAGTTTTTCTTTTTTTAACTCCCAAAAATCTAAAAATTCATTTAACTCTGCTCCTTTTCTTTGTTGTTCTAAAACAACATCTAAAAAAAACTGTACATAGGCATCTGAAGTATTAATCAAATTAAAACTCCTAATAATACTTTCTATTTTTTCATAAAAAGGAAGTTGATGTAATTTAGTAATTTGAAAGTCGACACCAAAGACTTGCAACTCAATAAATAGTAAAAAAAGTTCTTTTTTAGCAAATTGATGAAGAAATTGAGATTTGGTACTATTAAGTATTAAATGCTCACTTAAAAAATACAAAATTTCAAACTTAGTTTCTTCGTCTTCTGGGTTCTGAATTAATTTTAAAACATCTATTAAGAAAGTAACTTTATTACTGTTTTTTAACAATAAAGTTTCTGATGAAACTATTGGAATTGCATTTTCAGACAGATAGTTAGCTATAGCAATACCATCTTTTTTGGTTCTAGTTAACACACAAATTTCTCCTAAAGAAAACTGTGTTCTTAACTCAAGTACTTTTGCTAAAACTTGTTTTGGATATCTTAAATCTTTATCATGTTTATCGGCCTCATCCTCTAGAAAAGTTAATGAAACATAACCTCCTTTTTTTTTATTTTCTGACTGATTATTGCCATCAATAAACATTTTTTTATAAACAGTATTCTCTAAAAAATTTGAAGTATGCTTAAAAAATTTATTATTAAAATCTATAATTTCTGAATAGCTTCTATAATTGGTTTCTAATTGTTGCTTCTCTTTTTTAATAGAAAAAGGATTGTTATTTTCTGAACCCAAAGCAATAAATTGTTCTGCTTTACCTCCTCTCCACCTATAAATAGCTTGTTTTGCATCACCTACCAACAATAAACTACTTTTTTCTTGTGCTAGTGTATTATCTATTAAGGGTATTAAATTTTGCCATTGTAAAACAGAAGTATCTTGCATTTCATCAATAAAATAATTTTGAAAACGTTGCCCAATTCTTTCATAAATAAAGGGCGCAGGTTGTTCTTTTATATTTTCTGAAATTAACTGATTAAACTCAGCATTTAACTGCAAATTATTTTCTTCTTTAATTACAGAAAGCTCATTATTAATCTTGTTTAAAACAGCTAAAGGAATTATACTTTTTGATAAAAGCTGACACAATAAATAATCTGAATAATACCTATTATATATTTCTTTTGATTCGAAATAGAATTGATACAATTGCTCTTTTATAGCATCAATAGTTTGTTTTGCATTTTCAGGTGTTTTTGCAGCATATAGATTTTTACCCTCCTCAATATTTTTATTTAATCTACCATCAAACTTTAGTTCTTCAAATTTTAAAGTACTTAGTTTTTGCATTTTTTGAAAATGCTTTGGATATTCTCCAGAATAACTAAAATCTGAAAATTGTAGATTATGGTCTTTTATAAACTGTAAGGTTTTATCTGCTATAGAAGCAAACTCTTTTTCTATAACATCCATTTGATCTTTCACCTTCTTTTTTAAAGTGATAAAGTCATCTAATGATTTATTTGATAATTTTTTAAAATGTAAAATATCATCTTCATTTAATAACACTTTTGCAAACTCATTTAAATCTCTTGAAATATCCCAAGATTTGTCATCATCTGCTTTTTCTAAAGAATACTCTATTAATAGATTTGTTAGTTTTTTATCTGTACCTATTTTAGATATTAAAACGTCTACTGCTTCATTTAATAAAGTTTGTGCATCTAATTCTACTTCAAAATTTAGAGGTAAACCCAAATCGTAAGCAAAACTTTTAATGATTTTATGTGTAAAACTATCTATGGTAGTAATAGAAAAAGCTGAGTAATTCTTTAGAATTGCATCTAAAATTTTTATGCTTCTTTGTTTAATAATACTCTTATCTAAAGCTGTTTCTTGTAAAATTTCTGGCATTAAATCATTTTCTCTTTCTTCAGAAAAATCCTCTAAACTTTTTAAAACTCGCTCTTTCATTTCAGCTGCAGCTTTATTAGTAAAAGTAATCGCTAATACGTTCTGAAACGAAAAAATATTTTCTGAAGTTAAAATGATTTTTAAATACTCTTTTACGAGAGTAAAGGTTTTTCCACTACCTGCAGAAGCATTGTAAACTTGAAAAGTTGAAGGTTGATGCACAGAATTATTTTATTGCAAAATAATCTTTTTACAAGCAAAAGACAAGCATCAAAAGAAAAGAAAAATGAATTGTTGGGTTTTCTAACCTAGACCAACATCAAGTGACATCATTACAATAAATCCGCCAATAAAACCTAAAGTGGCAATATCTGTATATTTATCTCTTTGTGTTTCTGGTATAACTTCTTCTACCACAACAAAAATCATTGCACCTGCTGCAAATGCTAAGGCATAAGGTAAAATAGGTGTAAAAAATGATACTGCTAAAGCTCCTAAAACTGCAGCTATTGGTTCAACCACAGCAGAAAGCTGTCCATACCAAAAACTTTTTCTTCTACTTACACCTTGTCTTCTTAAAGGCATAGCAACTGCAAAACCTTCAGGAAAATTCTGTATTCCAATACCTATTGCTAAGGAAATTGCTGCTATAATCATTTCTGTTTGCTCAACACCTACTAAAGTTGATGCAGCACCAAATAAAACACCAACTGCTAATCCTTCAGGAATATTATGTAGTGTAATTGCTAAAACTAATAAAGTTGTTTTATGCCAATTTGTTTCTACACCTTCAGCCTCTGTTTCTTTAAAATTAATATGTAAATGTGGCAACCATTTATCCATACCAAATAATGCTAAAGCCCCTAAAGCAAAACCAAAAGCAGCAGGAATTACTTTTATAAAACCTTCTCCAGGACTATTTTCTATTGCTGGAGATAATAAACTCCAAAAACTTGCAGCAACCATAACTCCGCCTGTAAATCCAAGCATACCATCTAAAACTGCTCTATTTAATTTTTTAAAGAAAAAAACCAAAGCAGCACCTGCAGCTGTTAAACCCCATGTAAAAAGAGATGCATATAAAGCTGCTTGTATTGGATGTTCTTTACCAAATACAACTATTTGATCAAAATAACTCATGATGTTTTTATGTATAAATTATTTGCAATTTTATTTGAAACTGATATTCTTTTCTGATTTATTTCTATAATAACAGAATTATCAAATTCTTCTTTTTCTATAACTTTTATTGTTTTGCCTAATTCAATATTTTTTTTATCTAAATATTGTAAAAACTCTGAGGAAGAATCTTCTACACCAACACACAAACCAATTTCATTTATTTCTAATGTTGATAATAATTTTTTATCAATCATATTTAAATTTCCATCTTTATCAGGTATGGGATCTCCATGAGGATCGTGTGTAGGGAAACCTAAAAGCGCATCTAGTTGATTTATTAACTTTGGAGACTGAATATGCTCTAATTGTTCTGCAACATCATGAACTTCATCCCAAGAAAAATTTAATTTTTCTACGAGAAAAACTTCCCATAATCTGTGTTTCCTTACAATGTTTGCAGCCACTTTTCTACCATGAAAAGTTAATTTAACACCTTGGTATTTTTTGTAAGCAACTAATTCTTTTTCTGATAATTTCTTAATCATGTCTGTAACAGAAGAAGCTTTTGTTTCTAATTTTTCTGCAATAGCATTAGTGCTAATTCCTTTATTAGGAGAAACCTCTAAATGGTAAATTGCTTTTATATAGTTTTCTTCAGACTGACTAAACATTTGTAAAATAAAAAGACAAATATACAAAGTTTTGTTATATCAAAATCATTTTTTAGACTTGTCTAAAAATTATTTTATATTTGCATAAAAATAATCAAATGCGATTTAGTTTAATTTTATTATTATTATTCTTTTCATTTAAATCTGTTAGTCAAACTGTATCTGGAAAAGTAACTTCTATTGATGGTAATAGTATTCCTTATGCTTTTGTTTATTTAAAAAATAGCAATAAAGGAACATCTACCAATGAAAAAGGGTTTTATAAAATAGAAGACGTTTCTGGACAAATCACAATTGAAGTAAGTTATCAAGGATATAGAAATTTAAGTAAAACTATAACTGTAAATCATAATGAAAACAAAGTGCTAGATTTTGTATTGATGGAAGATCAGTTAGGATTAGAAGAAGTTGTGGTTACAGCAACAAGAAATCGAGTTACAAAAAGAAAAGCTCCTGTTATTGTATCAACTATAAAACCAAGATTATTACAAGCAACCCAATCTATTTCAATGGCTGATGGTTTAAACTATACACCAGGTATTCGTGTTGAAACTAACTGCCAAAATTGTGGTTTTACTCAGGTTAGGTTAAATGGTTTAGGTGGTGGTTATACTCAAGTACTATTAAACAGTAGACCTGTATTTACTTCTTTAATTGGTGTTTATGGCTTAGAACAAATACCTACTAACATTATAGAAAGAATTGAAGTAGTAAGAAGTGGAGGATCTGCATTATATGGCTCTAGTGCAATAGCTGGTACTATAAATGTAATTACCAAAGACCCCATTTTAAATACTTGGGAAATAGGAACTAACCTAGCTTTAATAGTTGGTTCTGCAGTAGATAGAACACTTACTTTTAATAATTCGTTAATTGCAGATGATTTAAATAATGGAATTTCATTTTTTGGTAATTATAGAAAAAGAGATGCTTTTGATGCTAATAATGATGGTTTTACAGAATTAGTTAAAATTAAAAATACAACAGTAGGTGCTAATGCTTATTTAAAACCTACTGAAAAAAGTAAAATCTCTTTAAATTTAGCATCTATTCAAGAATATAGAAGAGGTGGAAATAAACTTGACTTAGCACCTCAATTCACAGATATTACAGAAGAATTAAATCATGATACTTTTATTGGTGGCTTAGATTACGAATCTTTTAGTAAAGATGACACAAAAAAATTTGAAGTCTATACTTCTGTTTCTCATACAAATAGAGATAGTTATTATGGTGGTTTAGGAGGTGCAAGAACAAAACAAGATAGTATTACTGCAAATAATGCTTTTGGAACAACCAAAGATTTAGCTTGGGTAAATGGTTTACAATTCACAAAATCATTTAATAATAATGATGTTATAACTTTAGGTTCAGAATACAATCATACAAATACTAAAGATGAAATTTTAGGTTATAATAGATTAATAGATCAAACCGTAAATTCTTTTGGAATTTATGCACAATATGAGTGGAAACCTACAGAAAAATTTACAGCTTTATTAGGGTCTAGATTTGATAATATTTCTGTTGATGGTATTTATAAAGTAGGCTCTATAAACAGAGAAATAAATGTAAATCAAAATGCGTTTTCTCCGAGATTAACGTTTTCTTACAAGTTTAGAGACGCCCTTAAATTTAGAGGAGGTTATGCTAGAGGGTTTAGAGCATCTCAAGCATTTAATGAAGATTTACACATATCTAGTGTGGGTGGAGAACCCCAATTTGTAATTCTTTCTGATAATTTAAAAACTGAATATTCTAATGCGTATACAGGAAGTTTTAACTACTCAAAAAGCATTAATTTATTACAAATGGATTTTTTAATTGAAGGTTTTTACACAACATTAGAAAATCCTTTTACATTAGTAAGTACTGGAAGTGTATTACCAAATGGCTCTATTTTAGAGGAAGTAAGAAATGGTTCTGGAGCAAAAGTGTATGGAACAAATTTTGAATTTAGCCTTTCTCCAAATCCAAAGTGGCAATTTCAATTAGGTGGTACTTTGCAAAAAACAAAATATGATGAACCTCAAGTTATTTTTGAAACTGATGGAACTGTAGGAGAATCTAACATCATCATTAATGAATTTCTAAGAAACCCTAATTTTTATGGATTCTTAAGCACAAGTTGGATTCCTAATAAAAAATTTAATATGGATCTAACAGGAACTTATACTGGCTCTATGACTGTGCCAAAAGTAATTAGCAATACTGGTTTTTTACAATTAAACGAGGTAAATTCTTTTTTTGATTTAAATTTAAAACTTGAATCTCACATAGATTTTAGCGATAACTTTATGACTACTATTTCTGCTGGCGTAAAAAATATGTTTAATGCTTATCAAAATGATTTTGATATTGGGCCAACAAGAGACTCTGATTATGTTTATGGGCCAAGTGCTCCAAGAACATTCTTTATTGGAGTAAAATTTGGTAAATTACATTAATATGAAAAGAATTGTTTTTCTTTTATCTTTTATTTTAATTACTCTTAAAATTCATGCTCAAGAGTCTAAAATAAATTGGATAAGCTTTGAACAACTTGAAGATTCTTTACAGATAAAACCTAAAAAAGTATTTATTTCATTCTATGCAGATTGGTGCACCTACTGTAAAAAAATGGATGCAACAGCTTTTAAAGACAAAGAAGTTATCCGTATTTTAAATACTAATTACTATGCTATAAAATTAAATGCTGAAACAAAAGACACTATTGTTTTTGAAGGAAAAAAATATATCAATAAAAATATTGGGAAAAGTAGAAAACCTACTCATCAAATTCCTTTGCTTTTAGCTTCAAGAATAAATAGGCCATTTTCATTACCAGCAAATATTGTTCTAGATGAATCTTTTAAAATTAAAGGAAGGTATTTTGAGTATTTATCTCCTAAAAAACTAATCTCTATTTTAAAGAAAGATTAAACTTTAATTATTCCCAAATACGCTTATTAGTTCCTAAATCTATACTATAGATTAAACCTGCAGAACCAAAAATATGCGAACGTTGAAACTCTGTACTAAAAATACTTACTTTATAAAATAACTGAGCATTTAAACCAATTACATCTGTTATCCAATAAGTACCTCCTGCACCTGCATTAAAAGTAAAACCACTATCTAATAAGTTTACAAGACCAAAACCAGCAAGCACATAAGGTCTTAACTTACCTTCTGGGTTAAAAATATCGTAGCTTAAATTTAAATCTGTAGAAAAATAGTTTTGAGTATCTCTTACAGAATTTGACAATGTTAAAGAAATCGTCATTTTATCTCCCAAGTATTTACTAAAACTTACACCAGGAATTGTTGCTATATATCTACCTCCTACAATTTTTCCATCTTCTTCAGAATACAATGCAGAACCAAGATTTAAACCAACACCTAAAGTTCCATCAAAACCTTGAGAGTTTATAGTTTGAATGGCTAAACTTTGAAATAAAAAAACTAATAAAAAAATTTTAAGGGGGGAAATGTTTTTCATGATTAAAGGGATTTTTATAATAATTACAACTGTAAAAGAAACAAATATATTGTATTCAATCTAGAAATGACTTTAGTTCTTTTATATTTTCTATATAAGATACTTACATTTGCAAAAACTTTTACAATTGAGTAAACAATATATTGTAAATCAATATCAAAAATCTGCAAAAGTTGAGCAGATTATTTCTGCCCTACAAAAAGAAAAAAACCAAATTCAAATTTCGAATTTGGCTGGTTCCTCTTTGTCTTTTGTAATTTCAGAAACTTTTAAAAAAGTAGATAAACCCTATCTTTTAATTTTTAATGATAAAGAAGAGGCTGCTTATTATTTAAATGATTTAGAACAATTATTAGGTGATAAAAATGTACTTTTTTATCCTGGTTCTTACAGAAGACCTTATCAAATTGAAGAGACAGATAATGCTAATGTTTTATTGCGTTCTGAGGTTTTAAATAGAATTAATTCTAGAAAAAAACCAGCAATAATTGTAACCTATCCAACAGCATTGTTCGAAAAAGTTGTTACTAAAAAAGAGTTAGAAAAAAATACATTGCATGTTAAAGTAGGTGAAAACTTATCTTTAGATTTTGTAAACGAAGTATTATTTGAATACAAATTTAAACGAGTAGATTTTGTTACAGAGCCTGGTGATTTTTCTGTTAGAGGAGGTATAATAGACGTATTCTCATTTTCAAATGATGAGCCTTTTAGAATAGAGTTTTTTGGTGATGAAATAGACAGTATAAGAACCTTTGATGTAGAGACTCAACTCTCTAAAGAAAAATTAAAAAAGGTTTCTATAATGCCCAATGTAGAAAACAAAACTTTACAAGAAAGCAGAGAAAGTTTTTTAAAATATATTTCTTCTAAAACTATTGTTTTTACTAAAAACATAGAATTACTATCAGGAAATTTAGATAAGTTTTTTAAAAAAGCAGAAGAAGCTTTTGATGGACTTTCCAAAGAAATAAAACATGCAAAGCCAGAAGAATTATTTTGTGATGGTAATTTTATAAATCAACAGATACAAGAGTTTTCTGTTGTTCATTTTGGTACTACAAATCAAAATGTAAATTTAGAAATTGTATTCGATGCAAAACCACAACCTTCTTTTAATAAAAAGTTTAATTTATTAATTGATGATTTAAATGAATACCATAAAGCAGGTTTTACGAATTATATTTTTTGTGCAAACGATCAGCAAGCAAAACGTTTTCATGATATTTTTGATGATGCTGAACAAAAAGTTCATTACGAAACTGTAGTTTTTCCTTTATATCAAGGATTTATAGATGTAGACAACAAATTAGTTTGTTATACAGACCATCAAATTTTTGAACGTTATCATAAATTCCGATTAAAAAATGGCTATGCAAAAAAGCAAGCCATTACTTTACAAGAATTGAACAAATTAGAAATTGGTGACTATGTAACACACATGGATCATGGTATTGGAAAATTTGGAGGTCTTCAAAAAATTGATGTTCAAGGAAAAAAACAAGAAGCTATCAAACTTATTTATGGAGATAGAGACATCTTATATGTAAGCATACACTCTCTTCATAAGATTTCTAAGTTTAATGGTAAAGATGGTAAAGCTCCAAAAATTTACAAATTAGGTTCTGGGGCTTGGAAAAAAATCAAACAAAAAACCAAAGCTAGAGTTAAGCATATAGCCTTTAATTTAATTCAATTGTATGCCAAAAGAAAACTACAAAAAGGCTACGCTTTTGGACCTGACACACACATGCAACATGAACTAGAAGGTAGTTTTATGTATGAGGACACTCCAGATCAATTTACAGCTACTTTGGATGTAAAAAATGACATGGAAAAAGAACAACCTATGGATAGGTTAGTTTGTGGTGATGTTGGTTTTGGTAAAACAGAAGTTGCTGTAAGAGCTGCATTTAAGGCAGTTGATAATGGAAAACAAGTCGCAATTTTAGTGCCTACAACAATTTTAGCTTTTCAGCATTATAAAACCTTTTCAGAACGTTTAAAAGATTTTCCAATCAAGATCGATTATTTGAATCGATTTAGAACTGCTAAACAAAAAACTGCTGCTATTGATGGAGTTAATGATGGTTCTGTAGATATTATAATAGGTACACATCAGCTAACAAATCAACGTATAAAATTTAAAGATTTAGGTTTATTAATTATTGATGAGGAACAAAAATTTGGTGTGGCTGTAAAAGACAAATTAAAAACCTTAAAAGAAAATGTAGATACATTAACTTTAACTGCAACTCCAATACCAAGAACATTGCAATTTAGCTTAATGGCTGCAAGAGATTTATCTGTTATAAAAACACCACCACCAAACAGACATCCAATAGAAACCAATGTAATTCGTTTATCTGAAGAAACCATTAGAGATGCTATTTCTTATGAAATATCTAGAGGTGGTCAAATTTTCTTTATTCACAACAGAATAGAAAATATTAAAGAAGTAGCTGGGTTGTTACAAAGATTAGTACCATCAGCTAAAATTGGTATTGGTCATGGACAAATGGAAGGAAAAAAGTTAGAAGAACTAATGCTTGCTTTTATGAATGGCGATTTTGATGTGTTAGTATCAACAACCATTATAGAAAGTGGTTTAGACGTACCTAATGCTAATACAATTTTCATCAATAACGCCAATAATTTTGGATTGAGTGATTTACACCAAATGCGTGGTAGAGTTGGGCGTTCTAACAAAAAAGCGTTTTGTTATTTTATTACGCCTCCTTATCATATGATGACAGATGATGCCAGAAAAAGAATACAAGCTTTAGAATTATTTTCTGATTTAGGAAGTGGAATTAATATAGCCATGAAAGATTTAGAAATTCGTGGAGCAGGAGATTTATTAGGTGGAGAACAAAGTGGATTTATTAATGATATTGGGTTTGATACTTATCAAAAAATATTGCAAGAAGCCATTGAAGAACTTAAAGAAAATGAGTTTAAAGATTTATATATAACAGATAATTCTAAACCAAAAGAATTTGTAAAAGAGGTACAAATTGATACTGATTTCGAAATTCTTTTTCCTGATGATTATGTAAATTCTGTAACAGAACGTTTAAGTTTATATGAAAAGTTATCTGACTTAACTTCTGAAGATGAACTAATTGCTTTTGAAAATGAAATTATAGACAGATTTGGAGAAATACCAACTCAAGTAGAAGATTTATTAGATTCTGTTAGGATTAAATGGTTGGCTAAAAAATTAGGCTTAGAAAAGATCATTTTAAAACAAAAAAGAATGATTGGCTATTTTGTTTCTGATCAACAAAGTGAATTTTATCAAACAGAAGCATTTACTAAAACTTTAAAATACCTACAACAAAATCCAAAAAGCTGTGTAATGAAAGAGAAACAAACTAAAAATGGTTTACGTTTGTTAATTACTTTTATCAAAATAGACACTGTTAAAAAGGCATTAGAAACACTTCAGAAAATCTAATGCAAAACAATCATTTAAAAAATTTATCAGGTTTATTATTAGCTACTTTTTTTATAAGTACTTCTGGTGTTTTAGGTCGTTATATAAAATTACCTGTAGAAATTATCATATGGTTTAGAGCATTCTTAGCCATGTTTTTTATCTATGGTTTTTGTAAGTATAAAAAAATAGATTTAACCATAAAGTCTAGTAAAGATTATAAACCCTTTTTAATTGGGGGTGTATTAATGGCTGTCCATTGGATTACTTATTTTTACGCATTAAAACTAGCTAATGTGGCTTTGGGTGTTTTATCATTATATACTTTTCCAATTATTATTGCATTACTAGAACCTTTCTTTTTAAAAATAAAATTTAATCCTATTTATATTTTATTTGGTTTTATGGTACTTACAGGATTATATATTTTAACACCTGAATTAGATATTGAAAGCGCTCAAGTTAAAGGTATACTCTTTGGTATTTTTTCTGCTTTTTGCTATGCTTTAAGAATTTTAATAATGAAACAACATGTAGCTAATTACAATGGCTCTATGTTAATGTTTTATCAAACAGTAATTATAAGTATTCTTCTTTTACCTACTTTGTTTTTTATGGATTTATCTGGTTTAGAATCTCAGTTTCCATATATTTTATTATTAGCCATATTAACTACAGCAGTTGGTCATAGTTTAATGTTACATTCTTTAAAATTCTTTTCTGCTTCTACTGCAAGCATAATTAGTAGTTTACAACCAATATTTGGCATTATTCTAACTTTTTTCTTCTTAAAAGAAATACCTAATTGGAATACTTTTTGGGGTGGTAGTTTAATTTTACTTACGGTTGTTTTTGAAAGTTTACGAAGTAAAAAGTAAAAGGTTAATAATATATGATTACGTAGTCGTTATTTGGTTTTTTTAATTAATTTATAGTAAATAGCTAATAAAATCATTACAACCAATATTACATATTGTAACCATTGATATTCAAATTTACTATCAAATATTTGGATTAAAAAAATTAAACTTAAAAGTAAATATATTATAAGAGTTTCTTTTTTCATATTTAATAATCCTTTATTTAATACATATCATTTATTTAAATATTTATGATACTAAAACAACTCTTTATTACTAATATTTAGATAATTACGCTTTACAAAATCTAAAATAGTTTCCAAAATTTCTCCCATATTTTTACAATCTTTAAACTTAACATCACCTACGTACTGTATTAAATGTTTTTTAAGTAATTCTATATTTTCTGGAAAAGAGATAGTGTCTTTTTTCATGCACTTTATTAAACGTGAAGTTCTTTTAGGAGAGGTAATCATTCTTTTAGCCATAAAAGAACGCTCTTCTACTTTGTACTGATTTATAGAACTATTTTGTAGTTTTCTACCCACCATTTCTATCATCTTAAAATTCTCTTTCATAAACTGAAGATTATAGACTTTTAGATTACCTTCAAAAGATTGTTGATCGAAATCTATAGCTCTAAATTTATAAACGATTTGATCAAAGTCATGAGTAGGTGTAATCACATAATTGTAAGAGCGCATATCACCCAACAAACGTATTAAACAACGTTCTTTAAATTTTACAAATTCTTTGGCTATTTGTGATTTTTCTGATTCTGTACATTTTGGTAAAAAATCTCTAATAAAATCATCTCCAGGAATTCCAGCAATATGTTCTTCTATTAAAGTTTCTTTATGAACTAAAAAGTTCATGTTATGTGGAGATAAAATGTGCTCCAATTCCAGTCCGTAAATACGAGAAGCATCTGCTTTTTTTACATAAAAATAAATGAAGTTATCATTTAAAATATTTCTTACTTTAATACGAAAAGGTTTAGAATTTCCAAACGTACAATAATCAATAGCATCTATATTTAAAAAAGGAATTGTCTCATTACTACCATCAGAATGTAACATGGTATATATTTTCTTTAGGCTTTTATCAATCTCTTCTCTATCCCACTCAGAATAGTAGGTTCTAACCCAAAGAGTGTCTTCATCGTTTTTATCAAAAACAGCTACAGAGCCTTGAAAACGCAGTAAGTCGTCATAAAATATAGGAATTTTTATGTTTCGCTTATATCGTTTTAAATATCCATCTAACATTTCATTTACAGGAAATGTTGGTTTTTTTTTGGACATTAATTTTTTAGGTGAAGACATTTTATTAGAGTTTATCTCAAAAATAAGGAAACTATTTAGACTACTTCAAACATTTTACCTGGTAGTGGTTTTATAACCCCTTTTAATTCCATTTGTAATAATATAGAAGACAATTGATATAGAGGAATATGACATTCTAATGCAACAACATCTAACAATTGTTTTCCATTCATATTTAAATAATCGTAGATTTTTTGTTCTTGGGTATTAAGTTCTACAAATAATTGTTTTTGTATTTCTTTTTTTGGTTTTTGATGAATATCCCAATTTAAAAGTTTCACTATATCAGATGCAGATGTAAGCAAATGAGCTTTATTGTTTTTTATTAAATTATTACATCCTTTACTAAACAAGTCTGTAGATCTTCCAGGTACTGCAAAGACATCTCTATCATAAGAATTTGCGATATCTGCAGTAACTAAAGAACCACCTTTTTCTGCACTTTCTACAACTATGGTTGCTTTAGATATGCCAGCTACAATTCTATTTCTTTTTAAAAAATTTTCACGTAAAGGTTGATCTTCACTCCAAAACTCAGTAAAAAAACCACCATTATCATTTACTTGATTAATGTATTTCTTGTGTACTTTTGGGTAAATCTGCTCAAAACCATGAGCCAAAACAGCAATAGTTTGTAAATTGTTCTTTATTGCTGCTTTATGAGCACAAATATCAACTCCATAAGCAAAACCACTTACAATTATTGGATTATACTCAGCTAAATCTTCTATAAGTTTATTAGTGAAATCTCTACCATAAGAACTCATATTTCTAGTACCAACAATAGAAATGATTTTTTCATTTTTTAGGTTTATGTTGCCATCTTTAAAGAGTAAAATTGGACTATCTATACAATTTAAAAGATTTTTTGGATAATCATCTTCTAAAAAATAGGTGTAATCAATTTTATTTGATTTAATATATTCTAGTTCTTTTTGGGCAAGTTCTAAATTTTCTTTAGCAAACAAGTGTTTTATAGCATGACTACCTATACCATTTATTTTTGCTAAAAATTGAGGTTTCTCTTCAAATATCTGCTGCACATCACCAACAGAAACAATTAATTTTTTAGCTAAAATATCTCCAATAGCTTTACTTTTTTGAAGTCTAAGTATAGACAGTAATTCTTCTTCTTTCATAATTTACAATGAATCACAAGATAAAAAAAATTGTTAATAAGTAGTGTTATGCTTTATTTGGATAAGTCAGTTAAAAAATTAATTTTGTTAATATGAATTTAGCTAGCTACATCAACGATTTATTATACAGATACGATTGTGTTATTGTTCCAAATTTTGGAGGTTTTATAACTAACAAAGTAAGTGCAAAAATAAATGAGAATACAAACTCAATTTATCCACCTTCAAAAAAAATATCGTTTAATAAACATTTAAATGTTAATGATGGATTACTGGTTAATTACGTAGCAACATCAGAAAATATTTCTTACGATAAAGCAACTAAAGACATCTTAAACTGTGTTAATAGTTGGAAAATTGAACTTCAAACAAACACAATTACTATTGGTGCTTTAGGCAGTTTGAGTTTAAATGAAAGTAAACAATACATTTTTGAACCTAATACTAAAGTCAATTACTTAACAGATTCTTTTGGTTTATCTGAAGTTGAGTCTACTAAAGTTGATAGATATAAAGAGAAAGTAAAGCCTTTAGTAGCTGTTGTAAATAAAAAAGAAAAAACAGGTATACCTACATTTATAAAATATGCTGCAACTGCTGCTATTTTATTAACGCTTGGTTTTGCTGGTAATAACATGTATCAACAAAAAGAACAGAAAGAAATACTTGCTAATCAAGAAAAAGCTTTAGAAGAAAAAATTCAGTCTGCTACCTTTGTTATTTCTAATCCTTTACCAACTATAGAATTAAATGTTGTTAAAGAAGTTGAAAAACCATATCATGTAATTGCTGGCGCTTTTCAATTTCCAGAAAATGCTAAGAAAAAAGTAAATCAATTAAAAAAGAAAGGTTTTAAAGCTAGTATTTTAGGAGTTAATAAATGGGGATTAACAGAAGTTGCTTTTGAGAGCTTTTCTGAAAAAAACAAAGCCACTAATGCTTTATACAAAATTCAAGATACAGTATCTAAAGATGCTTGGTTATTGATTAAAAAATAGATTTATTTATCACCTCTTCTTATCTTTGCAAAAATTAAAAAAATGGAAGCAAAGACACCTAAAGAATCATTAACTGTATTAACAGACTTAGTGTTACCTGGTGAAACCAACTATTTAGACAATCTTTTTGGTGGTGAATTATTAGCAAGAATGGATAGAGCATGTAGTATTGCTGCAAGACGTCATTCTAGAAGAATTGTTGTTACAGCTTCTGTAAATCATGTTGCTTTTAATAAATCTGTACCTGTTGGAAGCGTAGTTGTTGTTGAAGCAAAAGTATCTAGAGCTTTTAAAACATCCATGGAAATTTATGTTGATGTTTGGATAGAAGACAGACAATCTGGTCAAAGAACTAAAGTAAATGAAGGTATTTATACTTTTGTTGCAGTAGATGAAACAGGAAAACCAGTAAATATACCTCAGATAAAACCTGAAACAGAACTAGAAAAAGAACGTTTTGATGGTGCACTAAGACGTAAACAATTAAGTTTAGTTTTAGCTGGTAAAATGTTACCAAATGAAGCTACAGAATTAAAAGCACTTTTTAAATAAATAAAAATGGAATTCTTCGAAAACTTTAAAATTTTACAGTCAATAATTATTTTAGCAGTTGCTTTTTTATTGAGATTTCTAATAACTAACTCACTTAGAAAAATTCAGATAAAGTTTGGTTTTCAAAGAGCTAGAATTCTTGTCACTAATAAAGTTGTAAGTTTTTTAATTTTTGCGACAGCTATAATTGTTGTTGCATTTTTATGGGGTGTAGATGAAAAACAATTGGTATTATTTATCTCTTCATTTTTAACCATTTTAGGTATTGCATTCTTTGCACAATGGTCTATGCTTTCTAATATTACAGCTGGTTTAATTTTATTTATAAATTATCCTGTAAAAATTGGTGATAGCATAACAATTTTAGAAAAAGACAACGATTTAACAGGACAAATTAAAGATATTGGTGTGTTTTTTATAACATTAACCACAAAAGATGGCCAAAATGTATCGATACCAAATTCTTTAATTCTTCAAAAAATGATTAAGTACAAATAAAAAGACGAAAAGTACTATTAGGGTTAAAGAGTATTTTTTTTGTAATTATCTTTTTAAAATCCAAGAAGAAGGATTTAATCGTTTTGTGTTTTTAAATAAAGAAAAAACCAATTTTGTTTTACCAGAAACTTTATCAGTAAATATTTTACCTATTTTTTGCCCAGTTTTTATTTTATCACCTTTTTTTACATATGATGATTCTATGTTATTATATGATGAAATGTAATTACCATGTCTAACCATTACGTTTTTAATACCACCAGAACCTACTAAAATATTTAAAACTTCACCATCAAAAATAGCTTCTGCATCACTTTCTTTAGCTGTTACAAAATGTAATCCTGTACTATTTATGGTAATACCAGGAAATGTAGGATGTGGTTGAACACCAAACTTTCTTGTAATTAAACCTTGTTCTATTGGCCAAGGTAATTTGCCTTTGTTAGACTCAAAATTTGCAGCCAAAACTTTAGCTTCAGGACTTAAAATAAATTCGTTTCGTTTTACTGTTTTTGGTTTATTTTTAATTTTTCTATTGGCTCTTACTATCTCTTCTTTAATTAATTTATCTATTCTTACAGCAATTAATTTATCTTCCTTTATTTTATTTCTAAGATCTCTTTTATATTTATTTTCTCGTTTTTTAATTGTAGAAATTAAATTTTCTTGGTTTTTCTTATCATTTTCAATTTCTGTTTTTTGATTTTTTTCAAAAACCAATAATGTGTCTTTTTCTGTTTTTTGAATGTTTAAAGAATCTATTACACTTTCTATTACTTTAGTTTGTACTACAATAGATTCTCCTTGTTTTTTTCTGAATTTTGTATACTGTTTCATATACTCCATTCTTTTATAAGCTTGATAGAAATTTTGAGAAGATAATAAAAACATTAACCTACTTTGTTGCGATTTACTCTTATAAGACTTATAAATCATCTCTGCATAATCTTCTTTTAAAGAAGCTAAATTTGTTTTCAGCTTTTTAAGTTTAGATTCGTTAATATTAATTTTTCTTGATAAAAGTTTTGTTTCTGATTCTATGGTTGCTAACAACTTATTTCTAAGTTCTATTTTTTGATTTAAATCTCTTAATTCTTCAAGTGCATTTTTTTCTTTTTTTTGTTCAGAAAAAAGAAGTTTGTTAAGTTGATTGATCTCTTTTTTATATTTTTTTCGCTGTTGTTCTAGCTCAGCTTTAGTTTGAGCGTTTATAGAAATACTCAAAAAAGAAAAAGTGAAAATGAATATGTGTAAGAATATTTTTTTCATTAAAACTCTAAACGTTTGTAGCCAGAAGGTATATTAAAACTCATAGAAATATCTTCATCGAAAACAACTGTTTTATAATCAAAATCTATACGAGTTGTTCTTTTTGTATTCTTTGCGATGATGTTTATTTTAGAAGGAAAAATAATATCATTAATTAAATTATAAGAAGGATAAATTATGTCTAAGCTTAAATTTTTTTGAGAATTTATTATGGACTGTTTATCAATTTTAAAATAAGATGGGTTTATTGTGTAAAAAATATCAAACAAAATATTTTGATTTTCAGGAGTTAAAACATATTTATTATCTACAATATCTACTTCATGTTTACCATCTTTTAAATTTTGTAATGCTTGTCCTAAAAATAAATTTTGTAGTTGCTCAAAATTAATTTCTACGCCTAATAATTGCTTTATCATAGAGAAATCTCCAGTAAAATAATTTTTTGCAAATGGCGAATAATAACTTACAGAAGTAGGTGTAATTTTAGCTTTAAAAACAGTAATTAATTTTGTGCCTCTTAAATAAATTACCTCATCTTTTTTCATTTTTAATTGTACAGATAAGCCTTGATTTGTCTTTCCGTTATTAAAATTTACTTTCAATTTAGCATCAACAGTTTTTTTATCAAAAGAACCTAAATCATGTTTTTTTGCAACTTTTCTTGCAGAAATATTTTTTGCTATAATATTAGCATCTATCATGTTTTTTTTGGTTTTACAAGAGAAACAAAATACCATAAAAAAGAGCGAATATTTTAAAATCTTCATTACTTAACTTTTTAACTGTTTTGCTTTTTTAATGTATTTATTTTCTTGATCTATATTTCCTAAACCTTTATATGCTTTAGCTATTTCTTTATAAAAATCGATTTCCATATTATCTTCAATAACAAAATCAATACCATTTTGTAAAATCAATAACGCATTTTTGTACTCTTTTTGCATATTTAATGCTTTGCCATTTATTAAATAAACAAAAGACTGAGATGGATAAAGCTCTATACCTAACTTACTATACTTAAGTAAATCATTAATATTATCATTAGATAACTTTAAAATTTTTTCTAATGTTTTATATGATTTTTCATTCTCAAAGCTTTTTTTTAGGTTAGAAACATCATTTGGTGATTCAGTTTTAATACCAATATTTTTTCTAGCCTCTAGACTTTGTTTTAGCATTTTTAAAGAAGTAGATAATGCTTTATCTTTTTCTAAAGCGTTCATTAAATCAACAGCTTTTTTATACTCTCTATTATAAAAAAATAAACGAACTAAATATTCTTTTTCTTTAGGGTTTTGGGCAATAACTTTTTGTTGAACATCAATAGCCTTGCTATAATTTCTTTCTTTTACATAGATTTCTACTAAGTGTTTTAACATCCATATATTATCAGGGTTTTTTACTAATGCTCTGTTAATATATTCTTTAGCTAATAATGTTTTATTAAGCGCTAAATAATTTTTAGAAAACTCAAAAAATACTGCTGTATTTTCCTGTAAAATTTGATTACAATCTTCTAGGTTTTCAATTGCTTTTGAGTAATTACCAATAGATTTTTGAGATAGAGCCTTAAAAAAATATTGCTGAAACTTAAGTTCTGCTTCTTCTGTTAAATCTTTTTGTTCTGGAATACTATCTTGAGAAACTGTTTTTAAAGAAAAAAGAATAAAAAATAAATAGAAAAGAGCCAATCTAAAATTTTTAAATTGCCTCTCTCTACTTTTTATTATTTTTCTATTGTTTAACATTATTAAGTTAATTCTGTATAATCGCCAATACTTACAGATGTATAATTACCATTATATTTAGCATGATTACCAATCATAGCATTATCTAAATTAGCATTAGAAATAGATACATTAGTTTGTATTAATGAGTTTACAATTGTAGAATTTTCTACAATACTATTTTCTCCAATAGACACATAAGGCCCTACTTTAGTATTTTTCAAAACAACATTTTCACCAATAAAACAAGGTTGTATAATTTCTGAATTTTCTAATACTACATCTTTAGAAACTAAATTATTACCTGCTTGTTGTTCAAAGCCTAAAATAATTTTATTAGTTTCTACTGTTGGATCTTTTTTACCACAATCCATCCAAGTTGAAACTTTACCAGGAATAAATTTTGCTCCTTGTTGCTTTAGAGATTCAAGTACATTTGTTAATTGATATTCATCATTCTCTTTTAAATCATTATCAATTAAATACTGAATTTCATCTAATAATTTTTCTCCACTTTTAAAATAATAGATACCTATTATAGCTAGATCAGAAACAAATTCTTTAGGTTTTTCAATGAAATCTTTAATATATCCATCTTCTAATTTAATAACCCCAAACGCACTTGGGTTATCTACTTGTTTTACCCAAATTGCTCCATCTGCATTTGCATCTAATTTAAAATCTGCTTTAAATAAAGTATCAGCATAGGCTACAACACAAGGCCCACTTAGAGATTCTTTTGCACAATAAATTGCATGAGCAGTACCTAACGCTTGTTCTTGTACATATACTGAACCTTTAGAACCAAGTTCTTCTGCAATTTTTAATAATTTATCTTCAGTATCTGTTGGAAAACCCTTTGCTGTTGGACCAATTACAAAGGCAATTTCATCAATTTTTTCATCAATTACAGAAGCAATATCTTCTACTAATCTTTGTACAATTGGTTTTCCTGCAATTACTGTTAATGGTTTTGGTACAGTTAACGTATGTGGTCTTAAACGTGAACCTATACCAGCCATTGGAACTATAATTTTCATAAAGTATTTTTAAATTTATAATTGCAAGATAGCATTAATTGACTGATTTAAAAAGCCCTTCAATAATTTAAAATCATCGGTTTTCTACTATTATTTTTTGTTTCTTTGCTCAAAGAAAAATGATATAATGAATTACCTTTCTGTAGAAAATATTTCGAAATCTTATGGTGAACGTATTTTGTTTAAAGACATTTCGTTTGGTATAAATAAAGATCAAAAAATAGCATTTGTTGCAAAAAACGGAACAGGTAAAACTTCTATTTTAAACATTATTGCTGGTTTAGATGTCCCAGATTCTGGACAGATAGTAAGCAGAAAGAACATCTCTATAGCTTACCTAGCACAGAAAGATAATTTAGACAATAACTTAACTATTGAAGAAAGTGTTTTTAATACAGACAATAAGATTCTTTCTGTTATTAGCCAATATGAAAAAGCATTAAAAAACCCAGAAAATGAAGAGGCTTATCAAAAAGCATTTGAGTTAATGGAACAGTTTAATGCATGGGACTTTGAAACGCAATACAAGCAGATTTTATCGAAACTAAAATTAGATGATGTTTCACAAAAAGTAGCATCACTTTCTGGGGGGCAAAAAAAGAGATTATCATTAGCTATTGTTTTAATTCATAAACCAGATTTATTAATTCTTGATGAACCCACAAATCATTTAGATTTAGAAATGATAGAATGGTTAGAAGATTTTTTTGCAAAAGAAAAAATAACCTTGTTTATGGTTACACATGATCGTTATTTTTTAGAAAGAGTTTGTGATGAAATTTTAGAGTTAGATGAAGGCAAAATTTATAA
>Ga0209137_1000589_pt1 | contig 37845 bp, 51 predicted proteins | sample SaaInl5LU_22_DNA_FD_184642 | JGI IMG/M metagenome (GOLD analysis project Ga0209137, IMG submission 184642) | Marine microbial communities from expanding oxygen minimum zones in the Saanich Inlet - ESP_105LU_22_DNA (SPAdes) (version 2) | ecosystem: Environmental > Aquatic > Marine > Intertidal... | reverse complement strand
CCGTGCAGCAGACGGAGGTCTCATCGGTATTGGCGGCGCAGGCGGCGCGATTGGTGCATCTGGTAGCGCTGGCGCTTCCAATGGCGGCGGTGCCGCTGGTGGCGGTGGCGGATCAGGTGGTGGCGGTGGCGCTGGCTACGACTTTGGTTCAGGCTATAACGAGGTCAGAGGCGGTCCAGGTGGCGGCGGTGGTCGCATCTTGCCGGGTACTGGCGGTTCTGGCTCTAACGGCGGCTACGGCTGTCTGGGTGGCGCTGGCGGTTCTTCGAGTGGCACTGGTGTAGCTGGCACCGCTCCTTATGCTGGATCAGGTGGCGGCGGTGGCGGCGGCGGAGGCTGGGGCGCTAGTGGTGGTCGTGGTAACGGTCTGAGCCATTTGTGGGAAAGCGCAGGCGGTGCAGGCGGCGCAGCTATTTCTGGATCGTACACGCTTGTTAATAGCGGCACAATTTACGGAGCGACATGATGACTTCACCCGCTAATGAGACAACCAATGTCGTAAAGTGGCAGGGAGCTTTTTCTCTGTTTGACACAGAGGCAGAGGCGATTGCGCACAGGGCCAGCTTTGTAAGCGACGCCCTGACGCGCCCCTCTGCGTATATCACAGCCGTGCCAGTCACCCTCGTCGGTGATGACGCTTGGGCGTGTGGCGGCGAAAACCTGACAGACGCTGAATTGCTTGCTGGCAATTTTTCAGGGTTTTACAACGTGTCTTCGCAGTACAACTCCTCTAGCTCGATTGGACTGGAGGCGCAGTACCTGCCCAGCTTTATGGACTTGTACGAAGCTGATTTCTTGGGAACGGTGCCTCAAGTGTCAGAGTACGCAGGCAGCTTTACTGGTGATATTTCGGTTTACTAAAGGGCAAGCAGCTCAACTAATCGAAAGATTGGCCTTACTGTTAAAAGAGTGTATAGTGGTCGAAAGGGCCGGAAAATAGGAAACTGACATGGCAGATACCACAAACTACGGCTGGACTAAACCCACGGTCGGCGGAAGCGAAGACCAATGGGGTACTCTAACAAACACAATCTTTGACCAGATTGATACGCTACTTGGCGGCATTAGCGCAGCCGAGTTCGCGATCCTAGACGGCGTCACGGCCTCTACGAGCGAGATCAACCATCTTGACGGTGTAACCAGCGGCATACAAGCACAAATTAACACCAAGTCGCCAATTGCAAGCCCAACCTTCACCGGCACTGCGACAATACCGACGGCCTCTGTCAACACAGTGGACCTCGGAAATTGGACTGTCACCGAAGCGTCTGGCGTTTTAGAGTTTGCGACTGGCGGCGTTAAGAAAATGTCTCTGGACGCAAGTGGAAACCTAAAAGTCGTTGGCAATGTTACTGCCTATGGGACGATTGCATAGTCAAAATTTTATAAGGCAAGGCGAATGGCACTCATACCGTTAAAAATTCCAGCCGGCTTCTTTAGAAACGGCACAGAGTTTGAAGCCGCTGGCCGCTGGCGCGATGGCAATCTTGTCCGGTGGCTTGGAACGTCCTTGCGCCCAGTTGGTGGTTGGCTTGAGCGTTTATCTTCCGCGACTACTGCCGCGCCGAGAGGCATGCACACTTGGCTAGAGGGCAGCGGATCTCGCTGGATTGGGCTGGGAACGTACAACGAATTAAAGGTGGTGTCGCCATCTGGCACATCATACGACATCACACCCTCCGGCCTGACTGCCGGGTATGAAAGCGCGCAGATCTTGACTGGCTACGGATATGGAACCTACGGCAGTGGGTTTTACGGGACTGAGCGAGTTGATGTCACAACGCCAGAAGAAGCCACCACTTGGACATTGGACAACTACGGAAGCTATTTGGTCGCCTGTAGTAACGCAGACGGCAAGGCGTACCAGTGGGTTGGCAACACCGCCACCGCTGCCACCGCGATCACAAACGCACCAACTAACAACTTGGGTGTGTTTGTCAGCGAGGAGCGCTTTTTGTTCTGCTTAGGTGCCGGCGGAGACCCAAGGGTCGTCCAATGGTCAGACCAAGAAGACATCACCACATGGACCCCAGCTAGTACAAATCAAGCCGGCTCTCAGACGCTCCAAACATCTGGAGAGATCATGGCAGCTCAACGTGGACGCGGGGCGACCCTCATTTTTACCGACATCGACATGCACCGCATGACATATGTGGGTGCTCCGTTTATTTACTCCACGGAGCGAGTTGGCACCAACTGTGGGCTTGTTGCTCGCAAGGCAGTTTCCACGTCTGACGCGGGCACGTTTTGGATGGGCCTGAAGTCGTTCTTCTTTTATGATGGCAGCTCGGTGCAAGAGTTGGAGTGCGAGGTCAAGGATTACGTCTTTGGCGACATTAACCGTTCTCAGGTATCCAAGTGCTGGGCCACTACAGTCGGCCAGCACGGAGAGGTATGGTGGTTCTACTGCAGCTCTAATTCAAGTGAAGTCGACCGATACGTCTCGTTTGACTACAAGCAAGGGTACTGGGTTACCGGAAGCCTGTCGCGCACTTGTGGCGTTGACCGCGGCGTATTCCGCAACCCAATAATGGCAACGTCAGGCGGAGCTATTTATGACCACGAAAGTGGCTTGGATTATGAGGGCGCCACGGCGTTTGCTGAGACCGGCCCATTCTCGATTGGCTCAGGTGAAGGCATTGTCCGGGTAAACAAGTTGATCCCAGACGAGCTGACGCAAGGCGACGTCACGGCGACGTTCAAGACCCGTCTTTACCCGAATGGCGCGGAAACGTCCCACGGGCCGTTCGACATGGCCAACCCAACCTCCGTCCGCTTCAGTGGCCGTCAGGCTAGGATGCGTGTCGAGGCGGCGCGACCGGCGGACTGGCGCGTGGGTGTTATGCGAGTTAACGCAATTCAGGGCGGCCGCAGATGACGGCGCCCATTCCGCCACACGTCGGTCCGGACATATTTGAGTGGGCTCGCGGGTTTTCAGTGTGGACGCGTCGGGCGCTGTCTCAGCTCATCTTCAAGCCGGCAGACGCCGCAGCGATTGAAAACGGCACTCTGCTCTGGGACGATGCGGCCGGGTATCCGGTGGTGTCAAAAGGTGGCGAATGGCGTCAGATTGTGCTCGAGGATGGCAAATATGCCGGGGCTGTGACCGCCGACCAAACGGCAGCCTCAACCAACACAGCTTACGCTTTAACGTACACCTCCAGCACGGCTGACGGCATTACAAATGGTACGCCAGCTTCGCGTCTTGTGTTTGCTGAAGCTGGGCAATACATGGTCAGTTTTTCTGCGCAAATTGCGTCCACGTCCAGCTCAACTGTAAACTTTTGGTTTTGGCCCCGCGTCAACGGCACAGACGTCTCTGGCTCAACTATGAAGAACGCTCTGCACTCGAATGGATCAGTTTTGGTGGTGTCCCGATCTGCTATATTTGAGTTCTCGGCTGGAGATTATTTGGAAGCCATGTGGGCTGTTGATAGAACCAGCGGCATCTTGGATGCGACTGCGGCCACGGCGTTTGCGCCGGGCGCACCGGCGTCCACTATTGCAATAACGAGACTTCATGGGTGAGGGTGGCGCGGTGCGTGATAACGTGGTAAAGTTACACGAAGATCCAGAGGTCGTGGTGGCTCCGGCAGTGGCGGACGAAATCGACTACGGAATTGAGGTCGGCCTGCCGTTTCTGGAGGCCAGTATTGAGAGAGACAGCAGAAATGTTCCTATGGAGCGCGTTTTGGCGAACATTCGAGAAAGACGGTCCGTTGTGTGGCTCGTTTTTATTGCGGGCGAGCCTGTGGCTGCGTTCACTACTGCGGTCATGCAGCACCCCCTGCGTGAGACTTTATTTATTGAGCATCTCGGTGGCGCTAGACTTACTGAGTGGATGCCAACGGCTATGGAGGCGCTTGTGGAGTTAGCACAGAAAGCCAATTTGGCCGGCATCGAGGCGGACGGCCGCCACGGATTTGACAAATATATGGGACAGTGTGGCTTTGAGCGCAAATACGTCCACTATGAGATGGAGCTTTAAGATGGGCAGCACAACCAAGACAACCGAGCAGAAGATGCCAGCGTTTCAGGAGAGATATCTCACTGATACCGTAATCCCTTTCGCCAAAGAAATTGCGGAAAAAACATTTACTCCATTTGAGGGCGACCGGGTCGCGGGGACCAGCGGGTTGCAGGAGCAAGCGTTGGCAGGGTACGGCTCTCTGGACATGGGCGGCGCTGCGTACAAGGAGGCGGGCGATGTCTTCTCCGGCTTGGCGGCGCGCACCCCCGAGGATCAAGCGGCACAGATCGCGCAGTACCAAGGCCAGTTCACTCAGGGCGTAATCGACCCAACACTGGCCGCAATGGAGCGGCAGCGCGCAAAAGATATCGTGGGAGAGCAGTCTCAGATTACTGGCGCCGGTGCATTCGGAAACACCCGGCGCGACGTTTTTCAAGGCGAGCGCGCAGGCGAATACGACGCCCGCATGGGTCAGACATTGGCCGGCTTGCAACAGCAGGGCTTGCAGTACGGCACGCAGCGTGCGGCAGCCGAGGACGCGCTGCGCATGCAGGCGGCCGGTCAGGTCGCTGGCACCGCAGGTTCAGCGCTGCAATCGCAGATGGCTGGCCTCGGGTCTCAGCTAACTGCTGGCGCGATACCGCAGGGCATAGATCAAGCAGCCCTCGACGCGGCATACGAGCAATACATGATGGAGCAGCAGTATCCACTGACGCAGCTCACCGCCCTTCAGGGCGGCGCCGCAGCGATCCCCACAGGGTACGGCAATACGACAGAAACGTCTGGCGGCATGGGCAACACCCTCGCGGCGCTTGGGTCGTTTGGCCAAGGTATAGGCGCAATGCGCTTCGGCCCCGGCTGCTGGGTGGCGCGCGAGGTTTATGGCGTCAACGATCCGAAGTGGCTCGAGTTCCGCGAGTGGCTCTTTGACTGGGCACCGGCATGGTTCCGCAACGCATATTTGAAATACGGTGAGCGAGTGGCCGCGGTGATCCGCAAGGCGCCATTCCTCAAGGCGGTCATACGCCCATTCATGGACGCGAAGCGCAAGAGCATTGGTTACGAGGGCTGAGATATGAATTACCCACTACAGCAATTTGACATTGACGAGCTCAAGCGCATGGGCATAGACACTACTGGTCTTACGGTGGGTTATCCGTCCACAGACGCCCACCGCCGCGCGCTGGGCATCGAAGATGACGTCGACCCCGGCGCGCTTCCTGATCCAGTCGTCCCAGCGGCAGCCCCAGTCGCAGCCCCGCAGATGACGCCAGACGCAGTGAGCGCCACTCCCGCGGCCCCAACAGTGGCGCAGGAGCAGCTATCAGCGCAAGGTGGCAGCTCGTTCATGGACGCGATTTTCGGGCCCAAAGAGGAAACTGACCAATTTTCCAACCTCAACCGTCAGCAGCGGATGATGCTGGCATTCGGCGCGATCAAAGACGCCGGATTTGCATTGCAGGGTAAGGACAGCAACGCCTTCGGAAGCACACTCAAGGCGATCAACGACCAGATCGACATGGGGCGCAAAGCGAAGGCGGCGCAGGCGCAAAGAGACATAATGCAAAGCGCTATAGGCCCGGCAAGCGGAGAAATGTCGTTTGACCAAAGGCGTCAGCGACTTCAGCAGGCTCTGGCTTCAGGGGGGATAGACGCCCAGACATTTACTGCGATGATGACAGAGATTGAGCGGCAAGAAAAAGCCGAAATGGGTGAAAAAGGCAGGGGTCAAGCCGCAGTATCAACGCTGCGTGACATAGATAGCATTATATCTATGATTGACGAAGACCCGACCATGACAACCGGCACTTGGGCTTGGATGACGCGAGGGCTGCCAATGCTTCCGGCAGGGAAGACGCAAGCCCTTATCGACAGCGTCGTGTCCTCTTTGGCCCTTGATAGCTTAAAAGCGCTAAAGGCCACAGGGGCCACTATGGGTGCGCTTAACCAGTCAGAATTAGAGCTTCTAAAAACAGAGCTGGCAAGAGTGGACCTCGCCGGTGGACCTGATTTCGTTAAGGATCAGCTCGGCAAGGTCCAAGGTCACTATCGACGGGTTATCTCCGACCTATATGATGGCGCAAGCGAAGACGACGCGGCAAAAATCACTGCGTTCTTGGGCCTCGATAAGCGGCCGTCTTGGGCCGGCGGACCTTCGCAGCCGTCAGGAGGGCAGCGCGAGGGCGAAACCGACGCAGAATTTTTGAAGCGTATGCGTGAAGGGAGAGTGTAATGGATCTTGAGGAGCTACTTGAATTAGCACGGCAAGCCGAAGCCGACGGTAGAACCGCCGACAGAGACCGCCTCATGGATATGTATTTTGCGGAAGAGCAGAGCGCAAAGCCATCAACCACCGAAGACGTCATAAAGTCTGGCGCCTCTGGAGGTCTAGGCGGCTTTTCTAGCGCCCTTGATCTCATGGGCCAGGGCGCTACGCTAATCCAAGAAGGCCCATCGATGCTGTCACGCATGCTGTTTGGCGGCATGGAAGACGCGCCCGAGATGAACCTCGATCCGCAAATACTCCCCCTCGCCTCGAGACTGACTGGCGGATTTACAGAATACGAGCCGCAAACTAAAGCCGGAGAATACGCAAAAACGACTGGAGGATTTGTCGGCGGCGCTATAGCTATGCCATACGGCGGGCCACTTAATGCCGCAAGGTCGGTAGTTCTTCCTGCACTCGCAAGCGAAACAGCCGGGCAGATGACTAAGGGCACCGAGATGGAGGGGCCAGCGAGACTGGCCGCTGCACTTGGAACGCCGTTTGCGACGAGTGCAATGCGTCAGGGTATGCAGCGCGCGGTGCTTGGACCAGAGGCACGCCTGACGCAGCCGGGGTCTGAGAGGGCGGCCTCAGTCAGCACTCTGGAGCAGGCAGACGTCCCAATGACCACCGGGTTGAAAACTGGATCTCAGCGCCTGATGGCGTTGGAGGGAAACATGGAGCCGCCTCTGGCGACGAAAGCTGGCCTCACCTCAGCGGTCATGCGGTCTATGGGGTCAGACAGTCTACTGGCGACACCTAAAGCCTTGAAGAAGGCTAAGAAGCGCCTTGGAGATGTTTTCGATGCGGCTGAGGATATGGTTGATGACGTTCCGTCTCTTGATGTCGGATTAGCAGCCGAAAAAGTAATCGCAGATCACATAAATTTCTCCGGCACAGGCACAATAGTTCCCAAGCTGAGAATGGTAAGCGACCAGATCGTCGACGCAACCACAAATCAAGTGCCGCTCTCTGGCAAGAAGTTGCAAAATATGCGGTCGGACTTGCGCCGGATTATGAGCGAAGCCGGAAAGGACGACCAAAGCACCTTCCTAGCGGCGTTCCAGCTCAACTCGGTGATTGATGACTTCCTGATCGAGAGCATCAGGCAGACGCAGCCAAAATTTGTGCCAGAGCTAATGAAGGCGCGCGAAGAGTATCGCAATTTTCTGACCGCAATGCGTGCAAAGAAAATCCGCGGGTCTGATAGCGCCGGCGGCTACATTTCGCCTGCCATGCTTTCGGGCGCACTACGCACCAGAGAGGGCGACAACTACATCTTGGGCACAGGGTCCGAATTGGCTGATCTGGGCCTTGCGGCTGAAGAAGTCATCAGCTCTATGCCGGCTGTTAAGGCGGGCGGAGTTCGTATATTTTCTGGAGGTGGTGGACTGCTGGGCGCGACTGGCGGTGGATATGCCGGGATGCAGTACGGCCTGGATCCGATTACTGCGGGCCTTACCGGCGCTGTGGCTGGTGCAGCTATTCCATACGCCGGCCGCGCTGCTATTAGGTCTGGGCCAGCGCAGCGTGCACTTATGCCGACGCAAAACAGCGCAGCCACGCAAATGCTTCTGGACACGCTGCGGTCTGGGGCACGTCAAACAGGCGGCCTGCTCAACATACCCCAGTAAACGCTATTTCTTAGCAGACTTTTTGGGCGCAGTCTTCGCGGGCTGCGCCTCAATTGCGTCTGCGGCTGCGCGGTGCAGCTCGGCCGCTTGATCTTGGATGATCGTGGCCGCCTTCTCGCAGAATTTGAACAGCGCCATGATGTTCACTACGCGGTGCGGATTGTTGAGATTGCGCACCAGTTCCTTTGTGTCGTCGTCGAGCATGTGATCCTCCAAAATATGTCACTTGGAGACCCTATAACATTTTTTGCACAATGTGAACATTTAGTGCTTGCAATGCTTAGATGTTAACATTAGTTTAACATTATAGACAGAAACAAAGGAGAACGGACATGACAATCGCAGCAATCGCTTACGGCTCAACAATCCGCGCATATGACTTTCAGCCAATGCCAGACCGCCCTGACCAATTCATCGAGGGCGTCGTTGTTGACGCAGGTATGATCAAACACCCCGAGCTTGGCCACAATATGTTCAGCGGCTACACGATCCAAATCACGGGCGCTGCCCGCGCAGACGATCCGCGCATTGGAGATATTGGCTATGTCCCGTTTAAAACTGATTTCATGGATTTCGATGGCCGCATCGAAAAGATTTAACCCAACCGGGGGCTACGGCCCCCATCAACCCAGAAGGAGAGCATCATGCTCAAAGAAATCACAACAACATTCACTGGCGATCATCACGCATTCGCCGTCCTGACTGACACCTACGAGCAGGCATATGTGCCCAACTCGGTCGTGTCGGCGATCAAGCTGGAAGTCGGCCGCACATACCGCGCCGGCGTTGTGGAAAACCGCCACGACCCGAAGGGCCAAACGCCGTGGTTCGTCACGTTCATCGAGGGCGCCGACTTTTCGACCAACAAAAATAGCGTATTCTCACCCCTAGTCGATTTGTTCGATGCGGAGCCCGAGGCAATCGAGCCGGTCAAGACGCTGACCGAGCTGGTGCACGAGGCAATCCCCTTAATGAACGGCGAGCCGTTTCTGGCCGCAGATCTAATGGAGCACACCGGCGCGGACATCAACGAGATCGGAACAATTCTTTACAACCTGCACCGCTACGGTAGAATTGCCGCCGCTAAGGTCTACAAGTCTGGCGAGCAGGTGCGGTCGACGCAAAACGTCTGGTGCGAAGACGTCAAGCGGCTGCTCAAATGATGCCGACGAAGCAAGACTGGGCGATCCTGATCGCTTGGACTACACTGTGCGGGCTGCTAGTCGCCTGCACAGTGGCCACCCATTCCGAAGAACCAATGCGCCCGAAGGCGCGGCCAACAAACTGGGAGATCACCAATGGCTAAAATAACCCGCGCTGAAGTCTTGGACACGGCCAAGGAATATGTGACCAAGGACCGCGCTGCCGACCATGGCGATATGGAAGACAACTTCAAGACCATTGCCATTTATTGGAGCGTGCACCTTGGCGTCGAGGTGCTGCCCGTCGACGTAGGGGTGATGATGATGCTGCTGAAGGCGGCTCGCGCTAAATCAAACCCGCAACACGTCGATAATTATGTGGACGCGGCCGGATACGCCGCCTGCGCCGCGGAGTGCGCCACATGATGGATGAATGGATCTGGACGGACCCGAAACGGCTGGCGTGCCCAGAGTGCCATGGGGAGGGCACTCTGGAGGAGACCAGCTTCCTGATGCAGTCATCAACCCGAGACATCGGGGAGCCGGTGATCGAAACCGTGTTGTGCGAATATTGTGGCGGTCTGGGAGAAGTGGACCCGCCAGAGGACGAGGAGGACGACGATGCCGAGCCCATATGATCGTCAGGAGATGGTGCGGCGCATCCGCGAGTGTGCGGAAGACGGCCTGTGTAATATCGAGATCGCTCGATACCTGAACGTCTCGCCATCGACTGTGCACAGCGCAGCGCGCGAGTTTAGCATTGATGTAGTGAAGAGGAATGGTGGTCATGGACGAAAGAGTAGACAAATTGTTGAGCCGGATCGAGCGGGTGACGTCGGTCTTGATGGAACGCAGCAAATTGCGCGGCCAGCCATACGTCCAGCAGACGGCGGAGGAGTTATCGTCGTTGCTCGAGGCGCTGAGGCGAGCTTTAAAGGATCAAGAGCATTGACGCCGCACCAGCGGCTGGTCCAAAAGCTGAAGGGCGTGACGTGTCTGAAAGAGGCGCGTGAGATCAAGTATGGCCACGACTTGTTCGAGTTTGAGAAGCGCATGTATATGGAGCAGCCCGAGAAGCGCGGGCCTCTCCCTGCGATGGTCCGGCGCTCATTCAAGGACACGCACAAGAAGGCGGCGCGCGAGGCTGAGGAGCGCGCAGAACGCGTTGTGAGCCAGATAGAGCGTCTGATGGACATGGTGGACGATGATCTCATCTTCACGTCCACAGAGGCCGCTGAGATGTTAGAAGACAGCATCCCGCGCGTTGCGTCATATCTCAAGCGAATGTGGGAGAAGGGAATGGTCTACAGGCACCGCGAGTTTATTCGGGTCGATGGCATGGCGAAAAAACAGTGGCGGTGGCTGTTCTGTAAAACGCCATTCACTTTTGACAAATATTTCGAGGATGATGAACAATGAAATACGGCTCAGTTTGCTCTGGCGTTGAAGCCGCCACCGCCGCATGGCATCCACTTGGATGGGAGCCGCAGTGGTTTAGTGAGATAGAAAAGTTCCCAAGCGCCGTGCTGGCGCATCATTACCCAGATGTCCCTAACCTTGGCGACATGACACAATTTAAGGAGTGGCCCATTGACAGATCAATTGACCTTTTGGTCGGAGGAACCCCCTGCCAAAGTTTTTCAGTCGCAGGACTTCGCAAGGGACTTGATGACCCAAGGGGAAATCTCATGCTCACCTATCTTGCCATTGCTGCACAATATCAGCCCAAGTGGCTGGTTTGGGAGAACGTCCCCGGCGTCTTGTCTAGCCAACGAGGACGGGATTTTGGAACCTTCCTCGGGGCGTTGGGCCAGCTCGGGTATGGGTTCGCCTACAGAGTGCTTGACGCTCAATACTTCGGAGTGGCCCAGCGCCGCCGCCGTGTGTTTGTTGTCGGATACCTTGGAGACTGGCGACGTGCCGCAGCGGTTTTATTTGAGCGCGAAAGCCTGTCAGGGCATTCTGCGCCGAGCCGAGAAGCGGGGCAAAAAGCTGCCCCCACAGTTACACAAGGCGCTCCATTCAGTCGCACAGGAAACCAGCGAGTAGAGGCGGAAGCTATTGTGGCTAAATGCTTGACTGCGCGTGGCGCTGGTGCTGGCAATTGCGATCCAGAAACAAGCAACATGATACCCATTGCCTTTGGCGCGCAAAACAGCGCCAACCAAGGTCACAGCGTGTCAACGGAAGTCACGCCAACGCTAGATAAAAGCAAGACGCCAGCGGTGGCGATACAGGCACAAGCGTTAAAGGAAAAACAGCCGAAGTCTCAGGGTTTTGGAATTGATGACAGCGGCGTTTCTTATACGTTAACAAGCGGTGATCGTCACGCGGTGTGCGCACCGTTAAATACACAGCTTGGATTGCGTGGCCCTGACACTAGCAACTCAAGCCGCGAAGGTGTTGGCATTGGCAAAAATGGCGATCCTAGCTTTACACTACAAGCCGCGCACTCTCACGCAGTTATCATTCCAGCAGCAGTCCGTCGCCTAACACCAATAGAATGCGAGCGCTTGCAAGGCTTCCCTGACGACTTCACGCAGATACCGTGGCGCAATAAGCCAGCAGAAGATTGCCCGGATGGGCCTCGATATAAGGCAATGGGCAACTCAATGGCTGTTCCGGTTATGCGCTGGATTGGCGAGAGAATACAAATGGTGGAGAGTTTAGATGACTGACGAAGAGGTAGAGCGTAAAATTCACATCGCCGGACTTGTCGGAGCCATCTTTGGCTTTGCAAGCGGCGCTGGCTTAATGATGCTGGTCGCGCTTATATTTTGAAATCGTGCAGGGTGGCCGTTGAATTGAATGCTGGCACATTTGGTAGCAACGTCACTCTAGGCTAAACAACCACCATTCCCGTGGTAAGTCGATTTTTCTTGTGATGATAGCCACCCTGCTCAAACGTTATAACCGAAGTATGAACATGGCCACAAGTGGCTATTTAAAGCTGTCGAGTGTTTTCTGCATCGACAGCTTATCGTCCAGAAACTCTTGTTCCGAAATGTATGTCGTCACGCTGCTCACCTCATCGCCGCGGCGGAAGATTATGGCGTCCAGATGTATGGCCACAAAAGCGTAAATGTCTGATGTCTGGCCGCTCTTTTTGACCGTGTGGAAGGCGCACTTAGGGAAAGTTTTATTGTTCTTGCTGGCAGTCTTAACCTGCAATGTCAGGACGCGTGTGTCCGTTTGTATATACGCGTCGTGGTCATTAATCTGACAGAGCGTGCAAGAGTAGCCGGCGAGCGATAGGCGGGCGAGCGCAAGATACTCGCCCGCTCTGCCGACTGCGGCACGGTTTTTCTGGTCTTGGTTCAACTTATCCAGCGATCAGCCAAGTGTGAATTTTACGCGTCTGGTTGATGCGATCCTCGAGGCCGTGATGGCCTCCATTCACGATACGCGTAATCCGCTTGATGGTCTCATCGCCGACACCGTCGTCGGCAATGGCGAACAGGCCGTTCTTCTGGAAAAACCACAACGCAGTTTCAAACGCATAATCTTCGGCCAGCTTCGACGGATACTCAAGCACCTCGGGCAGGTTCATGTCAGCCGCAAAAGCCTTGACGTTTGACTTGCCCGTGAGCTGAAGGAAACCTTTGCCAGCGAAATTGTAACCGTCACCACTGGCCTCATCACCGTTTCCCATGCGGCTTGAGTAGACCTTGTTGGCTAGACCCTGTGGGTTTTTCGCATACGGCTCCGCGCTCTCAACGGTCGGGAAGCGTGATGGCCAGACGGCTTGGATGCGCTCAGGCGTCGAGTAGTACAAACCCTCTGTGGTGCGTTTGAACCCGCCGCTCTCGTGGTGTGATTGGCCAAGCAAGTGCGCGCCACGATTGGGCGACAGGTCATAGTGCTTGGCGATGGCTCTGGCCGTGTTTGGGCCAAACGCGCCATCGGCTGAAACTCCAATTTTAGATTGGAGCAGCTTCATTGCTTCACTCATGTTGTTCTCTTTTTAGACGCCGGCTTAGGCTTTTTCTTCGCCGTCTTGGCAGCCGCTTTAAATGCACTGGCTTTTGGCGCTCCCGCCGTGCCGGGCTTACGCATCCTCTCCCCGCTTCCGGCTTTGATACGCGCGCGCTTCTTTGCGATGTTTTCGTAAAGTGACATCTCATCAACCTCTCTTCGACTTTGTGCCGCTGCACTTCCACCGTTTACGCGATAGATTGAGCGGGCTGTTTGGATCTTTGGCGGCGCTCGGAAACTTCTTCTTCTGCGCTGCGGATCGAGCGCAGTACGCGTCGCCCTTTTTGGTGCCGGGCTTCACGCGCGGGCCGCCGCCTTTGGCTTTGCCGGCTTGGCCATAGCTGACCTTGCGGCCGCTGGCCGTGACTTTTACGCGGGCCTTGCCCCTCGCTGGTGTCGCCATTTCGCTGTTCCTCTATGCAGTTTCGCCGACTTTGAAGCAATACGGCCTCACGGCGAAGCCTTTGTCAACCAATTCAAGGGCTAAAGTCATTGCGTCAACTTGGCAATCAGCCTCTCTACTCCAGATGTTTTTCGTGTTTGCGACCACCACACAAGATTGCGCCTCCAATGTTGAGCATATCAGGAGGGCCGCGAGAAACATGACTATTTGCCGCCGTTCATATTCATGTGGTCTCGACCGATGTATTTCAACTCACTTTCTATGACCGCTATTCGCGCCTTCAGCTTATTGATCTCGCCAATGGCCATTGTCATAGACCCCAACTCATCCCAGAGTTCCTCAATCTCAACGAAAGCATATTCGATTTCCATTGCATTGGCTTCGACATCACGCTTGAGATTTATGTTGTCCTCAATAGCCATGCGCGAGCCGATCTGCCCGACGGTTTTTTCCAAACTCGCAATGGTCGCAGCCTGCTGGCTGACCCACCACACACCAGCGGCGAGTTGCACAGCCATAGCTGCCACGAGGGCCAGAGGTAGTTTGACGTTTTCCATCACTTCGCCTTTTTCTTATCCATAAAGCCTTCAGCCGCGCCGGCGCCAAAGTAGAAACCCAAGATCACAATCATGGCCCAGCCGATCTGGAAGTCTTCAAGCACGCGCTGCACCTTATCAGCGTCAGCCACGCGATCCATTAGAGTAAAGCCCAGCACCATTGCAAAGCACACGAGATATGTAAACGTAAACGAGAACGCTATCACACGCTGTGCCAATTTGAACGGAGCATATGCGCCCATAATGTCAACTTTGGCCTTCGTCTTCGCCGCGATCTCTTCCTCAGTCGACGTGTGAAAGCTGTCGATCAGGTCTATGCCAGACTTGATGACGTCTCCACTGCCAAATATCTTCCCAAGTATTCCTGTCATCACTGGCCTCCTGTGATCTTAAAGCACTTCAAGTATTCATTGTCTTTCGATCAGCCTGTCGATTTTAGCATCGAGGCCGTCGAGACGGTTCATTACACGGTTCATTTGGTCCGAGCTGTCGGCCTTGGTGATGTATTCCTCACGCGTGCGGTTGAGCAAAATTTGCAAGCGCGTCACCTCACTGACCCACGACTTCACCCAGAAGCCCACAGCGGCCACGCCAATTGATAGGAGTGCATTCCACATAAATTCCGCTTCCATATGGTTCCTCGGGTATTCAATTTCACTTCACCAATTATTATCACATTTTGTGCCGACCGTCCAACCAACCATAATTCTACTTGTGCCCTGCAACCTGTGCTGTTAACACTACGTTACAAATGGAGGGATCAATGTCTAAACTGAAGCAAATAGGGCCGCGCGTGCGGCTGGATATCGCTGAGAAGCTGAAGGAGTATTGTAAGGCGCACCGTGTCAGCTCGTCGATGCTGGTCGAAAAACTTATTGCAGAACATCTGGAAGCGAGCGGGTATGACATCGAAGATTACAATCGGAATTGATCCGGGCTACCGGACCGGCGGCGTGGCGCTGCTCGGCGATGGCTTTGCTGAGGTGCACGACCTGCCGGTCTACACCGAGGGCGGCGTCGACGTGATCGCGCTGCTCGACATCATCAACAGCGCCGGCCCGGTGGAGCATATTTGGCTTGAAAAGCAACAGGCTATGCCGAAGCAGGGCGTCGTTTCGGTGTTCAAGCTGGGCTTCGCCTACGGCCAGATCCTGACGACTGCCGCACTGTCTGGCCACCCGTACAGCGAAGTGCGGCCGGCTAAGTGGAAGTCGAGCATGAACCTGCCGAAGGACAAGGACGCGGCGCGCCGGCAAGCCCAGCAATGGTATCCAGATCTGGCGCTGCGACTGAAGCGGAAGAAAGACGAACACCGTGCGGAGAGCCTGCTGATCGCCGCGTATGGGAGGGGCGAGAGATGACTGTAAAATTTGACATGACCAACGAGGCGTATCACCTCGAGCCATCTTTGAGCGCCAGTGGCGCCAAGACGATAGCACTTGGATCGCCGGCCGAGTACAAATACGGCGAGTTTAAGAGCAGCCCCGCATTCGACGTGGGCACGGCCACGCACACGCTGGTATTCGAGCCGCAGAACGCGGCCAGCATTTGGTGCGGTCCAGAGACGCGCCGGGGGCTCGACTGGAAGCGTAAGAAACTCGAGGCCGACGAGGCGGGCGCCTTGCTGTTGACGGAGGCGGATTACCGCTTGGCCGCTGACATGGCTGAAGCTGTGCGATCAAACCGTGCAGCCGCGGATCTTCTCAGCGGCGATCTGGTCTGCGAGGCCAGCATATTCAGCAAGGATCCTTCGACCGGCGTCGAGATGCGCTGCCGCCCAGACGGGTGGCGCCGGGACATTGGCGCGCTGATCGACTTGAAGACGACCATTGCGTCAGACCCCGAGGGCTTTGCTAAGCAATGCGCCAATCTGGGTTATCATATACAAGACCAATTTTACCGGCGGTGCATGGAAAACGCCGGATTTGAGGTCGACCGCTTTTGCTTCATAGCGGTGCAAAAATCACGTCCGCACTTAGTCGGCGTGTACGAATTGGACTGGGCCAGCCTCGATGAGGGGAAGGCCGCAGTTCAGTACGCTCTCGAGAAATATCGTAAGGCGAGCGAGAGCAACGAGTGGGGCTACGATTTTGGGGACTTGAAAACGATCCAAATTCCGCGTTACTCATTTAGGTTCAGTCAGATTGACTGAAAAACGGCAACCATAGTCTAGGAGACAACATATGCCAATATCATTCGGAAGTTCAGAAAGTTCTGGAAACTCACTATTTATTCGCTCAAATCTGCCGCAAAATCGCTGGTGGGTGAAGACGGAAGCGGGCGATGAGAACATCGACATGTCTCGCGGCTTCGCAGTAGACATCAAAAACGTGCAGTTCGGGTGGCTGCACATCGACATCGGCGTGCGCGACTGGCAGCCGTGGCCATCACCCTCCGAGCAGATCCCGCGGCCCAGTGAGCAGTACAAGCAGGGCTTCGAGGTCAAATGCTGGCTGGTCGACGGTCGTGAGGCGTCGTTCAGTGGAAACTCGTATGGCCTCGGCCAGTTCATCGCCAAGCTGTACAATCAGTGTGAGCAGTCGAATGAATTTGCGACGCAGATCCCGATTGTACAAGTCACAGGCAGCACTCCGGTGGTGATCGGCAAGGGCACGTCATACGATGTGTCGTTCAACATCTCCAAGTGGATCAACCGCCCGGAGAACGGCGAAGCGCACCCGGCGGCAGAAGCGGCACCCGCAATGGCGCCAGCGCCTGCACCGGCACCTGCCGCAGCGCCCGCAGCCGATAACAACTTCGGCTTCTAAGCAACATGGCCGCCTGCCTCGGTGGGCGGCCAAACTATAGGGTGGAAACTATGAGCACGCAGAGATTTTGGACGGTAAAGGATTACTCAAATCCAGACTATCCCGGCACCACAAGGCAGAATTCGTTTGAATGCCCGAAGGCGGCGAGGAAATTTGCTGAGAAGCTATTGGAGGAAGGATCCGGTCGTGATGACGTGTTCCTCATTAATCCGGCTGGCACGGAGCTAATGCTTAAATGGCAGCACGACGAGGCGCGCGAACGCCGATCCCGTGGATTACCGCCGAAAGCGGCGTATCTAATGCCGGGAGGGTTTGGCCATGAGTGAGAGATACTTTAGTAAAGTCGCGGAGAGCGCAGTGGCCGACGTGGCCGGTGCGATCAAGGGGAGCCGCAACGAAATTTTAAACAAGGCCGCGTTCAGCCTCGGGCGCCACGCCCACATGGCACCGGCAAACTTAGACGCAGCGATCAGCGAATTGCACAGCGCAGCGAAGGCGATGGGCCTGCAAGACCACGAGATCAAGGCGACGATTGGCAGCGGCTTCAAGCGCGGTGGCGACAGCCCGAAGGAGCTCGAGAACGCGGACGCAATGCCGTACACGCCGTCCGAGTTCGAGCGGCTTATGTCGCGTCTGGCTGCCAAGGATATGCTGGCAAAGGACGACGAGACCCGCGCAGACAAGATGCGTAAGGCCCGCGAAATCTGGGAGCGCGGCGTCACGATTTCACGCGATAACATTGACGCCGTGCGTCCGGCGCTACTCTACCTCAACTCACGGGGTCTGAGAGCCAGCACAGCCTCGGATGCAGCGCGGTTTAGCCCGAATATATACGACGGCCCCGCAATTATGTTTCCCGCGCTTGATCCAAGTGGAGAAGTGTGCGGCGTGCAGAGCGTGCTGCTCACACCCGAGGGGCACAAGCGCGAGCACAATGGCATCAGCAAATACAGCCGCGGCGTGATCGCCGGCAACGTCATGCGGATCGGTAGCGAGCACGAGGGCGGCGTCATCATCATGACTGAGGGTCCAGAGGATGCGTTGAGCGTGTATCAGGCGGTCGGCGACGAGGCGACGGTCGTGTGCACGTTTGGCAAGGCCGGCATGTCCACATATCCCGTGCCGCGTGCGTCCGACGTGACGATCTGTGCCGACCCGGATCTGGACGTGGATGCGGTGGCAGATGTGCTGCGCGGCGACGGCAGCACCGACGTCCACGTCGTGCGGTTCGACATGCTGGGCGTCGAGGGTGTCAAGGACGCTAACGACTACCTGCGCGAGACCAACGCCGAGAAATTGCGTGAGGCTCTGGCGATGGCCAAGCCGGTCGCGCAGGTACAGGCCGAGATCGCGCAGTCAGAGCGCAGCTACCCGACGCCCTACGATCCCGTCGATCCGGCGTCGATCCCGGCGCGGCGCTGGATCTATGGCCAGCACTACATCCGGTCAAACGTGTCTGTGCTGGCTTCCGCCGGGGGCGTGGGCAAGACGTCGATGCAGATCGTGGAGGCGCTGGCAATTTGCACCGGCCGTCCGCTGCTCGGTGAGGTCGTGCACGAGCCGTGCAATGTGTGGGTGATTAATTTGGAAGACCCATACGAGGAGCTCCAGCGGCGTGTGGCCGCGGCTATGCTGCACTACAACGTCACGGCCGACGAGATCCGGGGCAAGCTGTTTCTGGATGCGGGCCGCGACATGAACATCATCTTCGCCAGACAGGACCGCGAGGGCATCACAGTCGACGACGCGCTGGTCGACTACCTGACGGCCAAGATTACGGAGAACAAGATCGGGCTGGTCTCGATTGACCCGTGGGTCGGGGCGACTGGCATCAACGAGAACGACAACGTCGCAATGAACGCCGCCGTCGGGGCTGTGCGCTCCGTGTGCGACGTCACAGACTGCGCGGCGTCTCTCGTGCACCACATCCGCAAGGGTAACGGCTCTGACGAAGCGAATGTTGATAGTATCCGAGGCGCAGGATCCTTGCTCGGCGCGGCTAGAGCGGCGCGCGTCATTAACCGCGTGTCTATGGAGGATGCGATGAAGTTGGGCGTGTCGGAGACCGAGGCGCTGGGCATTTTTAAAGTGGAGGACGGCAAATCGAATATGGCACCGCCGGCAGCGAAGGCGGTCTACCGGCGCATGGTCGGCGTAAAATTGCCGAATGGGGAATATGTCGGGGTCGCGACCGAGTTCGCAATGCCTGACCTTTTCGACGGCGTGAGCGCCAAGGACGCGATGAAGGTGCAGCGTGACGTCGGGCAGGCGGCACAGCGCGGCGAGTTTATGCGCCAGAACCCGCAGGCAAAGCAGTGGGTGGGCAACGTCGTGGCGCTGCACCTCGAGCTGGACGTCGACAAGAAGCACGAGAAGGCCAAGGTCAGCGCAATCGTCAAGAAGTGGATCGAGACCGACGTTCTGCGCATCGAGCGCGAGAAAGACTTGCGCACCGGGCGTGACGTGCCGGTGGTTGTCGTGGGTGAGTGGATCACGGGCGAGGAGGCGGGCGTCAATTGATGGATGACTTCGACGAAGAATACGATGAAATCTTCGGAGACGAGGCCATTGAGCGCCTGTTCACGGTCTTGTGGTCCGAGGATATCGGGGCGTGCAGCGTCGAGTTCAAGCCGGGCTTCCTTCATCCGAGGACGCTGGAGGAGCGGAAGCATCGCACCGAGATCCTCGTCAGCACGATGTGGACGATAGAGCGCGCGCTCATGATGATGGATGACCAGCTACTAAGGAGCCGTGATGATGACGTGCTGCATTAGTGCTTCCACACCTTCCACACTTGGGGTGTGGGGAGGTGTGGATAGTGTGGAGAGTAGGGCCATTTCACGTTCCACACCACCACCCCCTATTATATAGGGTGGTGTGGTGTGGTGTGTGGCAGAGGGAAAAATTGGGTGTGGTTAACATTAGGGACGGAAGGGGAGTTGTGACATGGCAAAGAAGGTGAGTGGCAAAGCGAAGCCGAAGTACACGAGGGCGAGGAAGGACAAGGGGACGTTTGAGACTGGCAGCCAGAGCAAGCCGATCTCACGTCAGGTCGATGGTCAACTGGCTCCGCTGGATCGCAAGGCGCGGGAGAAGACGCTGAAGTGGGGTGACACTCTGCCGTCTCTCGTGAGCCCGGAGCTCGCTGGCCGCTTCGAGGCGGCGTATGACGCGCTGCGGGTTAAGATCGAAGCGGATGACGTGGTGGCGGTGCATCAGATCGCAACGCAGCTCATTCGGGCGTGGGACGTGCTGGAGGCGGAGGCAGAGGCTAACGGGCACCAGCCGGTCGGACGGCACGCGTACTGCATCGAGATCGCCTCTGGCAACATCGTTTGCATTGCGCTGCACGACGCCGTTGGCATAAGGCGTGAACATCCAGAGTGGATCGTGTATGATATGGCCGACGCGGCAATCGTGCTGGGTAATAACTTTAGCAGCGAGTTCATCGAGAAGACGCTGGCGCAGTTTCCCGAGGCCAAGGTGACGCGGTGCATCGGGCCAGCGAACAGCACGTTTGACGTGGCGCTGGGTGACGAGATACCATTTTGAGCAGGAGAGTGTGACATGGGTACAATTGGCAAGTTGAAGCTGGCAGCGCTCGAGGCTGCCGGCGAGGAAGAGATCTTCGGCATGATCGCTCTGGGCAAGAACGCCTCGGACGTCATCGCGCATTATGACGTGGGATGGAACATCTTCCACAAGTGGATCGCTGCCGGCGAGGGCAGGGCTGCACGCTATGACGAGGCGAAGCAGATGGCTGGTCACTATTACGCGTCGCAGGCGCAGAAGGTGGCCGACGAGATGCACCAGCACGAGGCGACGGTGAACAGCGCGAAGCTGGCGGTCGACGTGCTCAAGTGGAAGGCGGCGAAGGCGTCGCCCGAGTATGACACGAGGCAGCGCGACGTCTCGGTCAACATCAGCGTCAACGACCTGCACGCGCAGGCTGCGATGCTGCTCAATAGCGTCGGTGGCGATCTCATCGAGGGCGAGGCAGTCGAGGTCGAGGATGACGATTGAGCGCGAAAACGCACATCAACGCAGCGAAGCGTGCGCGTATGCGCGTGCCGCAGCGCGGCGGAAGCGTCAAGATCGTGCCACATTTGGCCGCTCGGGAGCGCTCAAATGTGGCAATATTAAGGCAAACGCGGGGCAAAATGGCTAAGATGCTGAGTTGTAACGATATATTATTTAACATAATACGGGTTATGCGTCTTAGCTCGGTTTCGGGGCGAAATCGCTGCCGGAATGCGCGTTTTGCCCCCCCCCTTCGACAGCGCCGGCCGGTGCAAATGCTCATGACCCCCTCACGCACCCCCGGAAAAATTTTTCACATACCCACACAACGGAGTGTTAACACATGAACGCCCCCAGCCCCCAAGATAACCCGTTTCTGAAGTTGATGCGGCGCTACCGCGACGATCCGGTGGCCTTTGCCCGCGAGGTGATCGGCATCGAGCCGGACGAGTGGCAGGAGGAGCTCTTGGACGCGATTGCCGCCCCCAAGATCCGCCGCATTACCGTCAGGTCTGGCCACGGTGTCGGCAAGTCGACTGCGATTGCCATGGCGGCCATCTGGCACGTCCTGATGCGGTATCCGAGCAAGACGGTGGTCACGGCCCCCACGTCCGCGCAGCTCTTTGACGCGTGTTTCGCGGAGATGAAGAACGTCGCCAAGCGGCTCAAGCCCCCATTCAACAACTTACTCGAGGTCAAGTCGGACCGGATCGAGCTGAAGAGTGCCCCGGAGAGCACGTTTATCTCGTGCCGGACGTCGAGATCGGAGCAGCCGGAGGCATTGGCCGGGGTGCACTCTGAGAACGTGTTGCTGCTGGCGGATGAGGCGTCAGGTGTGCCGGAGGCCGTGTTTGAGGCTGCCTCGGGCTCGATGTCGGGCCACGAGGCCACCACTGTGCTCACCGGCAACCCGACGCGTAATACTGGCTTCTTTTACGACACTCACACGCGGCTCAAGGAGGACTGGTACACGATGCACGTCTCCTGCGTCACCAGCCCGCGCGTGGCCGAGGATTTCGTAGAGGACATGAAGCGCCGGTACGGCGAGGACAGCCCCGCGTTCCATGTGCGCGTCTTGGGAAATTTCCCGCCGTCGGAAGAGGACACGGTGATCCCGGTGTCGCTGATCGAGCACGCGTTTAATAACGACGTGAAGGTGCACGAGGACACGGCGGCGATTTGGGGCTTGGACGTGGCGCGTCAGGGCGGCGACAGCAGCGTTCTGTGTAAGCGGCAGGGTCCGAAGATCCACCCGCTCACTGTGTGGCGCAACTTGGACCTGATGCAGCTCTCTGGCGCTGTGAAGGCGGAATATGACGCCATGCCCCCGTCCCGGCGCCCCATCGAGATCATCATCGACAGTAACGGCTTCGGCGCCGGCGTGTTGGATCGTTTGCGGGAGTTGGGGCTGCCGGCGCGTGGCTTGAACGTGTCGGAGCGCGCGGTGGCGAAGCAGACGTATTTGAACCTGCGCGCTGAGCTGTGGTTTAAGTGCAAGGCGTGGCTCGAGGGCATGGACGTGTCGCTGCCGCGTGATGATGGCCTGTACGCGGAGCTGGCGGCCCCGCGTTACACGTTCACGTCGTCTGGCAAGATACAGGTGGAGAGCAAGGAGAGTATGAAAAAGCGCGGCGTGCGATCTCCCGACCGCGCCGACGCGCTGTGTTTAGCACTGGCCAATGACCACACGACGATGGCGTTTGGCACTGCGTCCGCCGGCTCGTGGTCAAAGCCGATCCGGCGGAACATTCGTGGCGTGGTTTAGGCGTTCTCGACCTCCTCGACCAGCTTCTGGCCTTTTTCGACCCACTGCTCGAGCGTGAGGTCGTTGAGTTTTCGGTGATCGACGTGAAGTTCGCCCACTGCTTCCGGGATGGCGCTGGTTAACGGGTCGTGGTGCAGATATACAAACTTCCAGCCGGTTTTGTGGCCGCTATTTTCAAAACGGTGCACCACTCGCTTGATTATTAGGTTTGGGTGCCCGATTGCGTCGAGTATGAGCTCGCGCGTGAGGCGCTTTGGTTTCATCGCCCGCTTGATCGGCACCGCCATTCTGGGCGGTGACTGCGGGTATTCTGCGCCCACAGCCCGCTCGCGCTCGATGTAGCGCCTGACGTTAATCTTGGCGATCTCGCACTCGCCGTAGGTTATCTGGTATGATAGCCCCCTAGCGAGCTCAAGCGCCTCCTTTGACGCCTCTTCGGTCTCTGCGGTGATTGCGAGATACAGGCCCAGCTCGACGGCTTCCCGCGTGTTTTTTGGTGCGTTGTTGTGCATTACTCTTCTCCCTCGGTTTCCATTTTTGCGAATGACGGTTTGCCATGCCAGATTGACTTGGCGATTGTGACGGCAGCGAAGATCTGCGCGCTGTCTGGCTTGGCCTCCAGCACCTCCTCAGCGTGTTTGCGCGCGGCGCCATATGCTTCGGGCCACTGCGCTGTCGCCTCATAGGCGCTCAGGGCGGCCTCAGCCATTTCGTTGATTTCGTGTTTATTCATGTATCTGCGGTATAGCATTTCAGTTTTCCTTTGTTTCTGTCTATAATGTTAACCTAATGTTAACACCCACCCATTACAAGCGCTAATTTGCAAAAAACTGGCCCTCCCTGCATTTTTTTGTTATCCTGTGCGCGTTAGTGGCTAACTCCCACCCGGCCACTGAGCCACCCGGCTCCCCCGCGCTGTCATCCTCCCATGCTGGCGCGGGGTTACTTCGGGCAGGTTTTGCTGTATTATCGTGGGAAACGAGGGACGAGGGCGCACTTATGGGCATATTAGACGATCTGGCGATGGGTTTCGGCCTCAAGGAAAGAGACCGGGACTATTACGACCGAACCTCCGCCACGATAAGTCGGAACCAAGGCTCTGACGCCGGCGACAAGTATATGTCCGGCCTCGGCGACAAATACAAAGCCGCCCCCAACTACTCCAACGCCATCGGCCCATCTCTGGCTGACTTCCGCCAAATACCCAACACAGGTGCCGGCGCGAACCCATACGACGCCTCCGGCAACCTCCGCTCGGACTACAAGCCCGGATCTGCGGCCCAGCGCTACAGAGACGTCGGCCGCCCGCAGCCCGGAACACTGCCGCACATGCTGACCCGATCTCCGGGCATCTTGGGCATCCTCGCTAACCTCTTTGGCGGCTACAAGCCGATCCAGCCGCAAGGTGAATTGCGGTCGTCGTACAAGCCAATGAGCGCTAAGGCGGCGCCTATGGGCTTCACGCCTGAGCCGGTTGAGACGTCAGTGCTTTCTGATTATTCTGGAATTCCAGCGGGTATGGAGGCGCAATACAGTACGTCTCCGGCGCCTCTCTTAGCGGGGCAGGATATGCAGCCACCCCCAGTGGACGCAGAGTTTGAGGCGTGGCTGCAAACTGACCAAGGAAGGCCGTACAATCTGCCAGACCTGCCGGCTGATTTCGTGCGCCGCGCGTTCGAGACATCCAAGCGCCTTAAAGCAGGAAAGTTTTAATGCCAGATTATGATTTCAAATCCTTGCTCGACGCGATCCAGCGCCAAGAAAGCAGCCGCAACCGCGACGACCCAAACGAGACCACAAAGCCGCTCCCACTGGTTAACCCGGAGAGCGGCGCACGCGGCCAGATGCAGGTCGTGCCGGGTGCTGCGATGGATCCGGGTTACGCGGCACAGGGCGCGAAGGACGTGTTTGATATCGCTGAAGAAATGTTCGGCAAGAAATTTAGTCGCGATGAGCAGACCGCGAAGGACTTGCTCGACATCCCGGAGGTCAACCGCGCCTATGCTGACGCATACATGCGCGCCATGATCGAGCGCTTTAATGGCGACATCGACAAGGCGGTGGGCGCGTACAATGCCGGCCCCGGCCGCATGCTCGACGCCGACGGCAAATATTACAACTTGCCAGCCGAGACGCAGCAATACATCGACAACGTGCGCCAGTATTACAACCAGTCGACCGGCGACAACTACGGCATCACAGTGTCACCGACGCCGCGCATGCGCCCCGGCAGCGTAAGGCCGCAGGCGCGCCCAACAGGATTACTTGGCTGATGGATCTACGATACTACGTCCCACCAAATTTGCGCGGCGCCTATGACGTGGCCAGCAATGTCGGAACCGGAGCTTACAACTTACTGAGTTCGTTTCAGCGAGACCCCTTCGGCACTAATAAGGCCATCGGTCAGGGCATGATCGAGGGTGTAGTTGACACAGTCTCGGACCCAGTCGGGACAGCCAGAGAGTTTGGCGGGACGTTAAAGCGAGGTCTGACATATACCGCCGCAGACAAGTTGATGGATATGTTTGGCGTTGAGCCCAAAGACGCGTCGCCCGATCAGCTTATAGCATCAAACGAGGCTCTCGCGTCCGACAGAGCCGCCGCATTGGGCACATTGGCTTCTGTAGTGCCAGGGGTTGGACCAGCTACTCGAGTTGCCAGCCGATTAGAGGTTGACCCCAATTCTATGGGCTCCCTGCTCGGTAATGTGCGTTTAAGGCCGAAGGCATCTGCGCCATTCGACGCTGGTCGGGGCACCGCCGGCAATAGCGGCCCGAGCCTTCTGGACGCGCTCGAGGCTCGCGCCGCTCAGATGGAATTTAAGCCGCCCGACCGTATTCAGCCTGCTCCGGGCGGAGCGGGAATATTTGACAGAGATTATCAAACGCCTGCTCCCAGCGGCGCTTTTGAGGACTTATCGTTAAAATACCCGCGGAACCCAGACGCCAAAGCGCCACTTCCAAAAGGCGACAGGTCTCGCATTCTCGTGGACCGCAGGGAGGCTATATCAAGCGCCTTGGCGGATCGCATTCGGGCGACAGGTCAGCTCGACGCTGACACGCGCTACTTCTACCACACTGACGGGCCGGTCTACCGCGCCGCCAGAAACGCTGGCCTGACTGATGTCGAGGCGCAGGCTTATTTGCGTGATCTTAGTAACAATGTGGCAGCTACAAGCCCGCGCACAAAAGTTGAAGAGAATTTACGCAACGCCACACTCGTGATGGCTAAAGATCAGCAAGGCATACCATTTCGGGATGTCGTCGGTCCCGGCACTATACGGCCAGACGGCACTAAGGGTATCAGTGAAAAAGGTTATCCCATGATGACTGCCAAGGGTGGGATCCACGGCGGCCTATTGGATGACGTGGCGGCCACTGGCGCTATGGATGTGGCGAGAAATCCTAAGCCGTCCAACTTCGGCGCGAACCTATCAGGGAACCGCAGCGGTGTCACAATGGACACTCACGCGATCCGAGGCACGTTGATGACGTTGAATGAAATGGAGCCGGGATCGGTTCCCGAAGGCTTTATCCTGCCAAAATTCCGAGATCAGTACGCCAAAGACCCTAGTGTCCTAACGCCCAATATGATCGACGACACACTCGCGTCTCAGATGACAGGTCCAAAAGGCAGCACCACCAAGTTGCAGACTGAATATCCTGTATTTGCGGACATATGGCACGACGCAGCCGCAAAGTTGGGCGTGTCTCCGGCCGAGGCTCAGTCAATGGGCTGGTTTGGCTTCGGAGATGAGACAAATCTGGGAAGCGCGAGAAAAACGCCGGTGGATATATTTGATGATCGACTGAGCGTTACAGCACAGGCGCTTGGCATCACCCCACAGGAGGCTGCGCGTTCAGTGTTTCGCCGGAAAATACCTTTACTCGCGGCTCCTTTTGCTGCCGCTCCGCTTTTGGCTCTACAGCCCCAGCAAGATCCAAGACAACAATATTAGAGGCTTGATATGGACTATGACATGAATAAGATGGCCTCAGAGCTTGAGGCAGAGCTTAACCCGGACGTGATGGACGAGGTGGAGTTGCAGTCGGTCGTCGCGCGCGAGCTCGAGGACGCAATCGACTATATCGACAACTACATCAGCCCCAAGCGAGCTGAGGCGACCAAATATTACAACGGCGCCCCATTCGGGAACGAGGAAGAAGGCCGCAGTCAAGTGGTCAGCCGAGACGTGCGGGATACCGTACAGGCCGTCATGCCGTCGCTGATGCGCGTGTTCCACGGCTCCGACGAGGCAGTGTCATATATCCCCACCGGCCCAGAGGATGTCGAGGCGGCCCAGCAGGCGACCGACTACGCCAATTTCATTATGAACCGCGACAACAACGGCTTCTTGGCGATGCACTCAGCATTTAAAGACGCCCTGATCCGCAAGGTCGGCATCATCAAGTGCTTCTGGGAAGACAAGACAGAAGTCGAGACCTATAACCTGACCGGCCTTGACGATGCTGCACTTGCAGCACTCGCCGCCGACCCGGACGCGGAAATCACTGTGCAGTCGTCTGAGACTTTCGGCGAGCCGCAGATCGACCCCAACACCGGCCAGTTTATCATGCCGCCAATGGTCCACAGTGTGACAGTCGAATATGTGCGCCCAGATGGCCGCGTGCAGATCGAGGCTGTGCCGCCCGAGGAGTTCCTGATCTCTCGCGAGAGTAAGGACGTCGAGACGTCTGACTATGTCGCGCACCGCCGCATCATCACGGTGTCCGAGTTGATCTCCATGGGCTACAGCGCCGAAGAGGTCGAGGATCTGGCGTCGGCCCACGACGACATGAACACCAACGTCGAGCGCAACACTCGAAACCCAGCCCTGTCAAACGAGATGAACGCGCGCAACGACGAGGCGATGCGCAAGGTGCTTTATGTAGAGAGTTACATACGCGTCGACTATGACGGCGACGGGATCGCCGAGTTGCGTAAAATTTGCACCGCGGGCGACGGCAACAAGATCCTGAGCAACACGCCAATCACAATGGCGCCGTTTGCCACATTTACCCCGGAGCCAGAGGCGCACGACTTTTTCGGATCATCCTTGGCAGACGCAGTCATGGACATCCAGCTCATCAAGTCAAACGTCATGCGCAACACGCTCGACAGCCTGAGCCAGAGTATCAACCCGCGCTTGGCGATTGTTGAGGGCATGGTGAACCTGGAAGACGCAATGTCTACCGAGAATGGCGCAATCATCCGTCAGCGTGCCGCCGGCCAAATTCAGCCAATGAGCATCCCGTTTGTCGGTCAGGCCGCGTTCCCGGTCTTACAGTACATGGACGACGTCAAGGAGGCCCGTACAGGCATCTCCAAGGCGTCAATGGGTTTGGATGCGTCTGCACTCCAGAGCAGCACTGCCGGCGCTGTAAACGCCACTGTGGCGGCCGCACAGCAGCACATCGAGCTGATCGCCCGCGTGTTCGCCGAGACCGGCATGAAGCGCCTGTTCCAGATCATCTTGCAGCTCATCACTACGCACCAAGACCAGCCGCGCATGGTGCGCCTGCGCAATAAATTCGTGCCTATCGATCCGAGGGCTTGGAGCGCAGACATGGACGTGTCCGTTAATGTGGCGTTGGGCCGTGGAACAGACACTGAGCGCATGATGATGCTGCGCCAGATCGGCGAGATGCAGAAGGAGGCCATGGCCACAATGGGTCAAATCAATCCGCTCACCGACATGGCAAAGCTGGGCAACACGCTCAAGTCGATGACCGAGCTGGCTGGCTTCAAAGACACCTCACAATTCTGGAACGACCCGGCCGACTTCCAGCCGCCGCCACCAGACAACAAGCCCGACATCAACGAGCAACTGATCCAAGTGCAAATTCAGCAGATCCAAGCGGACATGCAGAAGAAGGCAGCCGAGTTGCAGCTCAAGCGTGAGAACATGATGATGGAGGACGACCGCAAGCGCGACGAGCTCGAGGCCGAGCTGTTCGTGAAGGCGGAGGAAATGCAGGCCAAATACGGCACGCAGTTGAACGTCGAAAAGATCCGCTCCGAGCTGGCGATCAATCGCGAGATAATGCGCGGACAAGTTGACGTCATAAAGGAGGGAGCGCGTGAAGAGTAAGCAACAAATCGTGGATGATGGCCGGCAGGCCGACCGTCTTCTGCGTGACACAGATCTGGCTCGGTTTCTTGACGAGATCGAGCAAGAGTGCTGGGGCGACTTCAAGTCGACCGCGACCAGCGATAGCGACGGCCGTGAGGCCGTTTACATGAAATTGCAAGGCGTCGACGCGGTGCGTCGGTCGCTGCGCGCAATGGTGGATAATGCGGCTATTGAGGAAAAGCGAAAATAGGCGTATATTAGGAGAATAAGTCATGGCAGAAAACAACACCCCGCAAGGGATTGGGTTGTCAGAGGCACAAAATGCAATCAGCGCGATGATGGCACCCTCTCAAGAGGACAACGCCACTGAGGTTGATGCGCAGGTCGAGGAAGCCGATCAGGTGGACGAGGCCGAAATGTTCGATGATGCGGAGGACGAAAGTCACGAGGCGGAGGCGAGCGATCTTGATGACGAAGACGAAACCTATGAGGGCGACGACACTTCTCAAGAGTTCGATATCATGGCGGCAGCAGTCGAAGTGAATGGCGAAGAGAAAACGGTCGAAGAGCTCAAAAGTGGCTATCTAAGGCAGCAGGACTACACCCGCAAAACTCAGGCACTGAGCGAAGAGAAAAAAGAATTCTCGGAGGTACAGGCCGCAGTATTGCAGGAGCGTGCACAATACGCTGAGGCGCTGCCCATGTTGGCGCAGCAAATTCAGCAATCGGTCGAACAGGAGCCGGATTGGGACACACTGTATGACACAGACCCCGCTCTGGCCGCGAAGGCGGAACGTCAGTGGCGTAAACAGCTAGAGCAGAAGCAGCAGCAACTGCAAGCAGTTCACGCCGAGCAACAGCGGATGCAACAACTGGAGCAGCAGAGAGTTGCCCAAATGCAATCGCGGTTCGTGGAGGAGCAAAGGCAGATCCTGCCGGACGTGATCCCCGAATGGAGAGATGCGAAAGTGGCGGCACAAGAGGCCGGCGAAATTCGCGATTTTCTATTGCAGTCAGGTTTTCAGGAAGCTGACATCGACGGGATGAATTCCGCAGTGGTCGTTAAAATGGCCAGACTGGCAATGCTACAAGCGCGTGGCGCAAACCGAGCTGATAAGGCAAAGGCCAAGCCTAAACCAGCTAAGGGGAGCAAGACGATGCGGGCAGGGTCACGCGGTACGCAACCGAGACCGAAAAATGCGGTACGCGAAGCGCAACAGCGTCTAAAACAAACCGGCCGCGTCAATGATGCCGCAGCCGCCATCAAAGCCTTATTGTAGGAGAAATATACAATGGCAATCGTAGGTAATACATTCACCTCATTCGACGCGAAGGGTATTCGCGAAGAATTATCCAATATCATCAGTAACATAAGCCCAGAAGACGTTCCATTCCAGTCTAATGTCGGCTCCGAAAATGTGTCCAACACATATTTTGAGTGGCAAACAGACGAATTGGCTAGTGCGCAGAACGTACCAGTCATTGATGGGGATGATGTTTCTTCTTTTGATTCAACAGCTTCCACTGCGCGCGTAGGCAACTACACACAAATCGCCCGCCGCACAATGATCGTCGCTGACAACCTCGGCAGCCAAGATTTGGCCGGTCGCAACGATGAAATCAGCTACCAGATGGCCAAGCGCGGCTCTGAGCTGAAGCGCGACGTAGAGCTGATCTTGACTGCAAACGCAGCCAAAGGCGCGGGCAACTCTTCGACTGCTCGTGTGACTGGTGGCCTCGGCGCATGGATCGCAACCAACACCAGCAAAGCTGGCGACGGCACAGACCCAACTGCTGTAGACGGTTCCGACGCCCGTAACGACGGCACCCAGCGCGACTTGACCGAAGCAATGGTCAAAGACGTGATGCAAAAGGCGTTTACAGAAGGTGGTCAGCCATCTGTTCTGATGGTCGGCCCTTACAACAAAACTGTTGTATCTGGCTTCGCCGGTATCGCCGCACAGCGTTACCAAGCGCCATCCGACGGTCCAACCACAATCATCGGCGCCGCTGACGTTTATCTGTCAGACTTCGGCACCTTGTCTGTGGTTCCAAACCGCTTCCAGCGTGAGCGTGACGCCTTCTTGCTCGACCCAGAGTACGCATCTGTATGCTACCTGCGTCCGATCCAAGCAGTCGATCTTGCCAAGACCGGCGACGCCGAGAAAAAAATGCTCCTCTGCGAAATGGGCCTCAAGGTGTCCCAGCAAAAAGCTCACGGCGGCATTTTCGATCTCAACGTATCATAAAATGGTGGGGCGGCTTCGGTCGCCCCAACTACTCTGGAGTGGGTAATGAAAAGACTTTTTAGCGAAGACAAACTGACCGGGATCAAGAAGTTCTGGCATATCACCGACAAGGGTGAATATGTCGTCGAAACGGTTCAGCAGATGGACGCTATTCTGGACCAGAATAAGCGGGAATATAACAGCTCCGAGGAGCGGTGGGGTGAGAAGTTAAACAAGGTGGCAACTCTGCCGCTTTCAGTGTATTATCAATTGAAGCGCGAGGGTATCGCAGACGATCCCAAGCGACTGGCGAAATGGATGAACGACCCAGACAATCGGGCGTTCAGGACGAGAGGCGGTAGACTGTGAGCATTACAACTTATGCGGAGCTGAAATCGGCCATCGCTGACTTTCTCAATCGGGATGACCTTACTTCGACAATACCGACTTTTATATCTCTTGGGGAGGCGCAAATTGCGCGCGATGTTCGGCACTGGAAGCAGGAGAAGCGCGTCACCACGTCTGTAGACGAGCGATATGAAAACCTTCCTAATGACTGGATCGAGTTAAAACTTATAACTCTGTCCACTGGAGCTATGTTGGAGACTGTGGCGCCTTCGAATATGGCCGACATGAGGGCGAGAAGCGATACGCCGGGCGTCCCAAAATATGTCCGTATGACCGCGGACCAGTTAGAGTTTTATCCGACGCCAAGCGCGGCGACTGACATTTCGATGCTTTACTACGCACGCACTCCGGCGTTAAGTGACGCCTCGCCTACAAACTGGCTCCTATCTGACGCTCCTGACGTGCTTTTATACGCATCCTTAATTCACTCAGCCCCGTATCTTGCGGAAGACGCCAGGGTGCAGATCTGGGGCTCTCTGTACCAGTCAGGCGTTGAAAAGCTAAATATTGAAAACCAAAGAGGCAGGGTCACTGGCCCCATGAGAATGGGGATACCTAGATAATGGCTACGACTGCATGGACCCAAACTGCTGGCATGAGCAGCGACACGGAGGCTGACAATGTACAGGAGTTTGCGGAGCAGGCTGAGGCGTCTAAAGACGCCGCTGCGGCATCTGCTGCTGCTGCGGCCAGCAGTCAAACTTCTGCATCGGGCAGCGCAACAGGCGCAGCCAACTCAGCAGCTTCTGCTTCCTCAAGCGCAACAGCCGCCGCTGCCAGCGCAGCGTCTTCAGCGTCCTCGGCGGTCACTGCCAGCAGTGCGCAGACCGCGGCGGAAGCCGCAGAGTTAGACGCTCAAACCGCACAGGCCGCCGCTGAAGCCGCGCAGGCCGCCGCTGAGACTGCGCAGACCGCGGCTGAAACGGCCGAGACTAACGCCGAAACCGCAGAGACAAATGCTGAGACAGCGCAAGCTGCTGCTGAAGCGGCACAAGCCTCTGCCGAGGCAGCCAAGGACGCAATTGACGGTTTGTACTTAGGCGCGCAAGCATCTGACCCCACTGTTGACGGCTTAGGCGCTGCCCTTACGGCCGGAGACTGGTACTACAACACAACGTCCAATGTCGTCCGAATTTATGACGGCTCTATTTTTGTGAATGGCTCTGTGGACGGGTCGTTGTTTGCCACAGCGGCGCAAGGCACATTAGCGGATAGCGCAGTCCAACCCAATGACAGCCCGTCGTTTGGCTCTATTACTGTAAGCGGAACGGTGGATGGTCGTGATGTTGCAACTGACGGCACAAAGCTCGATGGGATTGAGGCTGGTGCTGACGTAACTGACGCAGATAACGTAACGGCTGCTGGCGCACTAATGGACAGCGAGGTCACGAACCTTGCTCAAGTCAAAGCATTTGATAGCTCAGACTATGCCACAGCTGCGCAGGGAGCATTAGCTGCATCAGCTACACAACCGGGTGACTTGGCCACTGTAGCCACTTCCGGCGCATACGGTGATCTGTCTGGAACGCCTACACTTGGCACTGCGGCGGCTACAGCATCAACTGACTATGCCACAGCAGCCCAAGGCGCAAACGCAGATACAGCATACGGCTGGGGTGATCATGCTGCCGCCGGATACACAACACCAGCCGCAGCCGAGAGCAATGCTTTGGCTCTTGCGATAGCATTAGGATAGATCATGGCTAATACCTTCAAGAATTACACAAGCGCCTCCGTAGGCACGTCCCCTGTCACAACTTACACAGTTCCCTCCGCAACAACGTCAGTTTTAATCGGCTGTACTGTAGCAAACACAACGGCAAGCTCCATCGTAGTCGATGTGCAAGCGGCTGGTGTTTACCTAATCAAGGATGCTCCCATCCCCTCTGGCTCTGCTTTGTCAGTCCTAGACGGTAAGGTGATCCTAGAGACCACAGACACGCTTGTTGTCACATCTGACACAGCATCTTCGGCTGACGTTATCGCAAGTGTACTGGAGCAAACATAATGGCGGGATATATTGGCTCTAAAACCTCTGTCACACAAGTAGACGGATACAATCGTACTGAAGCAGATGCTGAGTTTGTCAATGACCCCAACTCTGTCATTTCTGTCAGTGGCTCCAGCGTAGGCATTGGGACAGATTCGCCTAGTAGCCCACTAGAGATACAAACAACAGGCTCAACAACTGGGCTAAACATTACAAGCCCTGCTACCTCAATTCTTACCCTTACATCAGATGATGATGCAACCGCAGGTGGCCCATTTGTTGCCAATATAAAAGGTGCCTCTAATGGAGCCTTGCAGTTTGAAGTTGCCGGCTCAGAGCGTATGCGCGTCGATGCTGCTGGCCGTGTCACGATGCCGTATCAGCCAGCGTTTAGGGCGTCCCTCCTTGTAGGCACACCTACCGCTTACATAGCGGGAGCTAGAGCTCTTAATTTTACTGATGTAGTACATAATATTGGTGGGCATTATGACGGCACCAATAAATTTACTGCCCCTGTTGCTGGGCTTTACCGTTTTTCATGTGACAGGGCGTTAAACACCCAAGGTCAAGACCAAGTTATTCGCCACCCAGAGATGTCTTTTTTTGTAAACGGAGCAGTCGCCCACTCAGTTAACACTGCTGTGTCGGTTACTAACGCAGTTACAGCTTCGGGTTACACCCACTTCGTGGTGAATATGGGAACAGAACTGTATCTCAACGCCAATGATTATGTGCAGGTTCAGTTCAATTACGGTAACTCACCAAGCGTTTTATACGAATACGCAAGAAGTTACTTCAGCGGCTACCTTATCGGATAACAGGAGGCAACAATGCCAGATATTACAATCACACTGACTGAGACACAGTATAAGGGTCTTGAGTATGCCGCCCTGTCACCTGAAGAGTGGGCCATCAACGCAGTCACAGAACGCTGCCGCATTGCCAACGATGAGATCGTGCAGATAACCGTCCAGCACTGCTTGGACAACGGCATCCAAGTGCCTGCAACCCGCGAAGACATCGTGGCGTATGCGTTCGCTAACGACATCGTAGCAACAGCCGCAGAGCGTCAAGCAGAGGCAGAAGCAGCCGCACAGGAGGTTTAAGCTATGTCAGGCTACATAGGCACACAGCCAGTCCCACAGGCCACACAGACACGGGATAGCTTCACTTGTACAGCAGGTCAGACCTCGTTTGCCACATCGGGCTTCACCCCCAACTTCCTAGACGTCTACCTGAATGGCGTTAAGTTAGCAGCAACAGACTACACAGCAAGCAACGGCAGTGACGTTGTGCTGGCCTCTGGTGCAGCCGCAGGGGATGTCCTTGAGGTGGTGGCTTATACTGCTTTCGAAGCAGCTAACGTGACTGGTGCTACAGACTTCACGGTTACTGGCAGCTTCACCTCACAGGGCATTGATGATAACGCTACAAGCACGGCTATGACGCTGGATGGTAGTGGTAACGTGCTTGTGGGTAAGACTGCTGATAACTGGGGAACTACTGGCGTTCAAGTGCATGGCTATGGCGTGGTAGCTGCTTCACGCAATGGCTATGTTATTAATGCTAATCGTGAAAACACTGACGGCGACATTGCAGTGTTCCGCAAAGACGGCTCCTCTGTGGGGAGTATTGGGGCTTTTTCTTCAAGTAACTTTGGTATTACTGGTTCTGCGCCCAATAAAGGTGGGTTGGTTTTTGCTACAAGTGAAGTTCTTCCCGCTAAGAATGGGACTTACTCTAGCTCAACAGTTGATCTCGGTAATGCTGGAACACTTTTCAAAGACCTCTACCTCTCTGGCGGTGTCTACCTTGGCGGCACTGGGTCGGCTAATAAGCTGGATGACGTGGAGACTGGCACGTTTTCGCCTTCAATTCTTGCATACTATGGAAACAATCCAGTCATTAGTTACTTTAGACAACAAGGTAATTATACCAAAGTGGGTGACCTAGTACACGTTAATATAATGCTTGATATTGGATCGGCATCCAATCTAAGCGGCGATTTGATAATGGTTGGGCCTCTGCCGTTTGCTATAAGTCCCGGTGTAGAAGCCGAAGGCGTTTCAAATACGTCAGCTTGGACCCCACAACGAGGAAATAATATTAGTATTGGCTGCCACTCTATTACCCAGTCTTACATGGGCTTTTTAACGAGCAACCCCGGTTCTGGATGGGGGTGGGAACCAACCTCTATTATGCCAACGGGAGCTTCGGCATTGAGACTTTCAATGACTTATATAACCGCATAACCACCCCTGTTGGATCACAGGGTAGTCAGTCCACGCCATAAAGGAGATAAACACGATGGCACTAACAGAAGAAACAGTACAAGACAAAATAGAGATCGTATCAGAACACAAAATGATACAGGTCAGAACCGCAGTGGTCATCAAGCGTGACGGTGTAGAGATCAGCCGATCATTCTCACGCCATGTCGTTGCACCGGATGCAGACATCACAGGTGAAAGCGCAGAGGTGCAAGCCATTTGTGCAGCCGTACACACACAAGCGGTTAAGGATGCTTATGCAGCCCATCTTACTGCGTCACTAGACGCTGGGGCGTCAGCAGCCTCACAGGAGGTCTAACCAATGAGTAAGGCACGAGGATTAGCAGACTTAGGTAACGTCTATGACGATGGTGCCTTGTCGAACAGACGGATAAATCATAACGGAGACATGCGAGTGGCTCAAAGGGGAACCGCCTCTGTTACCCCTACATCATCAGCTTCTCTTTATCCCGTTGACCGCTGGGGCGCTTATGCTCAACCTTCATCAAAGTATTCAGCGCAACAACAAACTGGTGGCCCTGCTGGTTTTGATAACTATGTTCGCTTTACATCTTTATCTAATCACACGTCAGTATCTACGGACTTCTTTCCGTTCTTTACTAATCTGGAAGGCCAAGATGTGCAGCATTTGCAGTACGGTTCGTCTGATGCAAAAGACGTAACACTTAGTTTTTGGGTTCGCAGCAGTTTAACTGGAAATTTTTCAGTTTCATTCAGGGCGCAAGGTGCAACAGTTTCTTATATTGCAACTTATACAATAAGTGCTTCCAATACTTGGGAGTACAAAACAGTAACTGTTGCTGGTAATACTTCTACGTCTATTGATAACGACAATACTCTTGGTTTTGATATAAACTTTGACCTTGGTCATGGATCAAATAGTGAAAATATTGCAAACACTTGGATTGCTGGAAGTCAAAACAGAGTTGCTGGTACGGTGCGATTAGTTGAGACAAACGGTGCAACACTAGACATCACAGGCGTCCAACTCGAAGTAGGCGACACAGCCACCCCATTCGAGCATCGGTCATTCGGGGATGAGTTGGCGAGGTGTAAAAGGTATTATGAACACGTTGGCGCAAGCTCAAACACAGAGTATACCTTTAAGTTGCAAGCTGCGGTCGAGGGCGAGAATATATCAGCGTGTCAAATTGGTTATCTTGTTGAAAAGAGGGCAGCGCCTACCTTGTCTCTTGGAACTCTTCAAGCATATCATGTTGGCCTTGGCGGTTGGACTACGACAAATCTTTCAGTGTATAATCACGGAAAACGAAACCTAACAGTTTACAAATCGTCTGATACTTCACCTAGACTTTTGCGTGGGTACGCCATTGCAGATGCGGAGATATAATCATGGATAATATGAACATTACATCAGCGCAGTACACTACTGACATGGATGGCACCAACGCTTCCATCAAAGCCACCATAGACGGCACTGAAATGTCTGTTCCGTTAGATTTAGCCAATCGCCACTACGCAGAAATCATGCGGCAGGTCGAGGCTGGAACGCTTGTGGTAGCTGAGGCTGGCTAGTATTAATCGAATAAAATGTGTATAGTTGCAGCAACCGCCGTGCGAAGAGGAAACTGATAAATGACATTGCCAGCATCGGGTCAGATCACTCTAAACCAAGTCAACGTAGAGCTTGGCAATAGTGGCACCGCTCAGATCGACATGAACAGCTCTGCGGTTCGCAGCTTGTTCGAGCGGCCTTCCGGGCAGATCAGCCTGTCAGACGGACGCGGCAAGTCTAGTGTTTTTGCGTTTACCATATCGTCAAGCACTAAGCAGGCGAACCTCTACACACTGGCCACAGCCGCGGGCTGGAACGGAAATTCTATCGTTGAGGCTACTGTTGCGTCCAACGTCTATCTCTGGTCGGACAGCACATCCACAGCGGGCTTGACCATAAGTGGCAGCTTCCCGAACGGCGTAACGCTATTCAACAATGGTAAAATAATCGGAAGAGGCGGCAACGGGTCTAGCAGCACTTCCGCTGGGGGCAATGGTGGCCCAGCCGTATCTATATCTTCGACAGGCGTTACCATCCGGAATAACTCCGGCGCCTACATAGCGGGCGGCGGCGGCGGTGGCGGCACTGCTGGGGGTTATCGCCAATCATACTCAGGCGGCGGCGGTGGAGCCGGTGGCGGTGTGGGTGGTAATAGCCGTGCAGCAGACGGAGGTCTCATCGGTATTGGCGGCGCAGGCGGCGCGATTGGTGCATCTGGTAGCGCTGGCGCTTCCAATGGCGGCGGTGCCGCTGGTGGCGGTGGCGGATCAGGTGGTGGCGGCGGCGCTGGCTACGACTTTGGTTCAGGCTATAACGAGGTCAGAGGCGGTCCAGGTGGC
>Ga0209137_1000587_pt1 | contig 37886 bp, 28 predicted proteins | sample SaaInl5LU_22_DNA_FD_184642 | JGI IMG/M metagenome (GOLD analysis project Ga0209137, IMG submission 184642) | Marine microbial communities from expanding oxygen minimum zones in the Saanich Inlet - ESP_105LU_22_DNA (SPAdes) (version 2) | ecosystem: Environmental > Aquatic > Marine > Intertidal... | reverse complement strand
AACTGATGCGGAACGCGTGGGTGAAGCACGTATGGTGGCAATGGGTCTGATATCGGCCAAAGCAATGAAATACGGGATGATTGTGGCGTCGATTTTGTCTTTTTTTACCGCGACGATGTTGATTTTTATGGCATTCGGAATGCACCATTTTTTGTGGGCTTTTGTGTTTTTTAACCTCACCTTTTTGGCGCTATGGGCGGCCATAAAATATACCGTTGGTAAAAAGGCGTATGGATATAGCGGCTTTGGAGATCTATTCGTTTTCTTGTTTTTTGGACTCATCAGTGTGGTCGGCACCTTTATTTTGTTTCGACAGTCAGTGGATATTTTGGTTTTACTGCCCGCCTACACTATTGGGGTGTTCAGTATGGCTGTTCTGAATTTGAATAATTTGCGCGATGCGGTACAAGACCTGCATGCCGGAAAGAAAACCTTAGTGGTCCAATGGGGCGTCTCAAAAGGAAAAAAATATCACTACTTCTTACTCTTGTCTGGGATGTTGGCTTCTGTCATTTATGCAGTTGGCATTGAGGCTCAAGGGGTGCAGTGGCTTTTTGCCTTGGCCTTTGTGCCCTTGTTGTGGCATATCAAAACAGTCATGGCCAATCAAGAGCTCAGCGCCTTGGACAGTGAACTCAAGAAAGTCGCGCTGACCACATTTTTGTTTAGTCTCCTTGTAGCCGTGGCCTTATAATGCGCTATGTTGTACGGGATGCTTTTAAGTCATAAATTAGAGAGGTAAATCGCAAAAAGATATGAAAGCCCATGTGCAAAAACATCGCTTAGTGTTCAAAAAACCAGGAGGAACTTCACGTGGTGTTTTACACCACAAGGACACCTATTTTTTGACCCTGACTGACGGAGTACACTGGGGTGTCGGTGAATGTGGCGTTTTTGAGGGACTAAGCCCCGAGAACATGGCCCATTATCCTGATCATTTGGATTGGGTTTGCCAAAATATTGATCGGGGTCTTGCATCATTATTAGCGGCATCTGAGGCATTCCCTTCGATACAAATGGGCATGGAAACAGCATTCAGGTCGATTCATGGCGAGGATTCCTTTGCAATTTTTCCTTCTTTATTTTCATCCGGGGCGGATAAAATAGCCATTAATGGCCTTATTTGGATGGGGCCGATTGAGACAATGTCTCAGCAGATCGAGCAGCGTCTAGAAGAGGGGTTTGATTGTATTAAACTCAAAATAGGGGCTTTGGATTTTGCGGCTGAGTTGGCCCTGATCAAAGGATTGCGCTCGCGGTTTTCTGCCTCTGAAATTACCATACGCGTCGATGCCAATGGGGCCTATACCGATGATGCTCCGTTAGAAAAATTAAAACGCCTTTCCGAATTGGACTTGCATTCTATCGAGCAGCCTATCGCTCAAGGCCACTGGGACCAAATGGCGGAACTGTGTGAACGCACCGATTTACCCATTGCCTTAGACGAAGAACTCATTGGGATCATCGGTTTGGATCAAAAAAGAAAAATGCTCCAGACCATTAAGCCTCAATACATCATACTGAAACCGAGTCTGATAGGTGGGTTTTCCGCTTCTGATCAATGGATTGAGTTGGCGCAAAGCCAAGATATTGGTTGGTGGGTCACCTCGGCGCTAGAGAGTAATATTGGCCTTAATGCCATTGCTCAATATACTTATACCAAGCAAGCTTTGGGACCTCAAGGATTGGGTACTGGTAGTTTGTTTGCCAATAATATCGATGCCCCACTACGGGTGGAAAAAGGCTATTTGTCTTACGATCCACACGCAGATTGGTCATTACAACATTTAAATATACCGACATGTTTATAGAACAGGCATTTAATTATCTACACCATTCTTGGCGTTATTTATTGGGCACGATTGTCATTTTTATCATTTGGCAACTTGGAACCATTCCTTTTGCTGCTGCCATTTTTAGCAAAGTCCTTATGGATGGAGGTGATCTCGAGGCACTGCAAGAAGATCAGTCCTTGCTCATGAAGGTATTGGACCCTAACCTGACTTTGTTTTTGATGCTCTTATCTTTTGCGATTGGTTTATTTGGTCTCTATATATGGCTCAAAGGTGTGCACCACCAGCCCATGAAGGCGATAACAACCGCAAGAAAAAAGGTCGACTGGCAGCGGATATGGTTTGGTTTTTCTTTAATAGCAGGCACGACATTAGTGCTTACAGGAGTGGACTATTTTTTACACCCCGAATCCTATGAAGTTCAATTTGACCTGGGCTCTTTTGCGCTGTTATTTGTTTTGGCCATAGTGATGATCCCGCTGCAAACCAGTTTTGAAGAGTACTTATTTCGTGGTTATTTGATGCAGGGCATTGGCGTGATGACACGCACTCGGTGGGTGCCTTTGTTACTTACTTCTGTCATCTTTGGGGGCATGCATTTTTTTAATCCAGAAGTCGCGAAAATGGGCCCGATTTTAATGATTTACTATATCGGTACTGGTTTGTTTTTGGGCATCATCACCTTGATGGATGATGGCTTAGAACTGGCTCTGGGTTTTCATGCAGGCAATAACCTCATTGGTGCGCTTTTGGTTACCGCCGATTGGACGGCCTTTCAGACCGATTCGATTTTGAAGGATATTTCCGATCCCAGTGCGGGGGTCGATGCCGTGATTCCAGTATTCATTATTTATCCCGTGTTTTTGTTTTTGATGGCCCGGCGTTTTGGATGGTCTCAGTGGCGTGAAAAATTAACGGGTCCTATGAAAACAGATCCCTCTCATTGATTTTTTGACTCACCCATGAACCAACTCATCGATAACTTATGGCATCCCGAATTCCGACTCAATGGGTTGACCTTTGATTCGGTTTCGGAACTATTGGATTTTGCTCAAGACTTGATTGATGAAGGGGCGGAGCATGAAATCCTTATGGCTCAATTTTTCGTAAAATGGTTTGGTACTGCACCGGAGATGTCTGTCAAAACTTCAGGGTCAACAGGCTTGCCAAAGATCCTCCCGCTGACCAAGGAACACATGATCTTTAGTGCAAAAACCACAGGAGCATATTTTAATATCGGCGCCGGCACGCGGGCCTTGTTATGCTTGCCGGTGCACTATATCGCAGGTCAAATGATGCTGGTTCGTGCTTTGGTTTTGGGTTGGGACCTGCATGTGGTGGCTCCTTCGCGAGATGCGCTTACCCAATATGACAACCGTTATGATTTTGTGGCTTTAGTACCGTATCAAGTCAGTTACGCGCTTTCTGCTTTAAAAAAGGTAAAGAAATTAATCATTGGTGGCGGTGTTCTTTCTCAGGAATTAGAAACAGCCCTTCAGAATCATGATGTGGAAGCCTATGCCACCTATGGCATGACCGAGACCATAACGCACGTCGCAGCCAGACGCGTTAATGGGAGTGAGCGCTCAGAGATTTATCATGCCATGCCTCAGGTAAGATTTGCTCAAGACCAACGGGATTGTCTTTTGATATACGCTCCGGGCTTATCTGAAGCGCCCATCATCACTAACGATGTAGTTCGCCTGGTGTCAGATACTGCTTTTTGTTATTTGGGGCGCATTGATTTAGTGATCAACTCTGGAGGCATAAAGCACCAACCTGAGTCCATTGAGCATAAATTATTAAAATACCTTAAAGGGCCTTTGGTAGTGAGCTCAGAGCCGCATGCCACATTGGGACAACAATTGATCTTAGTGCTCCAGGCTTCTGGTGGAGAAGAGCCTGGTGATCTGGATAGAGCCATCGCCACTTTGGACCCATTAGAACGTCCCAAAAAAGTATATACTTTTACGCAATTGCCCTTAACAGAAACCGGAAAAGTAAAACGCGCCCAAATCAAAGAGGTGCTTGAAAAACAGAAAAAATGAAACAAGCATTCACAAGACCTCATCTGAAATGCCTTGGTTGTAAATTGTTTCTGGCCATACTATTGTCCAGTAACCTGCAGGGCCAAGTTTTAACCGAAAAAGCCCAGGCCGAGCGCTATGACAACCAGCTTTATGAGCGTATTCATAAGGTATTGCCAAGTTTGATGGAGCAACACGGTATTGACATGTGGCTCTTGATTTCTAGAGAATATAATGAAGATCCCATTTTGCGTACTTTTTTGCCGGCCACTTGGCTCAATGCACGACGCCGTACCATTATTTTATTTTATAAGGATGAGGTCAGTGGTTCCTTTGAGGCCTTGGCGGTAGCGCGATACGGCATCGGCAATGCCATCAAATCGGCTTGGGACAAAGAACAACAGCCCGACCAATGGGCCCGACTATTGGAATTAATTCAAGAACGTGATCCCAAGGTGATTGGACTCAATTATTCCGAGGATTATGGGATTGCTGACGGAATTGTCAAAACGGATTATGAGGGATTAATGGCTGTCTTGCCCACAGTATATCAGCAGCGTGTCGTTTCTGCCGAGCCCCTTGCCGTGTCTTGGATCGAAACCAGGACACCATCAGAAATGGCTGTTTTTGCGTCGATGGTAGATCTGACTCATGATATCATCGCTGAGGCCTTCTCGCGCCAGGTGATTACCCCGGGCAAAACAACATCAGACGATGTGGTTTGGTGGTTGCGCCAAAAAGTAACCGACCTGGGCTTGCAAACATGGTTTCATCCCACTATTGATATCCAACGCAGTGATGAGGCACTAAAAAGCCATATAGAAGCATTTTCTAATGGCTACAGCGATCAAGTGATCATGCCTGGGGATTTGTTGCACTGTGATTTTGGGATCAGCTATTTGGGCTTAAATACAGATTGTCAACAACATGCCTATGTCCCATTTCCTCAAGAAAATGAGGTTCCTGAATTTTTAAAAGAAGCTTTTAATACGGGAAATCGGGTTCAAGATCTGTTTACCGGAGAATTTGTCCAAGGTCGAACAGGAAATGAAATTTTGGCTTCGGCATTGCAGTTGGGGCGTACTCAAGGCTTGAGACCGTCTATCTACACGCATCCCTTGGGGACTTATGGGCATAGCGCAGGAACAACTCTAGGCATGTGGGATGCTCAAAATGGGGTGCCCGGATCTGGAGATTATGCGCTGCAATACAAAACAGCCTACGCCATTGAACTCAATAATACGGTTTACTTGTCTCAGTGGAAAAAAGACATCCGGATCATGCTCGAAGAGGCGGGTTATTTTGATGTCGATGGATTTCGTTACGTCAGTGGCCGCCAAGAGGGGATACTTCTGGTGGACTAGTTAAACTTGAATCACACCCATATTAAATACCTTAGTGATAGGGGCGTGGTCAGCCGCTTCGATCCCCATAGAGATCCATTTGCGCGTTTCGATCGGGTTGATGACCGCGTCTGTCCACAATCTTGAGGCGGCATAATAAGGAGAGACTTGATCGTCATATTTGGCCTTTATGTTGTCAAAAAGGGCCTTTTGTTCTGCGTCTGTGATGGCTTTGCCTTGCTTTTTGAGGCGAGCGGTTTCGATTTGGAGCAATACCTTTGCGGCACTATTACCACTCATCACGGCAAGCTCTGCACTGGGCCAGGCCACAATGAATCTGGGGTCATAAGCCTTGCCGCACATGGCGTAATTACCAGCGCCATAGGAATTGCCAATAATGATGGTGAATTTCGGGACCACAGAGTTGCTTACAGCATTTACCATTTTAGCCCCGTCTTTAATGATGCCTCCATGCTCACTTTTACTACCGACCATGAAGCCGGTCACGTCTTGCAGAAAGACCAGCGGTATTTTCTTTTGGTTACAATTGGCTATAAAACGCGTGGCTTTATCAGCGCTATCGCTATAGATTACGCCGCCAAATTGCATTTCACCCAGTTTGTTTTTGACGACTTTACGTTGGTTAGCCACAATACCTACAGCCCATCCATTGATCCGTGCATATCCCGTGAGAATGGTTTTGCCATAGCCTGCTTTGTACTGATCAAACTCAGAGTCGTCTACTAAAGCCTCGATGAGCTCCAACATATTGTACTGTTCGGACCGGGACAGCGGCAATTTGCCAAATAAATGATCGGGCTCCACTTTTGGTGCTTTGGCTGCGATACGGTTAAATCCTGCCGAGTCTGGGCGGCCCATTTTATCGACAAGTTTTTTAATGGTATCGAGGGCTTGTTGATCGTCTTTTACTTTATAATCCGTTACACCACTGATTTCGGAATGTGTCGTGGCGCCACCTAAGGTTTCATTGTCTATGCTTTCGCCAATGGCGGCCTTGACCAGATAGCTCCCTGCCAAAAAGATACTGCCGGTTTTTTCTACGATGATCGCCTCATCACTCATAATAGGTAAATAAGCTCCGCCGGCGACACAGCTGCCCATAATGGCGGCAATTTGCGGAATACCCGCACTGCTCATCTGGGCGTTGTTGCGGAAAATACGGCCAAAATGCTCTTTGTCTGGGAAAATCTCATCCTGCATGGGCAGATAGACGCCTGCACTGTCGACCAGATAAATGATTGGAATTCTATTTTCAAGGGCGATCTCCTGGGCACGCAAGTTTTTCTTAGCGGTAATAGGGAACCATGCTCCAGCCTTTACGGTAGCATCATTGGCCACCACAATGCATAGCCGTTTTTTGATATAACCCAATTTAACCACAACACCGGCACTAGGACAGCCACCATGCTCTGGGTACATGCCGTCTCCTGCAAAAGCACCAATTTCAATGGACTCTTTGTTGGCGTCTAATAGATACTCAATGCGCTCTCTAGCGGTAAGTTTTCCCTTAATATGTTGTTTTTCAATGGCTGCTTTGCCACCGCCAAGTGCGACTTGAGCTAAACGTTTTCTGAGGTCAGAGGCGAGTAATTTATTGTGATCTTCGTTGCGGTTGAAGTCTAAATTCATGTGTGGCGGGTTTATCCAAAAATACGAAATGCCCCTAAATTATGGCTTATTTGTATGATTTATTACCGATATTTGTCTAGCAGAATCTGGAGCAGTCGTGTTTTTTTATTGGGAGCATTACCCTCTTCTTTACCTTTAATAAATACATTATGATGAACAAAAATACCGTTTTGGCTTGGGCTACTTTTATTATGATTTTCGTGGGTTGTGCCTTAATTGCTTTAGGCGCATTTAAGTATGAAGAAGTCGCCGGCTGGGGATTTGCTTCTGTGGGCTTTGGTTTTTTTGCCATTGCCTGGGTATTTAATGCCCTGAAAGGCCGCGTTTAGTCTATTTATCTAATACTTTCTTTTTATGTCCGATGATCATAAAGTGATTTTTTCGATGTCTGGTGTGTCGAAAACTTTTCAAAATACCCAAACACCTGTCTTGAAAAATATTTATTTGAGTTTCTTTTATGGCGCCAAAATCGGCATTCTTGGGCTCAATGGATCGGGTAAATCTACCTTATTGAAGATTATTGCAGGTTTGGATAAAAACCACCAAGGGGATGTTGTATTTGCTCCGGGTTATACTGTGGGTTATCTCCAGCAAGAGCCTGTACTCGATGAATCTAAAACCGTGATGGACATCGTGAAGGAAGGGGTTCAAGAGGTCGTTGATATTCTTGACCAATACAACGCCATTAACGATCAATTCGGTTTGCCAGAGGTCTACGAGAACGCTGATAAGATGCAGGCCCTGATGGACAAACAGGCCAAGCTTCAGGATCAAATAGACGCTACCAACGCATGGGAATTAGACACCAAACTGGAAATCGCAATGGATGCCTTGCGCACACCAGAGCCTGACACGCCCATTGCGGTGTTGTCTGGAGGGGAACGCCGCCGTGTGGCTTTGTGTCGTTTACTACTTCAAGAGCCCGATGTGTTATTGCTCGATGAGCCAACCAACCACTTGGATGCAGAAAGTGTACACTGGTTAGAGCAGCATTTGGCCCATTACAAGGGTACCGTTATCGCTGTTACGCATGACCGGTACTTTCTGGATAATGTTGCGGGGTGGATTTTGGAGCTGGATCGAGGAGAAGGCATTCCTTGGAAAGGCAATTACTCTTCTTGGTTAGAACAAAAATCCAAACGTTTGGCCCAAGAACAAAAACAGGCCAGCAAACGCCAAAAGACCCTCGAAAGAGAGCTTGAATGGGTCCGTATGGGGCCTAAAGGACGTCAGTCCAAGCAAAAGGCACGTTTGAACAACTACGAAAAGCTCATGAGTCAAGATCAAAAACAACTTGATGAGCAACTCGAAATATACATTCCCAATGGGCCACGATTAGGGACACGCGTTATTGATGCCCAGGGCGTGGGTAAGGCTTTTGGAGAAAAGTTATTGTACGACAATCTCGAATTTAAATTGCCACAGGCCGGAATTGTTGGGATTATCGGTCCTAACGGTGCGGGTAAAACCACTATTTTTAAAATGATCATGTCGGAACTGACTCCCGATCACGGACAATTTGAGGTTGGTGAGACGGCCAAAATCGCTTATGTCGATCAGGCCCATGCCAATATAGATACGAGTAAATCCATTTGGGAAAATTTTAGCGAAGGTCAAGAGCTCATGATGATGGGGGGGCGCCAGGTAAATTCAAGGGCGTATTTGAGTCGTTTTAATTTTTCGGGAAGCGAGCAGAATAAAAATGTATCGATGCTCTCAGGTGGTGAGCGCAACCGACTTCATTTGGCGATGACCCTCAAAGAAGAGGGCAATGTCCTTTTATTGGATGAGCCCACCAATGACTTGGACATTAATACACTTAGGGCTTTAGAAGAGGGTTTAGAGAACTTCGCGGGTTGTGCCGTAGTCATTAGTCACGACCGTTGGTTCCTAGACCGTATTTGTACTCATATTTTGGCTTTTGAAGGGGACAGTAGTGTCTATTTTTTCGAAGGTGGATTTAGTGATTACGAAGAGAATAAGCGCAAAAGATTGGGTGGCGATCTGACACCAAAACGCATTAAGTACAAAAAGCTCATCCGCTAATGTCTTTAGACAAAATCAAAGTTATAGCTTTTGATGCCGACGATACGCTTTGGGAAAATGAACCCATCTTTAAATCGGCGATAGAAGCATTCTGCAGTTTGATGGCTCCTTATGGCGCCGCTGAGCAATGTGAACAAGGTCTTTATGCCGTTCAGATGAAAAATCTCCCGCTTTATGGTTATGGCATCAAAGCATTTACATTGTCCCTTATCGAAGCTGCTATGACCTTAAGCAATCACCAGGTGTCGCAACGCACCGTTAGTGAAATCATGGACATCGGTCAATTCATGCTAGAGGCAGATAATCCAATACTTCCTGGTGTAAAACAAACCCTAGAGGCCTTAACTCAGAACTATCGTCTGGTTATGGCCACCAAAGGTGATTTGTTGGATCAAGAGCGCAAATTGATTCGATCTGGGCTCGAGGGCTATTTTCATCACATTGAAATCATGTCCAATAAATTCTCTAGCAATTATAAAAAACTGGTCACGCATTTGGACTTGGCACCCGATGCGTTCTTGATGGTCGGTAATAGCGTCAAAAGTGATGTCCTCCCGGTATTGGACATTGGAGGTCATGCGGTGCATATTCCTTTCCATACCACTTGGGAACATGAACATGCAGAAATCCCTTCGGCACATGCCCAGTTTAGAAGTCTGAATGATATCAGTGAACTACTTCCGCTACTTGGGGTCTAAGAGCTTTTGGAAATTGCTGATAAAATCCGCGACATCTTCTCCATATACGAATCCGTGGTGCACATGGATTGAGACGGGCATGAGCAGTCGCTTATGGGCTGAATAAGTTTTGCCAAAAGTGATTTTTGGACTGCAATCTTGCGTGTCGAGATCGCGCGCGTGCGATAAAGACTTGAATGTGAACCAGGGCAGAGTTGAAAAATGGACGATATTATCGCGAACTACGGATAAGTCCAGTCCTTGAGCACTCTTGACCCGCTGAATTTCTGCTGTCGCGGCTTTTTTGAATGCTTCAAAATCTGGGGTAAATTCGATAAATGAAAAGGCAAACGGTCCGTGATCTCGCGCAATTGTTGCTGTCACATGGGAGGTGTGGTAAAGGTAAACTTGATTTTCTACAATGCGGTAGCGAAAGGCCTCTGTTTGATTAACGGCTTTGATCGCAGCATGGAGGTAGGCCAGGAAGAAAGACTCTTTAGCCGCTTTACAGATCTGATAGAGCGCCGTCACGTCGACATCAACCACAACCCCGTGATAGGGCTCTTTAAATTTGCTGTAAAATAAAAAGTGATCTTTACGGTCCCACTTCTCGAGATCAATAAGTTCCCGCATCTTTTTTTTGTAAAGATAAAAAACATCTTTCCATGTACACTATGACCTGGGTAAGATTCGGTATTGGCGTATATGCTCATGAAACATGTAAAAATTTGATCAGTCAACGGGGATAAATTGGCCGATACACAATGGTTCTGGTATAAATGAAAAATGACAGCCGAAGCTGTCATTTTTGTAATGCGTGTTGGCCCTTAACCTAGTATTAAAATACTTTTAACCAAACACGCATGAGTTAACAAGTTCGCCAATGTCTTACATACTAAAAATAACTCCCCAATTACTATTCACGAGATGCAGAGCATTGGCGTCTTGTTGGCACAAATATCGATCACCAAAAACGAAAAAAAAAGAAAGGGAAACCACGATTTATAAATGTGATAACCCAATTTATAAACGCCTAGTGCGGTATATATTGCTGGTTTTTTTTGAAAAATAAAACCTAGCGGTTATCTTTTTTCAGAAAAATCTTGAGGAAAAAAGCAATGAGGATCAGACTGATACAGCCAATCACATTGAGCCATAAGTAAGGCAGGGTGATGACTTTATAATGATCCAATAGGAACAAGGTCACGACAAAAGCCTGATTGATTAACGCTCCATAAAAAATTGGCTTACTCGGTAAAGACTTGATGAAAAAAGCGGATAAAAAGATACCAAGAATATTACCATAAAAAATTGACCCCACGATATTAACCAGCTGGATGAGATTGTCAAATAAAGGCGCCCCGCAGGCCACCAGAATGGCAATTACGCCCCAAATAAAGGTAAAAAAACGCGTGGCTTTGAGGTGATGCTCTGGTGGTTTACCTGGGGTATGTCGGCGGTATAAATCCACTGCCGTGGTGGTGCCTAGAGCGTTTAACTCGCTGGCAGTTGACGACATGGCAGCACTAATGATAACGGCCAAGAGCAGACCGATCAATCCTCGGGGCATTTGGGTCAGAATAAAATGGATAAAGACATAATCTTTATCATTGGTTTCGGCCGATGGATTGGCCTTTTTAATGAGTGCTTTAGAGGCCGTTCTGATTTGTTTTTCATCATGATTCAAGCGGGAAATTTCCTTTCCCAACACCAATTTTTCTAAGGCATTTTCATTTTGGACAAATTCCAATTGCCGCTCATGTATTTGCGCCTGAATGGTGTTTTTTTCGTCAACCATATTCAGATACTCTTGTCGGTAGGGAGATTCCAATACTTCTTCAACCACAGATGGATTAAAATTAAGCGGGGCTTCATTGAATTGATAAAAGACAAAAACCAGAACACCGATCAAAAGAATAAAAAACTGCATGGGTATTTTGAGCATGCCGTTCATGATGAGTCCCATTTGACTTTGTCTGGTAGTACGTCCGGTAAGATAGCGCTGCACTTGACTTTGGTCAGTACCAAAGTAAGCCAGTGATAAAAAAGTACCGCCAATGATGCCGCTCCAGAAGGTATACCGATTATTAAAGTCAAAAGAAAAATCAAGAAGGTTCATTTTGCCTTGAGCTCCAGCTATTTGAAGCGCTTGGTCAAAACCAACATCCAAAGGCAGATAATTGAGCAGTATGAGAAAGGCCAAGAACATCCCGCCAAAAATAACGGCCATTTGTTGTTTTTGGGTGATACTCACCGCCTGGGTGCCGCCGCTTACGGTATAGATAATAACTAATACACCAATAATGATATTGAGCCAGATGAGGCTCCATCCCAAAACGGCAGAGAGAATAATCGCTGGGGCAAAAATAGTAATACCTGCAGAAAGACCTCTTTGCATCAAAAAGAATATGGCGGTCACGGTTCTGGTTTTAACGTCAAAGCGCTGCTCCAAATATTCATAGGCCGTGAGCACATTGAGCCGCTGATATATGGGCAAAAAGACAAGGCTGATGATCACCATCGCGATGGGGAGGCCAAAATAAAACTGGACAAAGCCCATGCCGTCATGAAAAGCTTGACCTGGGGTAGAAAGAAAAGTAATGGCACTGGCCTGGGTAGCCATAACGCTGAGTCCTATGGTCCACCAATTGTTCTTATGCCCACCCGAAATGTAATCCGTCACTGAGCCTTGAAGTCGCGTCTTGTATGTGCCATAAAGCACAATAAACAATAAGGTACCTAACAGTACGATCCAGTCAATGAGTGCCATGTTAACTATAGTGTTGATAGATCCAGTAAAAAGCACAGAGGTAAAGAACGTTTAATACAATCACCAAGACATATGGCGTGTTGGCGTGCTTTTTCTTTGCCTGTGGCGTGTTTTTCTGCTTTGGTTTAGTCATGGCCGATGGCTAAGAGGTTGGCCAGTAACTTATAAGCACCAGGGACTCCTGCGGGGAGCTGTCTGAAAAAACTCAGACCGGTGTAAATGACATGTCCTTTGCCGTAAGAAGCGATGATTAAAGATCCTTTTTTCTCTTCTTCATTAGCGTCATTCATGCTTAAAATTGGCTTAAATGCAGGATCCCATTCAGAGGCAAAGTACAAACCACGTTCCTGAATCCAACCGTCAAAATCCTGATCATCTATTTGGTTTGGTTTATGCAATACCGGATGATTTGGTTTCAAGCGACGCACTTGGGCCGTTTCGTCCGTCACGCGATCGCGGCCCAATTTAAATGGAACAGGTCCCAAGTCTTGCGTGAGTAGTCCAGAGGTGGTTTGGTATTGAATCAGTAGCGTTCCGCCATTTGAGACAAAATCATTAATGAGGTTCTTTTTAAAAGGCAAAGCAGTTTCTGTATTGTAAGCTCTGATGCCCATCACCAAGGCATCAATTTGACCTAGATCTTCGGCCGATAGCGTATTAGAATCTATTAAGACCACCTCATAGCCCATTTCGGATAAGTGTTTTGGTAGGGCGTCGCCAGCCCCTTGAATATAACCGATTTTCTGCTCCTGGTGTTGTAGATTGAATCGAACGGCTTTGGTTATGGTTGGGGTTAAAGCGGTTAATTGAGGTAGGTGGTCATAATTGATATCTATAAGGTCCTCACTGAAATACTGATCACCAATTTGAGCCAAAGGAATTAAAGTGCCAACTTGATCATCATTGGGGGGGGTTACCTCAAAGTAAAGGGTTATTTCCTCTCCGGTGCTTTCTAAAGAAAAAGTCTGGTCTGCAGGCTGTACCGTCCAAGTTTCAGGATGCTGTATCATGAGTGTTCCCGAAAGATCATCTCTATGCGCTTTTAGGGTCACGGCAAGTTTTTTGGCCTGTTTGGTGGTAAATAATTGAACGGGTTGCTCCATGTGAATGGTCAGGTCTGGCCTTACTTCAAATGGGGCGTATACTTCTCCTTTGACACGGTCATTGTATTTATAAATTAAGGGTCGGTTAAGGGTAAACTGAAGCTGGTCGAGTGACAAGTTAAAAGATACTATCTGAGCGCTGGGCGCTTTTGGTCGTCCTATATCACTTGAATCTTGTACCGTATATAAACCTGTGGTCGCGGGTTGCTTTAGCCAATAAGGGGTGCTGATCACGGGAAGGTTCAGTGGCGCCTCGGCACTTTGCGTGGTCCATTTTTTGTTCTGTTTGAGGCTGACGGGCTGAAATAAATCTGAAAATGCCAATTGGTCTGAAACCACGCGGTGCAGTTTGAAATCTAAGGGACTGCGGTTTACGATTTCAATGTCGGCAGTAATTGACCCTTGAGGTGTAGTAAAGGCCTTAATCGCTGTGGCCTCTATAAATAAACCGGCACATTGCACTATGAGCTCTTTAAGGTCACGTGTTTTTGAGGCCTTCCAAGTGGATGGAGGGGTCGCTTCGAGTAATACTAATGCACGGATAAGATCGGGTACATGGACCGACGGGTCCACAAAATTAAATTGATCTTCGATCGGTTCTAGAATGGCTCCTATGGCCAATCCGCCCGCTATACGTGACCAACTGGTGTTTATACCTTCAAAAATTGCTGATGGACCTGCGGACAATACCCCTGCAACAAGTTCGAGGTATTCGGTTTCTTCTCCGCGTGTTCCTGTAGATCCAAAACCTTGTGATTTGTGCATGCTGCGGCTTAAGGCAGCGATTTCCCCATTGGAAAGCCCCGCCCATGGATAATAGACCCCGGTTTCGATTTCGATGATGTTGGTTTTGTCGGCAGCCTCGAAATTTTCACGGCTTCCGTAAAACCACCAGGAGGTGTTAAAAAACAAGCGCTTGGCTTGCCATGTACCCTGTTGCTTGGCAGAATCTTGGAATTGTGTCGGGTCGTTTGCGGCATTGTAGGCCATGATGCTCAATAGAGCAGAGGCCGTATGATGTCCATGAGTCGTGCCCGGGGTTCTGTGGTTAAATCGATTGATGATGATATCGGGCTTGAAGGTCCTCAAGACCTGAACGACATCATGCAGCACTTCTTCTTGTCCCCATATATTTATGGCTTCGTCAGGGTGTTTTGAATAACCGAAATCTACGGCACGGGTAAAAAACTGTTCGCCACCATCTTTTTGACGGGCACCCAGAAGCTCGTGGGTGCGTATCATCCCCAGGGACGCTTTGAGTTCTGGGCCGATAAGGTTTTGGCCGCCATCCCCTCGGGTCAGCGACAAATAAGCTGTTCTTGCATTAAGGTGGTTGGATAAATACGAAATAAGACGGGTGTTCTCATCATCGGGATGGGCGCCGAGGTATAAAACAGATCCCAAGAAATTTAATTTTTGCAGCTCATGATGGATCTGTGAGGACGCCCATTTTTGGGGCGCTTGACTATAGGACTTTAGGGAAAAAGAACCCGTTATAAATAGGGTTAATAATAATACTGTGGATATGCTATAAGATCTCAAATGTGCCATAATTAATTTTGCTGAGAACGATCGGATTCTGATTTTTGTATTTCTGTTGGGGGCAGGATGCTGACCCCTTTTTGTAATAATAAGCTGTTGGGGTAAGTGATGATTTGGTGATTATTGGTTTTTAACACAATGTGAAAAGCCCGTATTTCTTCAATAACGCCTTGGTAGTCATATTCCTTGTCGTGGATCATGATCAGATCACCAATTTTATAAGGAAAGGTGAAAAACATAATGACCCCGCTGGTAATGTTACTCAAAATGGACCATTGGGCAAAGAATGCAATCCCAATAACGGCAAAAACAGAGGACACCACTACGCCGACATCCTTGATGTTGACACCCCAAACCAAAAACCAGCCCAAAAGGATTAAACTGAAGGTACTGTATTTAATGAGCTTGACAATGAGCAAGGTACGGGGCAATAATTTGTCGTTATTGCGAGAATACCGATGGACAATCGAGGCCAATATAGTCTTCAATATCAGACCGAAAAAAAGAATGACTAGCGTAAGTACGCTCTCTAATACATAAGGTTTTTCGAACATAATGGATTCAATTTTAAGGGGTTAATTTACGCATTAATAAATCAGCAAGGAGGTTGTTGAGTTCATGGTAGACCAGTCGGGTAGGGAGCCCCATGACATTAAAAAAGCATCCCTCAATCCGGTCGACACCAATGTATCCAAGCCAGTCTTGTATGCCATAACTTCCCGCTTTATCAAGCGCAGATTCTTGCCCAATGTAATGGTTAATTTCGGCCTCTGTCAAGTTTTTGAACCATACCTTGGTCATGTCATGGAACACTTTTTGGGTCTTATCAGTGGTGATACAGACCGAAGTAAATACCTGGTGTGCTTTACCACTCAAAGCCATGAGCATGCGTTTGGCATCTGCTTTATCTAAAGGCTTTTCTAATGGTTTGTCTTCAAACCACACAATGGTGTCACTGGTCACAATGATTTGGTCAGGACCGATATCCGAGAACGCATCAGCTTTTTTTTTGGCTAAATAATCGGTAATGTCCGCACCTTTTAAGTCCAGTGAATAGATTTCATCAACGGGTTTTACTTCTACCCGAAACGGAAGGCCCATGCGTGCAAAAAAATCTTGACGCCTTGGTGACCCCGAAGCCAAAACAAGATCATAATTCTTTAATTGTTCCTTCAACATCCTTTAAAATACATAAAGCCAGCAAAGAGAAAGCATCCCGATGAGCATAATTAATTTAAGTTGTAAAGATAAGGACTTAAAGTTTTGTGTGTGCTTTGCGTTTAAGGTTTGGCGACAAAAAAAGAGCAGACCCAGAATCACTGCGATCAGGAGCACTGCCAAGCCATAAGAAATCGTGTAGATCATAAAAAACCAATAAACCGCTGCGAGGGCACCCATGACGCCCATCCCAACGACCAAATTTTGGGTACGCTTAATGCCTATTGCGATAGGCAGAGTCGTCCGCTGGCCGTTTTTATCCCCATTGATGTCTTGGATGTCTTTGATGAATTCCCGCATTAAATTGAGCCAGAAGGCACTCAGTCCAACGGCAAAAAAGAAACACCATACCGTATCATCCAGAGCATGCTCCAGGAACTGAATCCGGCGTAAGGTTTCAATCCACGGAATAAGCAGGATGGTGGCCGCTACAAAGACAGAAATAAGGACAGCACCTAAGCCTAGTTTTAGCCAAGGAATTCTAGCGTATAGGTACAATAACACTGCCACGAAAGGAAACACAAGCATCAGTCCTACATATTCGATTTTATCGGCCAAGATCCCTCCACAAAATAGGGCAATGGCGTTTAATGTGAGATAATACATGAGAACTTCTGAGGTTTGTGAAAATGCAGTAATGCGGGGGGCTTGTTCTAAATTGATGCGATCGCTGACACGGTCATAATAATCATTGATGAGGTAGCCGGCTCCAGCCACAGTTAATGTTCCAAGAATGAATAGGCCGTAGGTTGTTATGAGGTCTTGTTTTGTGCCAATTGGCGCTATGGCCAAAAGAGTCAAAACCTGCCCCAAAAGAATCATCATAAGGTTTGCCGGTCGCAGAATATATAGATAATGAAAAGGCAATCGCTTGAGGCCCATGGTAAGTTTTTTAGGTCGCATGCACTAACCTTCACGGCCACTCACTGGCGTACCCATGAACCAATTCCCCTGAACTTTAAGGACCTGTTCTATAATGTCACGCACACAGCCTTTTCCTCCAGACTTGTGAGAGATATAATGGGCAACCGATTTGATTTCGGGAACGGCATCTTGGGGGCAACAGGCAAGGCCAACGCGTTTCATGACACCATAGTCAGGCAAGTCATCACCCATGTAACAAGCCTGATCCGCACTGACCTCATGATTTTTTAAAAACTGAGTCAAAATATCTTCTTTATAATGAGCGCCTAAATGTACTTCTGTAACGCCTAAGGCCTCAAGTCGCACTTGAACCCCGGGATTGACTCCTCCACTGATGATGCAAATCAAATAACCTTTGTCAATAGCTGTTTTAAGTGCAAAACCATCTTTTATATTCATGTTGCGCAAAAGATCTCCATTAGAATCAACCACAACCGTGCCGTCGGTGAGCACCCCGTCGACATCAAAAATAAAGGCCTTAACTTGGTGTAATAATGTTTTATAGCTTGTCTCCAAAATCAGTGTTTTTTATCGTCATAAGCGCCAATAGAGCGCGACAGCAATTTATAAATTTCTTGTTGGTTTTCGTCGGTCAATACTGCCAAATGTGCTTCAATGGTATTTAAGTCCTTGCGCTTTGCAGGACCCGTTTGGGCTTGTTTTGGGTCAATTCTGAGGACTTTTTGTGCGGTCTCCATAATGAGCGGATGCAACAAATCAAAGGGCAGTTGGTGCTGGGCCAAAAGGTCGGCCGCTTGGCAATATAAGTGGTTGACAAAATTATTCACCAAAACCCCGCCAAGTTGGAGTTGAAAACGGCCTTTGGAATCCAGTGGCATCACGCGATCCGATAACTTCTTGGCCAAATTCATAAGGACATCCAAATCTTGTTGATTGGAAGCTTCGATAAATAAGGGGATTTGTTTGAAATCGACCGGGGTATCTCTGGAAAAACTTTGTAAGGGATACAGGACGCCCCTCCTGGATTGTTTTGCTATAATGGATAGAGGTTGGGCTCCTGATGTGTGGACCAGAAATGCGTCAGGGGGCAACTGCAGTGAAACGCTTTCAATAACATCGTCTTTAACGGCAATGAGGTAAAGATCTACAGGCGTCAATTGATTTGTAGAGGCCCTGTAAATGACGCCATTACGCGTTTCTAAGGCTTGTGAGGGGCTGCATATTTGGGTCACTTTATAATCCACAAGGACCTCCAGAGCAGCATGTAAATGTTGCCCTAAATTCCCATATCCAATGAGTGCTATTGTCACCATGGGATAAAAATACACAATCTCTTTGTGAAAGTCTTTAACTGGGCTATTATCTGTATGGGTAATCCTGTTTTAGTCGCTCAATATTCCTTATTTTTGCATAAAAACTTGCATGATGCAGAAGAAAATAGCCTCAATTTTATTTTCGACTCGGCTCACCGCCACCCTATTTCTTGTTTTTGCCGCTGCCATGGCCGTTGGGACCTTTCTCGACCAAGGATATTCTAGGCCACCATCGCCCTATGCGCGTGAACTGATCTTTAATGCCTGGTGGTTTGAGGCGATCATGATTTTCTTTGTCATCAACTTTTCAGGAAATATTGTGCGTTTTCGCCTCTATAAAAAGGAAAAGTGGGCTACATTGACCTTGCATTTATCCTTTATTCTTATTCTTGTCGGGGCCTTTATTACGCGGTATATCGGCTATGAAGGGGTCATGCATATCCGCGAAGGTGGTACAGAGAATACAGTGTTGTCCGACGACACTTATCTCACCACATTTATTGATGGGGATTACCAAATTAATGGGGTTGCCCAGCGCAGGACGCTCCGACCACACAAATTGAGATTGTCCGAAAAATTATCCAATGATTTAAGCATCAAGACCGACTATAACGGCCAATCTGTGTTGATAACGGTCATTGACTTTGTTGAGAATGCGCAAGAAGGATTATTGCCTTCAGAAGAAGGCGCATTTTATTTGAAACTTGTTGAGTCGAGCGATGGCACACGCCATGAACATTATCTAAAGGAAGGCACAGTCACCAATGTCCATAACATTCTTTATGCTTTCAATTTGGAGACTCAAGGTGCCGTGAACTTAAGCTGGAATGGGCAAGACGTCTATACCATTAATAGTCCCTTTTCAGGGGATTATATGCGCATGGCCGATCAACAGAGTGGTGCGGTTTTGGCAGATTCTCTGCAGCCCCTTCAGTTGCGTTCTCTATACCAGATGGCAGGTGTCTCCTTTGTGATTCCAGATTTAGCCACACGTGGCCAAATGGGTGTGGTAAAAGCCCCAAAATCAGAAGCGACAGGTAATGATGCCCTGACCCTAGAAGTTCGCTCAGGTAATTCAGTAGAAGAGGTGACTCTTTTGGGTTCAAGAGGATTAAGTCCGACGCCAAAAATAGTCAGCATCGCTGGACTTAAAGTAGGCATGAGCTATGGATCAAAAGCTTATGAATTACCCTTTAGTATTACCCTAAACGATTTTATTGCCGACAAGTATCCAGGAACCGAAAAGGCCTATTCTGCCTTTAAGAGCAAGGTTACCGTCAACACTTCAGACACCACGTTTTATGACTATGATATTTTTATGAATCATGTTTTGGATCATGAAGGTTTTCGCTTTTTTCAGGCATCGTTTGACCCTGATGAAGCGGGCACCGTCTTGTCTGTAAATCATGATTGGTGGGGTACTTACACGACCTATTTGGGGTATTTCTTACTGTACATAGGCCTGATGGCTATTTTGTTTGATCGTAAAACGCGGTTTGCAGATTTAGAACGCTTTTTAGACAAGATTAAGGCCAAGAAGAAGTTATTGGTATGGGGGTTATTGCTTTTACCCTTGGGTCAGATCATGGCGCAAGAAAACAGTCATCTCACCCAAAAAACAGAAGCCGATTCTATCGTTTTGGCCAATCGCGTCCCGGAAGCACTTGCACAACAATTCGGCACCTTAGTGATTCAGGATAATGGACGGATGAAGCCCGTCAATACCTTTGCCAGTGAATTACTTAGAAAGCTCAGTGGGAGTGATCGCTTTAAGGGTATGTCTCCAGATCAAGTTTTTCTGTCGATGACAGAATTTCCGACTTATTGGTACGGTATTCCGATCTTAAAATTGGATTGGCGAAATGACAGTATTAAGAAAATCATTGGGGTCGCTTCAGATGCCAAAAGTATCGCGCTCATTGACTTATTTGACGCTCAAGGTCAAAGTAAAATTGATCCCTATGTTGCGGAAGCATCAGCAAAAAGTCATCCCAATCAGTTCGAAAAAGACTTTATCAAGCTTTATGAGAAGTCATATTTGCTCAATCAGGCATTAGGTGGTACAATTTTAAAAATATTTCCCGTACCGGGTGATCTCAATAATTCTTGGGTGTCGTACATGGATATCGATCGTGCCGGACTCAAATCGCAAGATTCGTTGTTTGCAAAATCGATTATACCCATTTACTTCGAAGGTTTACGACAAGGTCGCGCCACGAATGACTACCAGATTGCCGATCAGGCCTTTTTGGCATTGGAACAATTTCAAAAGACATATGGTGGCGCTGTGTATCCATCAAAAAATAAAATAGATTGGGAAATACGCTATAATCAATGGGATCCCTTTAATCGTCTTTACCGCTATTTTGCGCTATTTGGCATTGTGATGCTGGTGCTCATTGTGGTTCAGATCATGCGGCAATCCAAATGGTTGGGTTATGTCATCCAGGCTTTTAAGTGGTTGATGTGGGTGTTGTTTCTCATCATGACCGGAGCACTGATCCTTCGCTGGTACATCAGTGGTCATGCGCCGTGGAGTAATGCTTACGAGAGCGTGATTTATGTGAGTTGGGCGACCATGTTTTTTGGTTTGGCCTTTGGCCGTAAAAGTGATTTAACAATTGCCGCAACGGCTTTTGTCACTTCAATACTTCTTTGGGTGGCGCACTTAAGCTGGATCGATCCCGAGATTGCCAACTTGCAGCCTGTATTGGATAGTTATTGGCTGATGATCCATGTGGCCGTAATTGTGGCCAGTTATGGTCCGTTCACTCTAGGTATGATTTTAGGTGCTGTGGTTTTGCTCTTAATGATCCTGAGTAACAAGCGCAATGAAGAGCGCATGGCCCTAAATATTAGTGAATTGACCATTATTAATGAAATGGCATTAACAGTAGGACTGGTCATGCTCACCATTGGTAACTTTTTGGGAGGACAGTGGGCCAACGAAAGTTGGGGCCGATACTGGGGCTGGGACCCTAAGGAAACTTGGGCCTTGATCAGTATCATGATTTATGCTTTTGTCATCCACAGCCGATTGGTTCCGGGACTGCGTGGAAAATGGACATTTAATGTTCTTTCTATTTTTGCCTATTCCAGTATCATGATGACCTACTTTGGGGTTAATTTTTACCTCACCGGACTGCATTCTTATGCCAGTGGCGATGTGCCAGTTACCCCGAGCTTTATTTATTATTTATTGACCTTTTTTGTACTTCTGAGTACCGTGTCCTATGTTCGGTATAAGGCGGCATCAAAAACAAAGAGATCAGCCTAAGGCCAATCTCTAAGTCTCAATAATCAACTAAAAAAATCCAATTAACTAACGTTAGTGGCGGGTTAGTTATATAAATAATCAGGCTGCTGTGCGGACCAATCTACATCCTTTTGGATTTGCTCGCCTATCTCTAATTTTTGGTAGAGGTCTTTGGTGAGGTCTTCTATATCTTCTACCGTGGTTTTCAATTTACGTGCAATGGTTTGGTTTGTTTTGCCTTCCGAGATATACTGAAGCAATTTGATTTCAATGGCATCCAAGTCGTATTGCATGATTAAATTTTCGAGATACATGTCCTCGACTAATTTTTCTGTTTTGATGCGCGCGCTTAAGGCGTCTTGGCGCTCGACAAATATGCGCATTTCTAACTGACGTAATTCGCGATCGGTTTTGAGTGTTTGCATGCGTGTGATGATGCCGTAAGTCAAAAGAAGTCCTTGCGTCATGGCAGCTAATTTTAAGGCCCCATTCCCGCTGCCAAGCAGCGTTGTGCCAAACGTTCCCAGGGCGAATTGATCGATTAAGATCACAAGCGGCAGGATAGAAGCAATGGCAAAAAGTTTAACGTAGCCCTTACTGCTGAAGTGGGTCATGGCAAAATAGAGGTAACGTGCCATAAGCGTGAGCATAGTGGCTTGAGCAATCTGACCAAAAATACTATTTTGTGATAGCGCAAAAAAGATAAGCGCCAAGGCGCTTATGGCCATTAAAATAAATGTAAAACCTCTGAGTTTAGGCGCTTTCTCCTTGATCAATAAATAGTGATAAGCAAATAGCGTTTGTGCGCCGAGCATGAGAAACATTAATGTGCCTTCCAACAGAAGGTTATAGTGCGTTTCGACAAAGAATAAACCTCCTAAACCATCATTAACAAACAAGAAAGCCGCTAGTGCTGCCATGGTTGCCGAGAAAAAGGCGAAGACCTTGTCACGGAATAAGACAAAGCAAAATAAATTCGCTAAGACCATCATCATGGTGAATCCATAAAAAAGACCTTGGGTAAATATGGTGCTTTGATCAATTGAAGGTCTTGACGCTTCAATAGCAGGCACACGATTTAGTTTCTTTGGGGCAGGGAGTACCATGTTATTGTAAGAAAATTCTGATACCTCTAATTTTTGACCCTTTAAGACAGCTGTTCTATTTGGATTTTCAGCAGCAGTCAATTGGGTATTGGAGACCATGAGATCTTCATCTGCTTCATTTCTAAAGAAAGAAGTGGGTTTCGCCTTTAAGACGGCAGTATTGACGGTAGTTAACAAGGATACAGGCTGTGGATCCAAGGGGGTGTTGGCCGCTGATGTGGCCATTAAAAACGGTGATAAAACACCGCATAGTAATACTAGAAATTGAGTTTTCATAGTAGGTTGATTTTCAAATTGGGTAGTCCAATATACAAAATACTTACACTTAATCTATGAAATATGTATTTAATCTGATAAAAATCAATATTTATAAAAAAAACAGTCCGAAGGCTGCTTGCTATATCGTCTGTGGTTAGGCTTATTTACCCACCATGTCTTCTGGTCGCACCCACAGATCGAATTCTTCCGCAGTGAGGTAACCTAAATTAACGGCCGCTTCCTTAAGGGTAGTGCCCTGTGCATGAGCCGTATTCGCAATTTCGGCGGCCTTGTAATAACCGATCTTTGTATTTAAAGCTGTGACCAACATTAGAGAATTGTTGAGTTGTCGTTTGATCACCTCATGGTTTGGTGTTATGCCTTGAGCGCAGTGCAAATCAAAACTAACACATGCATCTCCAATAAGGGTTGCTGAGGTCAATAGGTTGGCTGCCATTACGGGTTTAAACACATTTAATTCAAAGTGGCCTTGCATTCCGCTAACGGCTATGGTCATGTCATTGCCAATAACTTGAGCACAAACCATCGTCAGTGCTTCGCATTGTGTTGGATTGACTTTGCCAGGCATAATAGAGGACCCCGGTTCGTTCGCCGGAATATTTATTTCGCCAATACCGCTTCTAGGGCCACTGGCCAACAATCTAATATCATTTCCGATTTTGTTTAAAGAAACAGCGATTTGCTTTAAGGCACCATGTGTTTCAACGATGGCATCATGTGCTGCTAAAGCCTCAAATTTATTTTTGGCTGAGACAAAAGGCAGATCCGTAAACTCAGCAATATACGCTGCCACTTTATGGGCATAGCCTTTTGGTGTGTTGATACCAGTCCCGACTGCCGTGCCTCCTAGGGCCAATTCTGATAAATGCGGGATGGTATTTTTGAGGGCTTGTATGCCATGCTCGATTTGTGAAGCATAGCCGCTAAATTCTTGACCCAAGGTCAATGGCGTGGCGTCCATTAAGTGGGTGCGCCCTATTTTAACCACAGAGTCAAAGTTTTGAGCATGCTGCTGCAGTGTAAGATGTAACTGAGTTAAACCAGGAAGCGTCACTTCCATTATTTTTTTCAACCCTGATATATGCATTGCCGTTGGGAAGGTATCATTGGAGGATTGTGATTTATTCACATCGTCGTTGGGTTGTAATGTTTTTTCTCCTTCGCCAATGGTATGTCCCGCGATTTGATGCGCTCTATTGGCAATGACCTCATTTACATTCATGTTGCTTTGTGTTCCGCTACCGGTCTGCCATATGACCAAAGGAAATTGATCATCGTGCTGTCCAGCAATGATCTCGTCACAAACGCGTGCGATCAGGTCCCGTTTGACATCCGACAAAACGCCAAGCTCGCAATTGGTATAGGCTGCTGCCTTTTTGAGGTAAGCAAAACCATAAATTATTTCAAGGGGCATAGAGCCCGAGCGACCTATTTTAAAATTGTTTCTTGAACGTTCGGTTTGTGCCCCCCACAACTTATCTGCAGGGACATGAACCTCACCCATGGTGTCTTTTTCGATACGATAGCTCATAATCATTTGATTTAATGACACAAATTTAAGGCTTATCAGCTAATTCTTTAAGAGATCTGGTCTTTTTTGGCTGTTTAAGGTGATGTTGCGTTAGCCCATTGGGTATTTTATCTGAGATTTTAGGATTCGATTTGGCCTTTCTTTTGTGCGACACTCCTTTTCTGTTAAAATCTAAATAGATAAGACGATATTTTTAAAAATTTCATTTTATATTTGTGGCACCAAACAAAAAGAAACATGTTCGACTTTAATCAATATTTAGGATTCTTAGCGTTTTTGACCATTTTGACCATCGGCTTTTGGCTGATGTTCTTCTTAGTATCATTTATTCCCTATTGGATCGGTGGCGCAGTGATCGAGCATTTCAAGTTAAAATCAGAGGCAGCGAAAAAAGCAAAGGAATAAACTTATGCTTTCACTATATAAACAAAAAAAGACCAGCACACGCTGGTCTTTTTTTGTTTAGAATTGTTTTTATAAATAGCTGAGCCACCAATAGTCTTTATGTCGGGCTTTGTATGCCATGTATCTTTTGCAGAACGGGTAGAGGATAACCACCACCCCAATCCAAACCAGATAGACAACTGCAAGAGACGAGCCGAAGTCGGTCCATAATTCAGGATTCCAGCGTTCTGTATTCAAGATCATATCGCTTGCTTTGCCGCCTTGAAGAACAATACCCACAACTGCAAGGCTATGAATGACAATCATATGCAGGAAATAATAAAATAGCGGCACACGTCCGAAGACCAGTAAAAAATCCGTAGCCTTATTCTTGATGGCTTCGATACCATAAAGAAATAGAAATGCTGGACCTAAGGTGATGCATAAATACAGTAGAGATGGCGGGTATTTTGTGACATTAAAAAATGATAAAATCGTTTTGGGTGTAGTATCCTGAACTGACCAAGGCACAAGATCCCCGTATACATTGAGGCCTCTGAGCGTAAAAAATAATACTAAGGCACCAAGGCCCAATCTCAATAGCCACTTTTTGCGCCACAAGGGGTCTGTCTGTGAGGTGTAAAATGAACCAAATAAATAGCCCAATGTCATAACGCCAATCCATGGGATAACAGGATAACCAATCACCCAAACATGATCAGGGCTTATGGACAGATATTCTTGATGTAACGTATACCATAATATTGCGAATGGGCTCTCGCCTTCAAAAACAATTCCATCCAGCAAATTGTGACCTGCGACGAGCAAAAGCCCAATTGATAAAATTATTTTTTTTGGCAAATATATAATTAATGACAAGGCCAACATGCTGACGCCAATAGCCCATATAACCTGAAATACTTGAACGCTATAAGTGAGATCAAAAGTCCAAATCAAATTGTTCACGACAGTTTCCAAGAAAATAAGCCATAGCCCTCGAGTAAATAGGAATCGAAACAATTCATTTTTAGATTTCCTACTGCCATATAAGAACGATGATGTCCCCGCCAGAAAAACAAATATGGGCGCACAATAATGGGTAATGAACCGGGTAAAAAACAAGACGGGTGTGGTGGTGTTAAGGTCTGTCGGATCACCAAAAATAGCGCCATAATAGAAATAATCACGGACATGATCTAACGCCATAATGATCATCACAAGACCTCTTAAAATGTCGATCGATTCTATTCTATTGGATGTGGCGGCCAAAGTATTAATTGTTTTTAAGTAGCAATAATCTCACTTTTTTGCGTGATATCAAAAAAAAATGAAAAAAAATTAATAGGATTCAAAAGAACGCTTTAATAGGCTTTAGCTGCCAAAGCCTTCATCACCGTAGTCTTGGTCGCCGTTACCTTTTCGATTACCTCGGTCATTCTTTTTTTGATTGAAACGATAAATATAAGATAAGGTCCATACGCGTTGACGCCATTGGAATACACTATCGCTTTCAAAATCATCTGTGATGGTCAAGGATTGACGCTTTCTGCTATTAAAGAGGTCACTGACATTGAAAGATAAGGTGCCCTTTTCTGCAAACAGATCTTTGCTCAAAGCAACATCAAAAGATAAAATCCCATCGGAAGCGGTTTGTGCCGATTGATAGGGACCTCGATAAAAAACATTCGTTTGCCAGTTGATCTTTGCCGGTAGGGTGATTTTAGCACTTGATCTTGTAAACCAGCTCGTGTTTTCGGCACCAAAATCAACATCATTGTAGAATCCAGTTGTGGTGAATTGGAAAAAATTAAAACTGGAGTTTAGGCGCAGCCATTTAGCAGGGTTATACAATACACCAGCTTCAAAGCCTATGCGTCGATTTGTTGATAAATTAATGGGGATGGTACGAATGATCGGTATGCCATTTGGCGTGACTTCTCCGGTGTCTTCTTGAATTCTTTCGAAGGCATCGGTTTCGTTTTGTAAATACACCGAAGAAGTCAAGGTGACTTCCTTCCAGCGCATGAGGTAGCCTAAGTCAAAAGCACTTGCATAGGCTGGGTTAAGGTCTGGATTTCCCTGAAAAACATTGGTCTCACTTGATCGCGAAGGAAAGGGATTGATGTACCAACTCCTTGGGCGATTGATACGTCGGTTGTATCCTAGGGTGAGGTTAGACTTCTCAGAGATTTCGTAGACCAAATTCACCGTAGGAAATAAGCCTAAAAAAGTTTTGTCAAAATCCAGATTGGTCAAAACGGAACCCGGATCATCACCTGTTACTCCTGCAACATTCCCTTTAAGGCCGGTATGCTCCAAACGCAAACCTGTGAGGAATGAAAAATCACCAAATTTTGATCCATATTGTGTGTATAGAGCGCCAATTGTTTGGGTAAAATCAAAGACATTAGTGAGGCCGGTATTCTGCTGATATGGTCCTCCAAATATTGTTTGTTCCTCAAGTAGGTAGTCCGTTGTTTGTGCATTGGTTACCCATCTAAATCCCGCTTCAAATTGTTGTTCCTCACCAAAAGGCAAAACATAATCGGCTTGAATCAAAATGCGTTGGCTCTCTTCCTTTTGGGTAATGCGTTCGCTGGGTAATGCCATGAGCTCAGGAAATGTCATGGCTTCTGTAATGACGGAAGACTGCTTCTCTTGATCGGTTTCCCATTGGGCATCCGCGGTAAGTTTTTGGCCTTTTGTGTCGAGTTCATTATAATAATTCAATGAAAATTGTAGGTTGTAGTCATCCTCGTTTTGGCCCTCATCGCGGGCCAAAGTTTGCACCAAGGTCATGGCCTGGTCAAATTCTTGTGCCCGATTTTTGGTGGTTTCGGAATTATCACCCGTTCTTATAAAAGCAGTTGCGGTAATGCTTTCTTGTGCTCCCAAAAAATATTCAATCCCTAAATTAGAATTGATCCCGCGGCGCACGCGATCAAAAGTGCGCTGCTCCTTTAGAAAAGGATTGATGATAAAATCAGAAAAATATTGGTTGTTGAACTCGGCATTCCCAGGGTTTTCACTGTTTCTGTACCCCGTTGTGTTGAAAAGATTAAATCGATCGGTCCGCAAGTTTATATTGCTCGTGATCCCATAACCCATGGGCTCATTGAGATTCGCCTGAAGCGATCCATTAATACCCAATGTTTTTTCTTTTTTAAGAATAATATTGAGGATACCGGCTGTTCCTTCTGCATCATACCGTGCTGATGGTGAGGTGATCACTTCGACTCTTTCAATAATTTCTGCGGGTAATTGACGTAAAGCATCTGTTTGACCAAAGCCTGCAATAGCAGAAGGTTTTCCATTGATGAGAATGCGAACGTTTTCATTTCCTCTAAGGGCGATACTGCCATCTACGTCTACGGTCACCGAGGGCACGTTATTGAGTGCATCACTTACAGTTGCACCACTAGTAGTAAGGTCCTTACCAATATTATAAACTTTTTTATCTAATCTAATTTGAACTTCAGTAGTTTCTGCCCGAACGACCACTTCATTGAGTTGCTCTGAATCAACAGAAAGCCCAATAATACCCATTTCCATATCTCTAGAGACCAATAAAGTCTTTGAGAGTCGTTGGTATGAGATATAGTCAAATAGAACCTGGTAGGTTCCAGCATTTACAGCGATATTATATTGTCCTGCTTCATCAGTAATCCCGCCAAACTTTAAATTGCCTGAATCATCAAAAAACGACACTGAGGCATACTCGAGCGGTTCATTGACTGTTTGGTCAATGACAGTTCCTGTGACCTGAAATAAGGGTCCTCCGGTTTGCTGAGCTAAGAGGCTTATACTGGCGAAGAGCACTAAAAAAAACAATGAATTTTTGAATGAAATCATAGGAACATTTAAGCCAATGAAAATAGACACATCTGCCCCAAATTATCGGTAAAATTATGTTAAAAATTTAACGCAAAGTATATATTAATTCACTCGGTCTGGCGACAACTGCGCGACCGCCAAAAACCACGATAGGCCGCTCCATGAGTTGCGGATGTTCACATAATAATGCGACCAACGCATTGTGATATATTTCCATCATAGTTGACAGCTGATTTTGGTTATTTTGCCACGGCAACCCCCAATTGATTGAGTTTGTCGTGTAAGGCACCTGCGTCTGTAAAATGGATACCCTTAAACCCGAGTTGCTCTGCAGCCAGAACATTATCCTTATTGTCGTCAATGAAGACACATCGGGAGTTGACCAAATCATAGCGTTCTATTAATCGGGTGTAAATTTGTGGATCCGGTTTTCTGAGGCCTTCAGCGCCACTGACCAAAATTCCTTCAAACCAAGAAAGCCAAGGGAATTTTTTCAGGGCTATTGGAAAGGTTTCATGGCTCCAATTGGTCAATGCCAGAAGTCGATAATCCGTATTTTTTTTTAAAAAACGCAATAGAGCCAGGGTGTCCAAATGAGCAAAACCCAACATTTCTTCCCATCGACCATAGTACATCTCTATGAGCGCCTTATGCTCCGGAAATAATGCGATGCGTTCTTGTGTTGCTTTGTCTAAGGGGTAACCAGCATCCTGATTGAGGTTCCAATCCCAAGAACAGATATGGTTCAGAAAGTGATCCATCTTGTCTTGGTTTCCTCGAAATTCTTTGAGGTACACATAACTGGGTTGCCAGTCAATGAGCACACCACCTAGGTCGAATACAATCGTATTGATGCCAGAAGAGCTCAAAATTTAAGGAAAGTAGGTGATGTCATATTGATAGGAATTACCCGCAGCGATCTCACTGACTATGGCAGGATAACTGTCGTTGTCATAAGCGATAAGGTAAGACCTAATGTTTGCCCCATCTCTAAATACTGCTGTGATGTTGTTTGGGTTATAAGGAAAGACATAGCCACTTAGCCCTGTAAAATTGACTGTTTCAAAACCCCAAAACAGATCGATGTAACGGGTCAGGTAAAGCGGGGTGTATTGCCCATAAAATGGATTTGTCTTGTTGTCGTAATTAAAGGCATAACCAGCGATCAACTGATCCTGATTGTCATATTGGTTTAGGGCAGTCATGTTGCCAAAAGCGTCATAAGCAAAGGTCAAATACTGATCCAGTCCATTAAACGTTTTTACTTTTCCTTGAGGGTCGACAATCATAGAACCAGAAAGGTCCATGATACTGTCAATCATTCCATTGAAATATATCGAGTCGTTGCTGTAGGTCAACGAGACATCCGTATAATCATCTATATAGCGAAATACGCGTCCTTGTAAATCATAGAAAAAACCTTTGGAATCCGTGACCTGTTGGCTATCGACATAATCCAATACGATCGGATTCAGGTCGTCATTGTACAGCGTCGTGATTTCAAAACCAAAACCTGGATAGGTCTCGGTCCAAACTTCGAGTAAATCATGCTCATTATATACATACTGAACATTGGTGCCTTGTGGTCCTATTTCGTACTGAACATATTTGGGCAGGGTAGAAGGATTTGGATCGTTGGGGTCATTTCCTGAAGGATTGTTATTGTCGTCACCACCACAACTTATGGTCAAAATGGCTAGTATGAAAAACCCTATTTTGCTTGATGTTATCATGAGTTTCATTGTTTTGTTCAAAGATAAGTTTTTTGTTTCATTTAGAAGTCTTGGCTGGTCTCACCTTGTCCCGACATCATCAAAAACGCCTTTAAAAAACCATTTAAGTCACCGTCCAAAACGGCATCAGTATTTCCGGTTTCATATTGGGTGCGCACGTCTTTTATCAATTTGTAGGGATGTAATACATAGTTACGGATCTGACTACCCCATTCGATAGCCATTTTCCCTGCTTCAATTTCATCGCGTTGTGCTTGTTGCTTGCGCAGTTCAATTTCATAGAGCTGTGATTTGAGCATCTGCATGGCCTTTTCTCGGTTCTCTAATTGAGAGCGGGTTTCGCTATTGTGGATCACAATGCCGCTGGGGTGGTGGGTCAAAATGGCTTTGGTTTCTACTTTGTTGACATTTTGTCCTCCAGCACCGCTACTGCGGGCAAAGTCCCACGAAATATGTGCAGGATTGATTTCTATTTCTATGCTGTCATCTACCAATGGGTAGACATAGACACTGGCAAAACTGGTGTGGCGTTTGGCGTTACTGTCAAAGGGTGAGATGCGTACCAAGCGGTGCACCCCATTTTCACCTTTAAGCCAGCCAAAACCAAAGGCCCCGTCGATTTCTATAGTCACTGTTTTGACCCCAGCAACATCGCCAGCTTGGAAGTTCAACTCTTTGACTTTGAAGCCCTGTTTTTGGGCCCACATGAGATACATGCGCATCAGCATATTGGCCCAGTCGCAGCTTTCTGTGCCACCCGCTCCAGCAGTAATCTGCAATACGGCACTGAGGTCGTCACCTTCGCTACTGAGCATGTTGCGAAACTCGAGGTCTTCGATGGCAGTTTTTGCCTGATCAAACGCCAGATCTAGCTGTTCTTGAGATTCTTCCCCTTCTTTGAAAAATTCGTAGTAAACCGCAACATCTTCCGTTAGGCCTACGGCAAGATCATAGTCATTCACCCATTTTTTCAAAACACGGAGGTCTTTCATAAAGGCTTCTGCTTTCTGGGTATTGTTCCAGAAATTCGGATCGAAGGTTTTTTCTTCGTCGTTGGCGATCGTTATTTTTTTGGCATCAACGTCAAAGAAACCTCCTTAACGCATCCAGGCGATGTCTGAGATCCTTAATATGATCTGTTGTAGTCATGTCCTTATTAAATTAAGAAACAAAAATAGCTTTTCATCAGTCAATTAGAAAACTTTAGTCAAATTTTAATAGCTTTAATCCTTCCTAATAAATCCTCAAGATGAAACAGACCAAATCACTATTTTTTTTCTTAACCCTATTGAGTTATGGGGTGGCTTTGGCCCAGTTTTTTCCAAAAGAAAAGGACGTTACTGCATTTGGTGGTTTTTTTAATTTTCATTACCACCAGGAGCAAGGAAAAATATTCCTTGAGGTGCCACAACAAAGATTAGCTCAGGAATTTTTATACGTCCATGCCCTCAGAACAGGGCTCGGTTCCAATGACATTGGATTGGATCGCGGCCAACTCGGTGGGGGACAAGTCGTTAAGTTTCTAAAAGCAGGCTCCAAATTGCTGCTAGTGGCCCCCAATTTAAACTACCGAGCAAATACCGAAAATCCTTTGGAGGGTATATCTGTTCAAGAGGCCTTCGGGACGCACGTGCTTTTTGGTTTTGGGATCAGCCAGACCATAGACGGTGTCTATTTGATTGATATTACTGAATTTTTGCTTCAAGACACCCACGGGGTGGCCCAAACCCTTAAAGATAAAAATCAGGGCACATATAAATTGGACCAAAGTAAAAGTGCGATATGGATGGAGCGCACCAAAGCATTTGTCCAAAATGTTGAGTTTGAGGCGCTGTTGACCTTTACAGGAAACCCCACAGGCGGAGCCTTAAAGTCGGTCAATGATCGTGATCAACTCTCGACGATTCAACACCATAGTTTTGTGGCCTTACCCGATGATGGCTATGCGCCACGTGTATTTGATCCCCGTTGTGGGTCGTTTCCTATGACCTATTATGATTACGGCACATCGATCGATCAACCCTTAAAACAACAATATATTACACGTCATAGATTGGAGAAAGCTTTTCCGGACTTACCTAAAAGTAAAGCCAAGGAGCCCATTATCTATTATCTGGATCCAGCAACACCAGAACCCGTGCGCTCGGCCTTATTAGAAGGGGCACAGTGGTGGAATCAAGCATTTGTGACCTTAGGTTACATTGATGCCTTTCAGGTCAAGATGTTGCCCGAGGATGCGGATCCTTTGGATGTGCGCTACAATGTGATCCAATGGGTTCATCGGGCCACGCGCGGCTGGAGTTATGGGTCCTCTATAACAGATCCGCGCACAGGTGAAATCATCAAGGGTCATGTTAGTTTAGGGAGCCTGAGGGTGCGTCAAGACTTTTTGCTCGCTCAGGGCTTGACCAACCGGCCTTATGCCAATGAAGCAGAAGGGGTTCAAGCCTTGACTGACCTGGCTTTGGCAAGACTGCGCCAGCTCTCGGCTCATGAAGTAGGGCACACCTTGGGGTTTGCTCATAATTTTGCTGCGAGCACACTGAACGATGCCAGTGTTATGGATTATCCGCATCCGGCCTTATCTCTTAAAAATAATACCATTGATCTTTCTCAAGCATACAAAACAGGCATTGGCCGCTGGGACAAAATAGCAGTCGCCTACAGTTACAGTGATATACCTGAAGGTGAATTGCCCAACACTTATTTAGGACAGCTCTTGGACAGTGCTTTTAGCAATGGAATGACCTTCATTACTGACGCAGATGCACGGGCTCCTTCGGGCAGTCATGCTTTGGCTCATTTGTGGGACAACGGAGCGACCGCGGCTAATGCTTTGACTTCTATTTTGGCTGTGCGTCAAAGGGCGTTAGATCAATTTTCTGTGGATCAAATTCCAAAGGGAAGACCCTATTCAGAACTTGAAGATGTTTTTGTTCCGATGTATTTATTACACCGTTACCAAACCGAGGCAGCCGTTAAACTTATTGGTGGGACCTTATACGATTATCAGGTCAAAGGTGGCGTGAGTTCTGGTTTGCGCATCGTGCCTAAGAACGATCAGTTGACGGCACTCAATGCTGTCTTGGTCACTTTAAGCCCAACAACATTAGAAATTTCAAGCCAACTGCAAAAGCTTTTCCCGCCGAGGGCTTTTGGTTTTGCCCGTACCCGGGAGTCCTTTAAAAGCAATCTTGGGCTCAATTTTGACCCTATTTCTGCGGCAGTAACCGCCAGTGAGATGACCTTGGGCCTGTTAATGATGCCCGAGCGTCTCAATCGATTGTATCTCCAAGAAATTATGGACCCTCAGGAACTAGGCCTTAAGCAAGCCTTAAGCATCATAGAAAACGCCCTCGGCCAGATGGATAAACAGCCATCATATCACCAAAGTGTCCAAGCAGTGGTTTTTGATCAATACCTGCAGTTTGTGATGGCGGCGATGGTTTCAAAAAAAACCATGTCAACGGTAAAAGCTCTGCTGGGCGATCATCTTCGCGGGATTCAAAAGTCCTTGAAAAAGGGGAAGACGGTTGACGACCGTTATTGGTTGAGCGTGATGGCTTATTTTGAGGCCCACCCAGATAAATTTGAGCCTGTGATTGTGCCAAAAATACCTGATGGTAGCCCAATAGGACAAAATTTTTGTACCACATCAGCATGGTAGTATTCGGACCGAGTTTGGGTAGGTTAAATGGGCGTTTGCCTTTATTGGCCATTTTGATTTGTTTGGGAATGAGTATCTCCATAACGGCTCAAGAGCGCTATCCTAATTGGCTTAGCCAGGTAAGTGAGCAGTTGACCATTGACAATAAACAATGGGTCATTGTCCGCGAATTGTCCGGAAACAACTGTACCAGTGCTGCGATGTCTGCAGAAAACAAAGAGAGTAATGCGTATCGAATTGAGGGCATCTTTACCATAGAAGACCAACACTATTGGGTTGTCGTGAAAGAAAATAAAGTTCATAAGGCTCGGCTTACAGACACCGATGGGCCATTGCGGGTTATGGACGCTTATTGGTCGGCCTTGCGCGACGATATGGTTAAGCCTTACCGAGCGCTCCCTTCCGATGGCAAGCAAGAGGAGCCCTGTGGCATGTTCATCGACATTTTTCTGAATCACAGAGCGATTAACATCACCAAGAGTTATAACCAACGTGATCTGGACCCTCAGTATGCCAAAGAAAACCTGAGTTATGGGTTCAATAAGACCCTAAAATTAAAAACATTGCATGAAGCTATGGATTCCTTATTTTTGAGGGGTCCATTAACCAAAGAGCATAGATGATATGATTGATCTAAGAAGTGACACCGTAACGCAGCCTACACCAGGTATGCGTGAGGCCATGTTTTCGGCAAAAGTAGGGGACGATGTGTATCATGAGGACCCATCGGTCAATGCCCTACAAGACTATGTGGCGAAGCTTTTTGGTGCAGAACAAGCGCTTTATTTCCCTACGGGAAGTATGGCCAATCAAGCGGCCATTAAGTTGCACACCCAGCCAGGGGAACAGCTCATTTGTCATGAGTGGGCCCATGTTTATAATTATGAAGGTGGGGGGGTCTCTTTCAATAGTGGTGTTTCCTGCAAGTTGTTGCCTGGTGATCGTGGTTTGTTAAAAGCAAACCAAATTGCTCAGGCGATTAATCCACCTGATTTTTACCACAGTCCTTTGACGCGTTTGGTTTGTGTCGAGAACACGACCAATAAAGGTGGCGGCGCATGTTATGATTTTGCGGAACTCGAAGCCATAGGGGTGGAGTGTCGCACTCATGGGTTGCGTTATCATATGGATGGCGCGCGCTTATGGAATGCGTTGGTCAAAACGGGTCAGGACCCCAAACAATACGGCGCGCTTTTCGATACCGTTTCACTGTGTTTGAGTAAAGGGCTTGGTGCGCCAATGGGCACAGTGCTTATTGGAACGCACGATTCTATGCAACAGGCCATGCGTGTGCGCAAGGTGCTGGGCGGTGGCATGCGCCAAGTCGGATATATGGCAGCTGCCGGATTATATGGTATTCAACATCAATTAAATCGACTCGAAGAGGATCATCAACGTGCCCAAGAAATCGCTGATTTATTAGGTAAATTATCCTATATCAGTGGCGTTGAACCAGTCGCTACCAACATTGTCATTTTCTACCTTAATGGGCGACTCAGTGAAGCAGAATTTATGGCCTGGCTGGCGGACCATCAGATAAGCATTAGTTCCATGGGACAGGGTAAATTGCGGGTCGTGACCCATCACGACTATGCCGACGAGCAACACGAGCAATTCATGACCTGTTTAAAGGACTTGGACCGTAAGGCACAACGTTAAACGTGCCCAATAAAAGAAGAATACTCAGCGAGTAGGCAAGGCTTGGGCACCAGCGGTGCATTGGTTTTTATGTGCTCATTCAAAATAAGGACTTATGAGAAATAAACATTTTATTCAAATTGTAATGACGGCTCTTGTGGTCGTATCTTGCCAACTAAATCAATCCAAAATGGCCCCAAAAGATCTGCAACCACCAATCGCCGAGACCAAAGAGAAATTTTTAGAAATCCACGGGGATGTGCGTATGGATCCTTATTACTGGCTCAATGACCGAGAAGACCCCGAAGTAATTGATTATCTCGAACGGGAGAATGACTATTACCGCAAAATGACGGCCCATACGGATGAATTCCAAGCCTCCTTATTTGACGAAATGAAATCACGCATTAAAGAGGATGATACCTCTGTGCCCTATTTTTATAATGGTTATTATTATTTAACCCGTTTTGAGACAGGTAAGGATTATCCGATTTATGCCCGTAAAAAAGACAGCTTGGACGCGCCAGAAGAAATACTTTTTGATGTGAATGTAATGGCAACCGGACATGCCTATTACCGCTTGTCTGGACTCAATGTAAGCCCGGACAATAAATGGGTTGCTTATGGAATAGATACGGTGAGTCGGCGTCAATATGTTTTGCAAATAAAGAATCTAGAAACCGGAGAGATTCTTGATGATAGAATCGCGAATACCACTGGGGGGTCGACATGGGCCAATGACAATAAAACACTGTTTTATACCCAAAAGGATGAGGTTACACTGCGGTCCCATATGATCCTAAGTCATGAGCGTGGACAAACCGTAGATCGGGATATTTTGGTTTATCAAGAGGACGATGAAACCTTTAACACCTATGTTTATAAAACAAAATCTGAAGCTTATTTGGTCATTACCAGCCAGAGCACATTAACTTCGGAGTACCGCATTGTTTCTGCCGATACCCCCGCAAGTGATTTTAAAATTTTCACCCCACGCCAGCGAGGGCTTGAATACGACATCTATCATTATCAGGATCACTTTTATATCTTGACCAATGCGGACGGGGCCTCGAATTTTAAATTGATGAAAACCAAAATTGATCAAACCCAGAAGTCTGCTTGGGAAAATCTCATCGATCACCGCTCCGATGTGCTGCTAGAAGATATCGATATTTTTGCGGACTATTTGGTGGTAAGCGAGCGTCATGAAGGCTTAAATCGCTTCCGTATCATGCGCTGGGACGGGACGCAAGATTACTTTTTGCCATTTGATAATGAGACCTATACGGCGGAGACGGCACAAAATGTGGCGTTTAACACTTCGGTATTGCGCTACAGTTACAGTAGCCTTACCACGCCAAATTCTGTGATTGATTTTGACATGAATACTCAAACCAAAATCATACTCAAAGAATCTCAGGTGCTCGGCGGGAAGTTTGACAAGGACAATTATACTTCTGAACGGCTTTGGGCAACGGCTCAAGACGGCACTCAGATTCCGATATCATTGGTTTACCGCAAAGGGTTGCAGAAGGATGGAAAGCGTCCTGTATTACAGTATGGATATGGTTCCTATGGAGCGACTATTGATCCTTATTTCTCATCAACCCGATTATCGCTTTTGGACCGCGGTTTTGTTTTTGCCATAGCCCATATTCGCGGAGGTCAGTATATGGGGCGTCAGTGGTATGAGTCTGGGAAGCTTTTAGAAAAAAAGAATTCGTTTACCGATTTCATTGATGTCTCTAAATTTTTAATTAATGAAAATTATACCAGCGCGGAACATCTTTATGCTTTAGGTGGTTCGGCAGGCGGTCTGTTGATGGGTGCTATAGTTAATATGGCGCCAGAATTATATAAAGGGGTTATTGCGGCGGTGCCCTTTGTCGATGTAGTGACGACCATGTTGGATGACAGTATTCCTTTAACCACCGGTGAATATGATGAATGGGGCAATCCCAATGACCCCGAATACTATGCCTATATGAAATCCTACTCGCCATACGACAATATCGGACCCTTGTTATATCCTAATATTTTGGTCACCACTGGCCTTCACGATTCTCAAGTACAATATTGGGAACCTGCGAA
>Ga0209137_1000586_pt1 | contig 37925 bp, 18 predicted proteins | sample SaaInl5LU_22_DNA_FD_184642 | JGI IMG/M metagenome (GOLD analysis project Ga0209137, IMG submission 184642) | Marine microbial communities from expanding oxygen minimum zones in the Saanich Inlet - ESP_105LU_22_DNA (SPAdes) (version 2) | ecosystem: Environmental > Aquatic > Marine > Intertidal... | reverse complement strand
GATAACTTAAAAGTTGTTCTTTTGATATTTTTCTTAATACTTCCAAAATTCTTTCGTAATTTGCATTTAAGTTGTTCATATTTAATGATTTGTGGTTAAATCAATTTACTGATTTTCAGTAATATGAGCAACTTTTTTATATTAAATCATAATGCACAACGGGTTAAAGGGTATTTTTTTTTGTTCAAAAAGACAATAAAAATCAGGGTTTTTATCAGAAATTTAAATTCTTAAAACCAATAAGAAAGCTTTTAAAAGATTAGTAAATAATTTAAAACAGTACAGTACAGGATACTAGATATGAAATATCTTCTTAAATTTCCCTAAATTTAATTTAAAACAATTTAATATGAAAACAAAATTACACAAAACATTATTTATTGCTGGTTTAGCTTTGTTAGGGGCACAAGCAATATCTGCTCAACATTACATAGGATATCCTTATGGAGGTACTGCTCCCACTACTAGTACTGTGCCGGGTAATTCAATAATAATTGAATGTGAAAACTTTGACAGTACAGACGCAGCGGGTACTAATGATGGGGCAAATTATAGTGACAATAATGCAACACCCCCTGCTGGAGTGCTAGCAACTTATAATGATAAATCATCAGGTAACACAGGTAATAGCGCCAGTGCTAGACTTACCGGAGATGTAGATGTTAGTGATTATACAGATGGAGCAACAGGTGCTGCTGTAACTGCAGTTAGTGGTGGTCAAGGGCAAGAGTATCAGTTATATACTGTTAAAATTGCACAAGATGGTAATTATACTTTATCTGTAAACTATGCAACTGGAGGTACTGGAAAACGACAATATATAGCTTTAAAAGACCCTTCAGACTTTAGTAACATTCATACTTTTCTTAATACAGATGAACTACCAACTACAGGTAATTCTTCTACATTTCAAGACTTTACATCTGAAACAGATGGTACGGCAGACTTAACAGCTGGTACTTATGTCCTTCAGTCTAGAGTAATTGTAAACGGTCCAAACTACAATTATATAACTATTAAAACAAACTCTGTTTTAAGCACAAAAGAGTTTGAAGCGAATGCATTCTCTATACCTAATCCTATAAACAATAACCAATTAACTATTAAAGGAGCTACTTCTAAAGTAGATAAAATAGCTGTTTTTAATATTTTAGGAAGTGAAGTACTATCTCAAAAAGTAGCTGATATCCAAGGAGATATTAATCTTAATGTAAATTCATTATCTTCAGGATTGTACATTCTAAAAATAACAGGTACAGAAGGAGAGCAATTAACTAAAAAAATTATAAAACAATAGTACAGTTAACTTTTTAACTTACTAAATAATAACTTTTTTAAAATCATTCTGCTTTTTCATAAAAGGTAGAATGATTTTTTTTTATTACCAAATACACATTTATGAATAGATTAGCTTTTAAAATGAAGTTAAATAAAGGTCAAAAAGAAATTTATGCCAAACGACACAATGAGCTTTGGCCAGAATTAAAAAAATTACTAAAAGAAAATGGAATTAGTGAATATTCTATTTTTTTTGATGAAGAAACACATACACTTTTTGCATTTCAAAAAGTATCTGGAGATGGAGGCTCACAAGATTTGTCATCTAATAAAACTGTAAAAAAATGGTGGAGTTTTATGGCAGATATTATGCAAGTAAATCCAGATAATTCACCTGTTTCTATTCCTTTAGAAGAAGTATTTTATCTCCCTTAAACTATCATTATAAGAATTCAATTAAATGTATACATCATGAAAAAATATATTTTCATTAAATCAATACTAACTTTATTTATCTTTTTTATAAGTTTTCACTTATTTTCTCAAGTAGTTTTTGAAAGTGAAGTTAAAATAACTGATTCTGGTTTGCATTTCGACGGTTCTAAAGTATCTAGTTCAGCAACTAATACAGGAGATAGTGCTCCTTATGATTATTTTTTTGGCCGTAATATTTCGGCACATGGAGATTGTATTACAACATACAACGAATATGTGTTTATGACTTGGTATAAAGGAGGAAAAGATAACAGGCATGTAATGCTAACTCGTTATAATAAAGAAACAGGCACAAGTGTAGATATAGAGTTTCCTCACAGACATACAGGATATCAAAATCGTTATTGGATAGGTGAATCACATAACACAATAGCAGTTACAGTAAGTCCTTTAGATGGTACTATTCATATGCTTTATGACATGCATGCATACAGCCGAACAAGACCTTCTGATGGTGGTTTATCTGATGATTATTTTAGATACAGTTATTCTGTAAAAAATGCGGCATCTGTTTCTGATGCTGAATTTACCTTAGATAAATTTGTAAAAAATAGCTCTAATGGTTATAAACATTTAAGTTTAAATGGAGGTAGATCAGGGTATCCAGATGAAGAATATTCAAAATATGCTGCGTTAACGTATCCGCAATTTTTTACAAATGATTTGGGTGATATTTTTATGTACATGCGTGAAGGAGGTAATAATAATGGAGCCTATAAGTTTTCTGAATATGATGCAAATACTGCAACTTGGTCAGATTTTACACATTTTAATGTCTTAAATGCTAAAAGTCAATCTGGTATTACACACAATTGGGGGCTTTATGGAAACATGAAATATGTAAATGGAAAAATACGTATAGGTTTTCAAAGAAGATCTTCAAATAATAATGATAAATATCAATATCAAAACGGAGTCTATTATGCCTATTCAGACAATCAATCTGGAGCTGATAGTTGGAAAAATCATTCAGGAGAATCTTTTTCATTACCACTTTACGATGCTGATAAGATTAAGGTAATGGAGCCTGGAGATTATGTGTCTACAAATCAAGCAAATAAAGTGCATATTGTTGGTGATTTTGATTGGACAGTTACTGCAAATGGAGATGTTCATATTATTAGTAAAGTAAAAGATAACGAAAACAATATCACCAAATATTTGCATACCTATAAACCTTCAGGTGCATCAGATTTTATTACATCAGAAGATTTCGCAGGAGGAACCTCTATTTACACAGCAGGAAATGATGTTTTTATTATAGGTCTTAAAAACAATAGAGTTTTTGTTCAGAAAACAATTGGAGGTACTAATAATTTTGAAACAGTTTATCAAACAACTTCAGGTAAAACTTTTGATCATGGAAGAGTGCATATAGCAAATGGTAAGCTTTATTATTATCTAATGGAGAAAAAAACAGGTAATGCACAACCTTTATACCTTCAAATAATAGATTTAGGTATAATTCAAGAACCTTTTCGTGTGACTTTATCCTCTCCTTTTAATGGTGAAACTTATAATGTCGATGATACTATCACATTATCTGCAGATGCTGTGGATGAAAATAGTAGTATTTCAAAAGTTGAGTTTTATGTAAATGATGAATTAGTTGGTCAAGATTTTGTAGCACCCTATTCAATAGATTGGACTATTCCTGAGGAGGGTGTTGTTAATATTAAGGCTGTGGCATATAATGCAGATAATAATTCTGTAACTTCTAATGAAATTGCAATTAATGTTGTAGTATTCGATCCAATTGATTTAACAGATAAAATATATCGACTAAAAAATGTAGCTACAGGTAAATATTTAAAATCATCTGGTGCTAATGTTGTAGCTAGTGATTATATTGCTAACGATGATTCTTTAAATTGGAAATTTGTTGATACGAGTATTGGTACTTCTACGTATTACAACATAGATAGTGAGGTTAATGGTGTTTTAAGAGGGGCAGGTTCTCGTTTTGGAAATACTATTATTAGCACAAGTAGATCAGCACCTAATGATGAGGTAGATAAAGTGTGGACATCTTACTATATAGAGTCTGAAGATGTTTATAGATTTGCGGTAAAAGATGGAAATAATTATTTGTATCATCAAGATGATAATCAATTTTATAATATTGTTTCAGAGTCTAATGATGCTAGAAGCAAATGGAAGTTAGAATTATCAAGTAACGCACCACTAAGTGTGCCAGACAATTTAGTAAAATCAACTTCGATTAACTTATTTCCAAATCCTACAAAAGGTGAATTTACCATTGAATTTACTGGGTTTGATAATGCTAAGATTATTATATATGATGTTTTGGGTAAATCTCTTTATAGCAAAAACATAAGTAATAATCGCATTCAAATAAATAATGACACTAAATTTAAACCAGGTATTTATTTAGTGAAAGTTATTGATGAATTCAGAAATACGTATTTTAAAAAGTTGATCATTGAATAGAAATATAAAGCTTCTGTAAGTTATTAGAAGTTAAAATCAACTTTTTATTAAAATTATTTAGCTCAAACTAAATTCAGATGAATAAAAAATTAATCTTTAATATTTATACTGTAATATTAATAAACTTAGTTTATTTGAGTTTAACATCTTGTGAGCAAAATAAAAACCTAGAAAAAGCAAATGATTTAACCATATCAGAAGGTTTTAAAAACCCAATAGGTTTTTACAACCCAAAACCAAATTTTTCTTGGAAATTACCAGTTTCAAAGGATATAGAATCGCAATTTGCTTATCAAATTGTAGTGGCTTCTTCTAAAGATTTATTGCCAAATAATGCTGATTTATGGGATTCAAAAAAACAAGAAACTGCACAATCTACTTTTATAAATTATAAAGGCGAAGCCTTACAATCGCGTCAAAAAGTATTTTGGCAAGTCCGTTTTTGGAATCAAAATAAAAAAGCATCAGAATGGAGTGATGTCAATCATTTTGAACTTGGCTTATTAAAAAATTCAGATTGGAAAGCAAAGTGGACAGGTTTAGATACTGCAAAAGATAGTATTAAAGGAGTTCGTAAGTTTTTAATGCACAGACCTCAATATTTACGAAAAGGGTTTAAACTACCAAAGGATGTTGAAAAAGCTAGATTGTATATCACCTCAAAAGGTGTTTTTGATGTGCATTTAAATGGAAAAGACATTAGCGAAGATATATTAACACCTGGTTGGACGCCTTACAATCATCGCATTGAAACCTTAACGTATGATGTAACAGACGTATTGACTTCCGGTAAAAATGCAATTGCTGTAGAACTGGCTTCTGGGTGGCATTCAGGTAGAATAAGTAGAGGAAAAGCAGTTTACAAAAATTTTGCCTCGCCAAAAGTTTTATGTCAATTAGAAATTACCTTAAAAGATGGTTCTAAAAAAACAATTATTTCTGATGAAACTTGGAAAGGAACCACAAATGGTCCAATAAGACTAGCAAGTTTGTATGATGGTGAAGTATATGATGCCAATCTAGAAATTCCAAATTGGAATACAGCAATTTTTGAAGATTCATCTTGGCAAAATACAGCAATAGAACCAATAGCAGATAGCGTAAAATTAGAACCAAAACGTCACACAACAGTAAAACAAATGGCTGTTTTAGAGGATGTAACAATTGTATCAACTACAAAATCTTCTGCAATATTCGATTTAAAACAAAACATGGTAGGTGTACCAAAAGTAAGTGTTCCTATGAAAAAAGGAGATACCTTAACCATCCGTTTTTCTGAAATGTTACTGTCTGATAATACGTTTTACACTAAAAACTATCGTTCAGCAAAATCAACCGATTATTATATTGCAGCAAAAGACGGCGTTATAGAATACACACCAAAATTTACATTCCACGGATTTCAATTTGTAGAATTATCAGGTTTTGATGCTTCAGTGAAACCAAGCGTAAGTTGGGTAAAAGGAGTTGTACAACATTCAAATTTTGATAAAAACGGAACATTTACATCTTCGCACGATAAATTAAATCAACTACAAAGTAACATAACTTGGGGTTTACGAGATAATTTGTTAGACATTCCAACAGATTGTCCACAACGTGACGAACGTTTAGGATGGACAGGAGATGCACAAGTTATTTCGCCAACGGCTATGTATAATTTTAAAATGCACGCCTTTTGGACAGCTTGGTTACAAAGTATGCGAGAAACACAATCTGATCACGACAATGGTTTAGTGCCTTTTATCATACCAGATGTGCTCCAAAATAACAGAGCAAGTTCTGGTTGGGGTGATGCCTGTGTTATTATTCCTTGGGATATTTATAATACTACAGGAGATAAAAGAGTGTTGGAAGAAAATTTTGAAATGGCTAAAAAATGGGTGGGTTATTACCAATCTAAATCAAATAATTACATACCAACCATACATTCTTTTAGAGATTGGTTGCAACCATATCCAACAAAAGGTGGTAAAATGGGAAATAGAGGTGACACACCAGGCAGTTTTGTAAATACCGCTTATTTTGCACATTCAGCGCACTTAGTTTCTAAAATTGCAGGTGTTTTAGGTAAGGTTGATGATGAAAAAAAATATAATAATTTATATAAAGAAATCGCTTTAGCTTTTGAAAACAAGTTTTTTGATAAGAACGGAAAATATCAAAATAAAAAGCAAACGCAAACCAGTTATTTACTCGCGATATATTTTGACTTGCTAAAACCAGAAACCAAAGTAAAAGCCCAAAAACATTTGCTAGAAACTATTAAAAATGCAGATAATCATTTAGGAACTGGATTTTTAGGAACTCCAATTTTACCCAAAGTTTTAGATGATATGGGCGAGATCGAGTTGATGTATACAATCTTGTTTAAAGAAACCTATCCTTCTTGGTTTTACTCTATAAATCAAGGAGCAACCACAATATGGGAACGTTGGAATAGCTTTAGTAAAGAAGGTGGCTACAATCCACAAAGTATGAATAGCTTAAACCATTATGCCTATGGTGCTGTTGGCCAATGGATGTACGAACGTATTGCAGGATTATCTGCTTTAGAACCAGGTTACAAGAAAATTAAAATTGCTCCAATACCTAATCAACCATTAACTTCTGCTGAAGCAAGTGTAAACACACCTTATGGAAAAGCATCTTCTTCTTGGAAAATTGAAAATGATGTATTTTACTTAGAAGCAACGATTCCTCCAAATACAACTGCAGAAATTCATTTTCCAGAGATATTAAAAAGCAAAAAACAAGAGATAAAAACAGTAAGTGCAGGTACTTATCAATTTCAAATTAAATTAGAATCTAATGAATAATACATCTCAACAAAAAGCATTTTTAATCACACTTTTATGTGTTGTTTTTTTTAGTGTAACCTCTTGTGATCAAAAAGAAACTTTAGAAAAAGCAAATGATTTAACCATTTCAGAAGGATTTCAAAATCCTTTAGGTTTTTATGATGCAACACCAACATTTTCCTGGAAATTACCTGCCTTAAAAAATAATAAAAGCCAGTTTGCATATCAAATTGTGGTAGCAAGTAACCCAGAATTATTACCCAATAATGCAGATTTATGGGATTCTAAAAAACAAGAAAGTGAGCAATCTGTTTGGGTAAAATACCACGGAAAGGAATTAGAATCTCGTCAAAAAGTATATTGGCAAGTAAAATATTGGAATCAAGATAAAGAAGCTTCTTTTTGGAGTGATATCAATCATTTTGAATTAGGCTTATTAAACAATTCTGATTGGAAAGCAAAGTGGATTGGTTTAGATACCAAAAAAGAAAAAGTTATAGGTACTCAAAAAAATATTCTTCATAGACCACAATATTTACGTAAAGATTTTGAACTTTCTAATAATGTAGCATCTGCAAGGTTATACATTACAGCAAAAGGTGTTTTTGATGTTGCTGTTAATGGAGAGGATGTTAGTAATGATGTAATGCCTCCAGGATATACACCTTATAAAAAACGTATAGAAACCATTACTTACAATGTTACCAATTTAATAGAATCTGGACAAAATACCATTGGTGTAGAATTGGCTGCAGGATGGCATTCTGGACGTTTAGGTTGGATGAAAAAATACTGGCTAGATACTGAAACGCCTAAAATGATTTGTCAATTAGAATTGACAATGAAAGATGGTTCAAAAGAAGTGGTAATTTCTGATGATAGTTGGAAAGGAACCACAAATGGGCCCATACGTTTGGCAAGTATTTATGATGGAGAAACTTATGATGCTAATTTAGAGATGCCAAATTGGACAACCAATAATTTTAATGATAAGAATTGGGAATCCGTAAATGCATTTTCTATTACTAATGATATTCGTTTAGAACCCAAAAGGCATACCACAGTAAAAACAAAAATTCAGCTTCCTACAAAGCAAATAATAGAAAAAGATGGAGCAGTTATTTTTGATTTAGAACAGAATATGGTAGGTGTTCCATTGATAAAAGTACCAATGAAAAAAGGACAAATACTAAAAATTAGATTTGCAGAAATGTTATCTCCTGATGGTTCTTTTTATACTGAAAATTATCGTTCTGCTTTGTCTACAAATTATTATACAGCTAATGAAGATGGGATTATAGAATATGAACCAAAATTTACATTTCACGGATTTAGATATGTGGAATTAAGTGGATTTGATACCTCAAAAAAACCATCTAAAGATTGGGTAACAGGTTTGGTACAATATTCAGATTTTGATAAAAATGGAACATTTACATCTTCAAATGAAAAATTAAATCAACTACAAAGTAATATTGTTTGGGGTTTACGAGGTAATTTCTTTGATATTCCTACAGATTGTCCACAACGTGATGAACGAATGGGTTGGACAGGAGATGCACAAGTATTCGGGCCAACATCAATGTTTAATGCAGATGTATATAAGTTTTGGGCAAGTTGGCTACAAAGTGTTAGAGAATCGCAATATGAAAATGGAGGAATTCCTTGGGTAGTTCCAGATGTGCTTAACAATAAAAAAGTAAGTGCTGGTTGGGGAGATGCGTGTGCCATAATTCCTTGGGATATATATTATAGAACTGGCGACAAAAAAATTCTTGAAGAAAACTTTGAGACAATGAAAGGTTGGGTAGCGCATCATAAAGCAACATCTAAAGATTTAATTTCCTCAATGGGATTTTTTGCTGATTGGCTACAACCGCTACCAAAAAATGGAGATAACAGAGGAGATACAGCGCATAGTTTAATTGGAACTGCATTTTTTGCACACTCAGCTAATTTAACAGCAAAAACAGCAAAAGTGCTCGGAAAGAAAGAAGAACAGGCTAAGTACGAGTCATTATTTAAATCTGTAGCTAATGCTTTTGAAACTCAATTTTTTGATAAAACAGGAAAGATAATTGGTGTTGAAGAGACACAGACTTCTTATTTGTTGGCTTTAGCTTTCGATTTACTGTCTGAAGATAAAAAAGCAACTGCTAAAAAATATTTATTAGAAAAAATAGCAGAAGCTGAGAATCATTTAAGAACAGGTTTTTTAGGAACACCACTATTATCTCAAGTATTAGACGAAACAGGTGAGATAGATTTAATGTATCAATTGTTATTTAACGAAACCTATCCATCTTGGTTCTATTCCATAAATCAAGGTGCAACCACCATTTGGGAACGTTGGAATAGCTACAGCAAAGCAGAAGGTTTCAACCCGCAAAAAATGAACAGCTTAAACCACTATGCTTATGGCGCCATTGGAGAATGGATGTATGAGCGCATAGGTGGAATAGCACCATTAGAAGCAGGATATAAAACCATTAGAATTGCTCCTGTACCTAAACAACCTTTAACATCAGCTTCAGCAAGTCTAAATACTCCCTACGGAAAAGTAGCATCCTCATGGGAAATTATTAATGGGGAATTTAATTTAGAGATTGTTATTCCACCAAATACATCTGCAAAAGTTTCTGTGATAGCAAATACTAAAAATGAATTGATGCAAGACGGAACTTTGTTTAAAGAGAATTCTAACGTAAAACTTTTAAATACAACTAATAATTCTTTTGAATTATCAGTCCAACCAGGAAATTATAAATTTAGTTCTAAATTTTAATAGTATGAAATTCACATCCAATGTAGTACTTGTTTTTTTGATAATTGCCATAGTAAGCTGTAAAAAAGAGGTTAAGACTGAACAAATAGAAAATAGTCAAGAAAAACCAAACATAATTTATATTCTTACAGATCAATGGCGAGGATCAGCTTTAGGTTATGCTGGTAATCCAGATGTAAAGACTCCAAATTTAGATGCTTTTGCAAAGGAAGCTGTAAATTTCACAAATGCAGTTTCAGTTACACCTGTTTGCACACCGCATAGAGCAGCTTTATTAACAGGAAAATTTCCAACCACAACAGGCATGTTTTTAAATGACTTACACATGCCTGCAGAAGAATTAACCATGGCAGAAATCTTTAAAAAAGAAGGGTATAACACTGCTTATTGGGGTAAATGGCATTTAGATGGCCATGGTCGTTCAACCTACATCCCAAAAGAAAGAAGACAAGGTTTTGATTTTTGGAGAGCTCTAGAATGTTCTCATAATTATACAAAAATGCCTTATTATGATAACGAAAATACCACATTAAAACACTGGAAAAAGTACTCGCCATTTGCAATTACAGAAGATGCAAATCAATATTTAGAAAAGCATTCTAAAGATGAGAATCCATTTTTAGCCGTAATTTCTATTGCTACACCACATTATCCTCATGGTTCTGCCCCAAAGAAGTATAAAGATATGTATCCGCCAGAATCGTTGACATTGAATCCTAATATTTCGGATAAATTTAAAGAAAGAGCTCGTAAAGAATTACAGGGGTATTATGCACACGCAACTGCAACAGATAAAGCTATTGGGAATGTTATTAATAAAATAAAAGAATTGGGTTTATTAGAAAACACCATTATTGTTTTTTCTGCAGATCATGGAGAAATGATGGGGGCACATGGCGTAAAACCTTTTGTAAAACAATTGGCTTGGGACGAATCTGTTAGAGTTCCTTTCTTAATTAGATACCCAAAAATTAAAGGTAATAAAGGGAAAGTTGTAAATGCGCCTTTAACAACGCCAGATATTTTACCATCTTTATTGGGGTTAACAAATATTGATATTCCAAAAGATATTGAAGGAGAAAATTTAGCAGCATTAATCCAAAACCCTGACCCAAATGCAGATAGAGCAGCTTTGGTGATGAATGTTGCTCCTTTTGGAGCTAATTATAAAGATCAACCCTACAGAGGAATTAGAACGAAGCAATACACTTATGCAGTTACTCCAAAAGGGCCAAGTATGTTTTATGACAATGATAAAGACCCTTACCAACAAAATAATTTATTAGGGAAACCAGAATTTGAAGGAATTCAAAAAGATTTAGATGATAAATTACAGCAACAACTTCAAAAAATTGGAGATGAGGTGAGACCAAGAGCGTATTATATGGAGAAATGGGGTTATAAATTTGACGATAGCAGAAGAGCTATTAATTGGTGGGACTGGAAAGAAGGAACAGGTACAGTACAATCACCAAAAAAACTTTAAAATAAATATTTAAAATGAAAAAATTACTTATATTATTTTGCATTACTTTTTTTGTTTCAAACACTTTTTCTCAAGAAGAAAAACCGAATGTTTTAGTTTTTTATGTTGATGATTTACGAGCAGAATTAGGTTGTTATGGCAGTGAAACAGCCATCACCCCAAACATCGATAAATTAGCAGCAGATGGCGTACAATTTAACAAAGCATATGTGCAACAAGCCATTTGTGCACCTTCTAGAATGAGTACCTTAACAGGTTTGCGTCCAGAAACATTGGGTATCTATAGTATTTTTACACCACTTAGAAAAGTGCATAAAAAGGTAGTTTCTATGCCTCAATTATTTAAAAAAAATGGTTACAAAACGGTTAGTATTGGTAAAGTATATCACCATAGTGTTGATGATAAACAGTATTGGACTTATCATTTTAAAAAAGAAGCTAATAGCTATGTAAAATCAGAAAACATTGCATTAATGAAGCGTTTAAAAGCAGAAGGGGTAAAACCATTAAAAGGACCCGCTTACGAAGATGCCGATGTTGAAGATGAGGCTTATAAAGATGGACGAGTGTCTAAATATGCAATTGAAACTTTGAACAAAATTAAAGATGATAAATTTTTAATGTTTGTAGGGTTAAGTAAACCACATTTACCTTTTAATGCCCCAAAAAAATACTGGGATTTGCATGATAAAAGTAAATTTAAAATTCCTTCAAGAACAAAACCAGAAGGAATGTATCGTTTGGCATTAAGTTCTTGGGGCGAGTTAAAAGGATATTATGGAATACCTAAAAAAGGAGATTTAGATGATGAATTAACACGAACTTTAATTCATGGTTATCATGCTTCAGTTAGTTTTATAGATGCACAAGTGGGTAAGATAATGCAAACTTTAGAAGAATTGGATTTAAGAAAAAACACCATGGTTATTTTTATGAGTGATCATGGGTACAAAATTGGGGAATATGGTGCTTGGTGTAAACATTCTAATGTAGAAATAGATGTAAGAGTTCCTTTAATTATTAGTAGAGAAACCAATTATAAGAAAAGAAAAACGGGTAAAACATCTAATGCTTTGGTAGAAAATGTAGATATTTTTCCAACTTTAGTTGATTTTTGTGGATTAAAAGGACCAAAATCTGATGGTAAAAGTATACTTCCTGTTATAAATAAACCAAATAAAAATTGGGATAAAATAGCTACCAGTGTTTATGCCAGAGGAAAGAAAATTATGGGAGTTACAGCTACTGACGGAAAATGGCGATATACAGAGTGGAGAAATTCGGTAACCAATGAAATTTTACAAGCTGAATTATATGAGCATAAAAATAGTTTATTGTCTTTTGTAAACCTTTCTGGAAATAAAAAATATAAGAAAACTGAAACAAGAATGAAAATGCTTTTAGAAAAAAACTTTCCTAGAGATACCCCTTTTTTACAAAATGATAAACCTAGAAAATAAATAATTGGTTTTGAATTATCAATGTAGCATACAAAAGTGTTAAAAAACTTTAAGTTACCCTATTTCAGATTTTTTATTATTCAATCCATTCTAAATTTACCTCAATTGAAAGGTACGTAACATGGTAGACTTAATTAAATTAGATACTGAATCGGTTGTTCCAAAATATTTACAAATTATTAACTCAATAATTACTAATATTTCAGAGGGAAATATAAAAGTTGGCGATAAAATTCCGTCGATTAATAAATTGAGTCAGAAAACATATCTATCAAGAGATACAGTTGAAAGGGCATATAGTATTTTAAAAAAACGTAAAGTTTTAGTTTCTGTTCATGGAAAAGGAACATATATAGCTCAAAACCAACTAATCTCTAAGATAAATATTTTGTTTTTGGTAAATAAATTGAGTCCTTTTAAAATGAAAATTTACAATTCATTTTCTAACGAAATGGGTGCTGATTGTCATGTAGATCTTCATAGTTATCACTGTGATGAAACATTGTTTGTAGAGTTAATGGAAAAATATGAGTCTTCTTATGACTATTATGTAATAATGCCGCATTTTAGAACCAAAAACCTAGCCCATATAAGTACAACAGAAAAAGTAACTAAAATAATTAATAAGATACCAAAAGACGATTTAATTATTTTGGATAATAAAGATCATGCCATTGAAGGTAATTTTATTGAAGTCTATCAAGATTATGAGAATGATATTGTTACTGCTTTAGAAAAAGGAATAGAGAGTATCTCCAAATACAATAAGTTAACTCTTGTGTATCCTAAGAACTCATTTTATCCTTATCATAAGGACATACTAAAGGGTTTTCAAAAATACTGTAACCAAAATAATTTTAAATTTGAAATTTTAGAAGAGGTAACTAATGAAACTAAATTAGAAGATAAAACCGTATTTATTACTATTGAAGAAAGTGATTTAGTAAATATAGTAAATAAGGTGAAAAGCAGTAATTATAGCTTAGGAACTGATATTGGAGTAATTTCCTATAATGACACTCCATTAAAACAATTGTTAGGTATAACAGTTTTGTCTACAGACTTTGATAATATGGGGCAACAAGCCGCAAATATGATTATCAATAATAAAAAAGAAAAAGTTAAAGTACCCTTTAACCTCATAGAAAGAGAATCTATTTAATATAGTATTTGAACTTTATTTAAAAGAAAGTCTTTACGAAAGACTTTGTTTTATTTTTAGAATAAGATGTTATTTTAAAATCATTTTTTAACTTCGAAAAAAATAATTCTTTTATAAAAGTTCAATTAGGTTTAATTAATGAAGCTGAAGTTTCTTTTACTAGTACTCTTTTACTCAACTTGTATATTATCGCAAACAAGTGATTTTAACTTTAGGGATATAAATATTTCTGATGGTTTATCAAACAATAACGTATCTTCTATAGTACAAGATAAACTAGGGCAAATGTGGTTTGCAACCAGTAATGGATTGAATAAATTTAACGGAAAAGAGTTTACTGTTTATAGAAACATCCCTGGAAATTCAAATAGTATTAGTAGTAGTGAAACTTTAAATCTTCTAGAAGATAAAGAAGGAAATTTATGGATAGGAACTTTTAATGGACTAAATAGATATAATCCTAAAACAAATACGTTTAAAAGGTTTTACAAACGACCAACTGTAAAATATTCTTTAAGTAGTAGTTTGATAAAATGTAGTTTAGAAATACCAGGTGGAAATATTTGGTTCGGTACAGAAAATGGAGTTTCTATTTATGAAAAAAATAAAGATAGATTTATAAGGTTTTTACAACGTAACCCTAAAGTTGGCTTTAGATCTATTAATAGTATGGTTACTGATCATAAAAACAATGTATGGTTAGCTACAAATAAAGGGATTGTAGAGGTAGATAGACAGGGGAAGTTTAAAATTAGAGAATACAGCTTAACTACATCAAAAACTAATTTTATAGTAAATAATGTATTAGAAATAACATCAGGCGTTATTGGTGTTGCCTCTAGGTATCATGGGTTTTTACACTTTAATACAGTTACTAAAAAATTTAGTCGTCCAAAGGGAATAGATATTCCAGAAAATATAGATGTCAGAGATGTTGAAATAGATAATGATAAAAATACTTGGTTAGCTACAACCAATGGTCTGTACATTATAACACCTTCTAAAAAAGTTACATATATAAAAGAAGACCGTTTAAATAGCAATAATACTATCCAAAATTTTATAAAAACCATTTACAAAGATAAAAATGGAGTAATGTGGTTAGGAACTGAAAATGGTGGCGTATATACTTGGGATAAATCATATCAAAACTTTTTACATAATAAAAATTATAATTTATATAACAATATCACAAATAGTATAATAGCAGGTAAAGACTCTAAGATTTATTTTGCTACTGAGGGAGGTGTAATAAATACATTAGACAATCAAGGTAAGGTTGTAAAGTTTTTTGAAATTAAAAGTTTAGAAAAAAATATAAACCAACCAATTAAGTCATTATGTTATCAAAAACCAAACTTGTTATTTATAGGAACCTTAAGTAAAGGTTTGTTAGTTTATGATCTGGATACAAAAAAGATTCGAAATGATGTTATAACAGATGAACTCAATAATCAGATTGGTACCTCAAATATTTATGATATAAAAAAAGATTCAAAAGGAAGTTTATATATAGCTACTTTTGGGAAAGGTCTTATTAAGTTTAATCAAAAAACAAAAAGAATTCGTGTCTTTGGTAAAAGTAAATTAGCTACCAAAATTGTTAAAACAATTTATATTGATAAAGATGATAATTTAATTGTTGGAGGTCTTGGAGGTATTACAGCATTAACTTTTAATAAAGTAGGCAAAGTTAGCCATAAAAACTATTTTAAGAACAAACCCTTTAAAACGTTTCATATAAATGCTGTTTATAAAGATAAACAAGGAGTGGTTTGGGCTGGAACCAATACACGAGGTTTGTATAAATTAGAACAAAATTATTTTAGAAAAGTACGTATTTCTAAAAAAAATAGGTTTTCTACAGTATACTCAATTTTAGAGGGTGATAAAGGAATTTTATGGTTAAGTACAGATAAAGGCATTGTAAAGTATAATACAATAAAAAAAACTAGTATTGTTTATGATCAAAAGGAAGTTTTTTCAAACAATGATTTTAGGCAAAATTCTAGTTTAAAAATTGGTGACCAAATCTATTTTGGAGACCTTCAAGGATTTACTTCATTTAATCCTAGAAAAATTATAAAAAAAACAGAAGTAGCAAAAGTCGTTTTGGCAGAACTTAAAATTAAAAACGAAATTGTACCCATAACTAATATTGATGGTATTTTATCTAAAAGTTTAAATGATATAGATGTATTAAAGTTAGATTATAATAACGCTAATTTTTCTATAAGTTATGCATTGCCAAATTATATCAATTCAAAAGAAAACAGATACGCCTATCGTTTAAAAGGTTTAGATGATACTTGGACCTTCACCAAACAAACAGAAGCTTTTTTTACACTTCAAAACGCAGGTAAATATACTTTTCAAGTTAAGGCAGCTAATCATGATAATGTTTGGACAAAAAAAGCGACAAATCTTAGCATTATTATCAACCCTGCTCCATATAAAACTTGGTGGGCTTATGTAATATATTTTGCTTTAATTTTTGGTTTTTTATTTGGCCTTTCTTGGATTCTGCAATCTAAAAAAAGATTAAAAGATAAGTTAGAGTTAGAACTCATTTCTAATCAAAAAAATGAAGAATTAAACAAAGCAAAGCTTCAGTTTTTTACCAATATTTCGCACGAATTTAGAACGCCTTTAACTTTAATTATTGGCCCTCTTCAAAATATTTTAAATAATTATACAGGCTCTAGAGAGACCTTTAAAAAATTAAGGATTATAGAAAGTAGTACAAATCATTTATTACGATTGATAAATAGATTAATGGACTTTAGAAAGTTAGAAAGTAATCAGCTTCAGTTACAAGCTGCAGAAGGTAACATTGTAAACTATTTACAAGAAATTTTCTTGTCTTTTACAGAACATGCCAAAGATGGAGATTACAATTACCAATTTTTACCATCAGAAGAAGAAATTTTAGTTTATTATGATAGATATAAACTAGAACGAGTTTTCTATAATTTAATTTCAAACGCCTTTAGATATACAGAAAAAGGAGGAACTGTTTTAGTAAAAATAAAAAAAGAAAAAGAACAAGTTATTATTGAAGTTGAAGATTCAGGAGTAGGAATCTCAGAGGAGTTTTTAGACAAAATATTCGATCGTTTTTTCGAAGTTGCTGTTCATAAGCAAACAGAAAAAAATCATGTAAAAGGAACTGGTATTGGGCTTTCTATAGCTAAAAATATTGTAAAACTTCATCATGGAGAAATCTCTGTAGAAAACATAAAACCAAAAGGATCAAAGTTTACAGTAACTTTAAAATTGGGTAATAATCATCTTTCTGAAAAAGAAATTATTAAAAATTTTAAAACAAGTGACGATTTATCCCAGTATGTAACTCAAATAGACCTTCCAAAAGATGAAACCAAAGATCTTGAAGGTTTAATTTTGCAAGAAAAAAAATACACTATTCTTATTGTTGAAGATAATGTAGTGTTGCGATCTTTTATGAAAGAAATTTTAAAAGAAAAATACAATGTTTTAAATGCTAAAAATGGAAAAGAAGCTTTAAATCTTGCAATTAAATATTTGCCAGATTTAATTATTAGCGATGTTGTTATGCCAGAAATGGTGGGTACAGAATTATGTTCAAAAATAAAAACTACTTTAGCAACTAGCCATATACCTGTAATTTTATTAACCTCAAGGTCGTCTTTAATTTATAAGTTTGAAGGTCTAGAAAGTGGTGCTGATGATTATATTACAAAGCCTTTTAATTTAAAAGAATTCAAACTGAAAATTAAAAACATTTTAGATTCTAAACAAAGTTTAAAAAACAAATTCATTTCAGACACCAGTTTAGCGTCCTTAGATGTTTCTTTAACCTCTTTAGATCAAAAATTATTAGAAAAAGCCTTTCAAATTGTCAAAGAAAATATTGCCAATCAAGAGTTTAATATTACTCAATTTTCAGAAGACTTAGGGGTTAGTCGTTCTATGTTATTTACAAAGATAAAAGCTTGGGCAAATGCAACTCCAAACGAATTTATTCAAGAAATTCGTTTAAAACATGCTGCCAAACTTATAGAACTAAATAAATTAAATATTTCAGAAGTTAGTTATAAAGTTGGTTTTAAAAGACCAAAATATTTTAGCCAATGTTTTAAGAAAAAGTATAACCTTACACCTTCAGAATATTCAGAAAAGTTCTACAAAAATGATATTTAAAAGAATAGTTTTTTGGCCCATAACACTACAGGATTATTTATTGGTTTTTTAAAGTTAAGTTTGATAATTATTTACATTACAAACTTAATAGAAAATGAAAAATATTTTTTTTACAATACTTTTTTTATTTGCATTTTTTGTAACAAATGCCCAACGTATTGAAACCAATTTCAACAATAACTGGAACTTTATATTAGAAGATAGCTCATCATTTTCAAAAGAAAATATCGATGATTCCTCTTGGAAAAACTTAAACGTTCCTCACGATTGGTCTTTTGAAAAAGGTGTAAGAAAAGGTGGCGATCAAGGTCAAGGTGGTGGTTATCACGATGGAGGCATTGGTTGGTACAGAAAATATTTTAATGTAAAAAAAGAAAGTCTTTCTAAAATTACCTACATCAATTTTGATGGAGTTTATATGAATTCCGAAGTTTGGATAAATGGCAATCACTTAGGCAAAAGACCTTATGGCTATATCAGTTTTAGATACGATATTTCTAAATACTTAAAAGAAGGAAAAAACACAATTGCTGTCAGAGTAGATAATAGTTTAGAACCTTCTGCACGTTGGTATCATCCATGTGGAATTTACGCTCCTGTAAAATTAATTGAAGTGAACCCAATTCACTTTAAACCCAATTCAATTTTTATAAAAACACCTTCCATTTCGGATAAAAAAGCAATAGTTACAATTGACGCTGAAATAACTAATATCAAAAAAAGATTAAAATATGATGTAAAATTATTCTCGCCTTCTGGAAAGCAAATCAATAAAAATTGTGATAAGCTAAAAACAACAACTCCTTTTGTGGAACTGGAAGTTAAAAACCCAAAACTTTGGAGTCCTGAAACACCAAATGTTTATAAAGCAGTCACTCAAATTTTAGATGGTAAAAAGGTTATTGATGAAATTGAAACTACTTTCGGATTCAAAACCGTAAAATGGGAAACCAAAACCGGTTTTTGGCTAAATGGTGAAAACGTAAAACTAAAAGGCGTTTGCGAACATTGGGAGGGTGGCCCAGTTGGAGGAGCTTGGACAAAACCCATGTTACGTTGGAAATTACAGAGTTTAAAGGATATGGGCATTAATGCCATTCGTCCTTCTCATAATCCAACACCACCTATGTTTTATGATATTTGCGACGAAATTGGTTTGTTAGTAATGGATGAGATTTTTGATGGTTGGCATAAAAAAGCACCACAAGATTATGGGAAACAAGCTTTTGATGAATGGTGGCAAAGAGATGTTACAGAATGGATTACCAGAGACAGAAATCACCCAAGTATTTTTGTTTGGAGTTTAGGAAACGAAACGCATAGTCCAATTGGACCTGAATTGGTAAAGTTTGGGAAAAAATTAGATCCAACACGTTTGTTTACATCAGGTGCAGGTAACCCAGAAGATATGGATATTACTGGGGTAAATGGTGGTTCTGAAACCAAATCGTTCATAGAAGGTAGAACCTTTGAAAAACCATTTATTTCTTCAGAAGCACCACATACATGGCAAACAAGAGGCTATTACAGAACACAAACTTGGTGGAGAGATAATGAATTACCAGGAACGTATGAATTGCCAAATTTAACGGAAAAAGAAATCTTTTTTTATGAAGGAATCAACCCTAAAAATTGGAGAAACAGAAAACAAAGTTTCAATTCATCTTATGACAATGCAACTGTAAGAGTATCTGCAAGAAAATACTGGGAAGTTGTTCGCGATCATCCATGGCATAGTGGAAACTTTAGATGGACAGGTTTTGATTATTATGGAGAGGCTGGTTTGGTGCATGGAGGTTTGCCTTTCAATTTATTTATGGGTGGTGCTTTAGATGTTGCAGGATTCAAAAAAGATTTATTTTATTTTTATCAAAGTCAATGGACCACAGAACCAATGATTCATATGTTACCTCATTGGACACATCCAAGAATGAAAAAAGGCACTGTAATTCCAGTTTGGGTATATTCGAATGCAGATGAAGTAGAATTGTTTTTAAACGGAAAATCTTTAGGAAAAGACAAACCAGGAACCGTTTGGAATGAAATGCAATGTGAATGGATGGTACCTTATCATGAAGGAAAATTGGAAGCTGTAGCGTATATTGATGAAAAGGAAGTAAAAAGAACATCGTTTAGCACAAGCAAGCAACCCTCAAAATTAAAAACAAGTCTTCAAAAACTACCAGCTGAAGGTAGTTTTGAAGCAAGTTATATCATCACTTCAGAAAGTTTAGATGCAAACGATAATTTATACCCTTATGGAGAAAATAAAGTTTACTACAATATTCTAGGTGATGTAAACAAGATCTCTATGGAAAATGGAAATCCTATTGATCCTACAAGTAGAACAAAATCAGATTATAGAGCTTTGTTTTTTGGGAAAACAAGACTGTTTTTAAGAGAACAACCCAATGCAAAAAAAGCATCTATAATTACTGGGTCAATTTTGGGTGATAAAGCTTTATACACTTCAAACAAAATTTCTATTGAAGCGAAACAATTTAATTTAATTGGAAATTCAGATTTCTCAAATTTAGAAATTTTATACACCACAAATGGAGACAATCCTGCAACAAAAGGAATTGTTTACAATAGAGCTTTTGAAATTCAAGATAACACAACAGTCAAAGCCATTGTAAAACAAAATGGTAAAATTGTGTTAACAATGAAGGAAACTTTTGGTAAAAACGAAGGGTTGTTTTGGGGTGATGAACATTCTAAAGATATGTGGATTGGTAGAGGTGTAAATATTTCTGCCGAAGACGGAATTTTAAAAGGAAGTGCCACAGCAAGTAGAGCTGCAAGACGTTTTAAAGGAAGTGGTTTTGTAGATTTTAATGGCAAAGAAGGTTCTGTAGAATTTTACCAAGAAAACGATGGAGAAGAAGGCGATTACAGTATCCGTTTTAGATATATGCACAATAACAAAGGAGAATTACATCCTATGAAGTTGTATGTAAATGATGAATATATTAGAACGCTAGAATTTAAAGCAACTGGAGGTTGGGAAAAATCTTGGAGATTTGTACCAACTATTATCAGGCTTAAAGCAGGAGCCAATAGTATTCGATTACAAACAACTGGAAAAAGTGGTCCTTTTTTAGATGAGTTGTTTATTGATTAAATAATTAAGGAAACACTAAATTCAATTAAAAACAATATGGACAAACAATCATTTAATTTAAACACAGAATTTTTAGGCGGACATACTGGAGTTTTTGTCAAGATTTTCGTAGCAATCATTCTAATGTATGGATTTATCATTTTAGTCAACTTTTTCAGAGACAAATTTGTGAATACAGATTCAAAAACTAAAAATCCAGAAATTATAGATTTGTTAACAATTTTAAATAAACTGTTTTTTATATCTGGATTTGGGTTTGTTCTATCCAATATAATTCAAATGCTTTTTAAACAAATTAGCCGAAACAATCGTGTTAAATTGTTAGGAGGCGATTGGGATTATTTAACTTTTGGAATCATCCTAATTTTTATGGGGATTGCTTTTAAAGTAGCTAAAAAAGTTATTTTAAAAGAAAGGCAAAATTAGGTATTGAGGCAAATACAATTAAATTAAAAAGCCAAAAGTAAAAGGTGGCTTTTTATTGATAAAATGTTTTTGGACTAAAATTTCATGTATGAAAAATAAAGTATCACTTTTTAAAAGAATAATTGTTTTACTTCTAGTAGGTCAAAGTAGTATTGCTTGTGCTCAAAAAATCAATCAAAAAGTTTATATTATAGAATATGAAGTGTTAAAAACTCAAAAAGCACTTATTAAAAAAGGTGATAAAAAAGCTATTGAAAATTACAATAAACTAATAATAAAAGCAGATAATTTACTTAATGTTGATGGTTTTACTGTAGTAAATAAAACAGGTGTACCTCCAAGTATAAGCAAACATGATTATATGAGTATTGGCCCTTATTGGTGGCCAAATCCTAAGACTGATGATGGTTTACCATACATTAGAAAAGATGGAGAAATTAATCCAGAGACAAGAAATAACTTTACAGATTATGTTGAAAAGGACAACTTTTTTTCAGCAGTAAAAACATTAAAAAATGCTTTTTACTTAAGTAATGATAAAAAATATGCGCTCAAAAATTTAGAGTTTATAAGCAAATGGTTTATAAATAATGATACAAAAATGAATCCCAATGTAAATTACGGACAATCCATACCTGGAAAAAATAATGGACGATGTTTTGGAATCATAGAATTTGGAGGACTTACTGGAATCATAGAATTTTTAGAATTAGCCAGACATAAAAACATCCTTAGTAAAGAAATTGAAAATGGAATGTTTAACTGGTTTACAGCATATGCCAATTGGTTGCAAAACAGTAAGCTTGGTAAAGAAGAAGCTACAAGGAAAAATAACCACGCTACACATTATGATGTGCAATTATTAAGCATTTTAGTGTATTTAAATAAAATAGAAGAAGTCAAAAACTATCTTTCTACTACAACAAAAGCTAGAATTTTTAATCAAATAGAACCTGATGGAAGTCAACCTTTAGAACTGGCGAGAACAAAATCATTTTCCTATTCAGTAATGAATTTACATGGCTTTTTAGAATTAGCAATATTGGGTAAAAAAGTTGGAGTAGATCTTTGGGGAATGGAATCTGAAGATGGAAGAAGTATAAAAAAAGGTTATGAATTTATGTTGCCTTATGTAATCAAAGAAAAAGAATGGAAATACAAGCAAATTAAAGACAAAAAGCATTCTAAAGAAAAATTAATAGCAGATTTAAAAAAGGCTCGCAAACTATTTAAAGAAGATGCTTTTGATGTTACTCTAGAAAAATTAAATAAAAAATAATGAAGAATTTAGGTTACATTTTGTTAATAATGCTTTGCTTTTGTTTCAGTAATTGTAGTGAAAAGAAAAAGGAGCGTCAAAATTTAACATTAGAAGAAGGTTTTAAAAATCCGCCTCAAGCATCAAAACCCAGAACTTGGTATCATATCAATAGCGGAAATGCTTCTAAAGAAGGCTTTACCAAAGATTTAAAAGCCATAAAAGAAGCAGGTATTGGTGGTGTCTTGGTGTTTAATGTATCTATGGGATTGCCAGAAGGCGATGTAGCATACAACTCGAAAGAACATCGAGATATTTTAGCACATGGTGCCAAAGAATGCGAAAAACTAGGCTTGAGTTTTGGAGTGCATAACTGCGATGGTTGGACGTCTAGTGGCGGTCCTTGGGTTACCCCAGAAAACGCAATGAAAGTTGTGGTGAATAGCCAAGTAATTACAGAAGGAGGTAAACAAATACAGCTAAAATTACCACAACCACCTGCGAGACATAACTATTACAAAGATATTGCTGTAGTAGCTTATCCAACCTTAGAAACCGAATTGATTGACGAAAATGTTAAACCTATAATCACATCTTCAGATAAAGCATTTAATGTAGAACTAGCAACCGATAAACAAACCAATACACATGCAGATTTAAAAGCAAAAGGTTGGGTACAATATGATTATGGAAAACCGCACACCATTCAATCAATGAATGTTTTTATCAATAAACGTAAAGGGCGATTGACTTTATTAAAATCAAACGATGGTGTCAATTTTACAGTAGCTCACAAGCCAAGAGAAGAACGTATTGGGAAAGACGAGTGTTATTTCTATGAGAGCTTTAAACCTGTTACAGCACGTTATTTTAGAATAGAAACCGAAATGGATGCTGGATTTTATGAGATGCAACTTTCTGCAAGTCTTGTTTTAGGAAATATTATGGAATACACTTCTTACAGAAAAAATAGACGTTCAATTAGAAATTCTTCTAAAGAAGCATTCATTAAAAAAGAAGACATTCTTGTTTTAACAGATAAAATGGATGGCAATGGTGTTTTAAAAACAACATTACCAGAAGGAAATTGGACGATTATGCGTTTTGGATTTACAGCTTCAGGAGCTACAAACGAGCCTTCATCGAAAGAGGGTAAAGGATTGGAAGTAGATAAATTTAGTAAAAAAGCGTTGAAAATTCATTACGATGCTTTTGTTGGTAAATTGGTAAAGCAAGCAAAAGTTGATGCACCAAACGCCTTACAATATGTAGAGATTGATAGTTACGAAGTGGGACCACAAAACTGGACTAACGACATGGAAAAGCTATTCAAAGAACGTTTTGGTTACGATTTTACACCGTTTTTATTGATGTACGCAGGTAAAAGCATAGAAAATAATGAAACTGTTGAATCCGTTTTTTGGGATATGAAACAATTGGTAAGCGATTTAATGGTTACCAATTATTTCGATTATTTCACAGAATTATGTCATCAAGATGGTTTAATATCCTATATAGAACCTTACGGATTTGTAGGCCCTTTTAATAGTTTGGATGCAGGGAGAAATGCAGATATTCCAATGGGTGAATTTTGGTTAGGTAAACCAAATAAGCATAAGAGAGCAGCTGTATCTGCTGGTCATATTTATGGTAAAAATGTAATTTCTGCAGAAGCCTTTACAAGTACTAAATTGAATTGGGGATTTCATCCTGCTTTAGCCAAACAAAAAGGCGATTATGAGTGGACTAATGGAATTAATGAATATATGTTTCATCGTTTTGCACACCAGCCAAATACACATGTAAAACCAGGAATGAGTATGAGTTTTGTAGGGTCTCATATTGATAGAACACAAACTTGGTGGGACAATGCAGGTCCAGAATGGTTCAATTATTTGGCAAGAGGTTCATATATGTTACGTCAAGGAAATCCTGTGTTAGATGTATTGGTTTTTGTAGGAGATAGAGCGCCAAGTCATGTTGTTCATGCAAACCAAATGCGACCTAAACTTCCAGCTGCTTATAAATACGATTGTGTAAATTCTGATGTAATTGTAAATCGACTAACAGTAGAAAACGGAAAATTAAAATTACCTAACGGCATTACCTATAATGCTTTGTCTTTACAGAGAAATGATATTATCAATTTAAAAACTTTAAGAGGGATTCATAAATTATCGCAACAAGGCGCTTTAATTGTTGGTAAAAAACCTAAAAAATTAGGAGGTTACAATATAACTAAAGAAATGAAAGCTGAATTTGACACACTTGTAAAAGAGATTTGGTCAAATACAAAAACATACAGCACTGGCGAATGGGAACAAATTTTTGAAGAAAAAACAATCCAAAAAGATGTAATTGTTGAAGGACAACCAGATTTTAATTTTTACCACAGACGAACCCAAAACGAAGATATTTACTTTGTGTACAATCATAATTTAACAGAAAAGGAAGTACTAAACTGTAGTTTTTTAGTAGAAGGTAAAGTACCAGAATTATGGAATGCAAAAACTGGAGAGATTACCAAATTAGTAGAATACTCAACTAAAAGCGGACGAACAAATATTGCTATTCCAATGCATCCTCAAGAATCGGTTTTTGTGGTTTTTAAACCAGCAAAAGCAAATCAACCTAAAGTTACGTTTACGTCAGTTGATAAAAAATCAAAACCTACATTCAGTTTAGATGATGAAAATAATTTACAGGCCGAAGTTTATGCAAATGGAAACTACACTGCAAAAGTAAATGATGCAGAAAACTGGACTATGAATGTAAGTGATATTCCTAGTCAAGTTGAAATAAAAGGCAATTGGGAAATCAATTTTAGAGCAGAAGATTTTTACGAAGCAACCCTAAAAACAGATGAATTGTTTGATTGGACAACAAGTAAAGTAGAAGAAATAAAACACTATTCAGGAACCGCAATTTATACAACAACATTCAACATAAAAAAAGAAATGTTGCAATCCGATAAACAATTTCAGCTCAATTTAGGAGAAGTTAGTGTGATTGCAAAAGTGCTTGTAAACGGAAAAGATGTTGGGTTAAGTTGGATAGCGCCTCACGCTTTAAATGTAACAAATGCTTTAAAAACGGGAGAAAATACTTTAGAAATTCAAGTAACCAACCAATGGACAAACCGTTTAATTGGTGATGAAAAATTACCCAATCAAACAGAGTATGATGTTAGAAGATCAAAACAAGGTTTTGGATCAGAAGATTATAGAGGCAAATACAAAAAAATGCCAGATTGGTACAGAAATAATCAACCACTTCCAGAAGGTCCTCGTAAAACATTTAGTGCCTATTCATTCCAAAAAGCAACGGATGATTTATTGCCTTCAGGTTTATTAGGACCTGTTACGATAATGACTTCAAAAATTATAAAAAGAAAATAACGAATGAAAAAGTTAGTCATTTTAGTTGTTCTGTTTTTAGGTTTGGGATGCAATTCACCTATAGAAAAAGAAGCACAAACCTTAACCTTAGAAGAAGGATTTAAAAATCCGCCAAATGAAGCAAAAGCCAGAACATGGTGGCATTGGATAAGTGGTAACGTCTCTAAATCTGGGATTACAAAAGATTTAGAAGCTATGAAAGCTGTTGGTATTCAAGAAGCACAATTGTTTAACGTGCATTTAGGGTTTCCAAAAGGCCCAGTAAAATATTTAAGTGAAGATTGGCTAGATTTATTCAAATTCTCGGCAGAAGAAGCCAAACGTTTGGGGCTAGAATTAGCGTTTCATAATAGTGCAGGTTGGTCTTCTAGTGGTGGGCCTTGGGTAACCGAGAAAAATGCAATGCAAACCGTAGTTTTTAGTGAATTAAATATTAAAGGCGGGAAAGAAATTAAAGTACAATTACCAAAACCTAAAACAAAATATGAATACTATAAAGACATTGCAGTTTTAGCATTTCCAAAACCCAAAGCAACTCAAAAAATAAAAGGTTTAGATTATAAAATATTGTCAGAACGTATTCGAAATCATTTATTACCAGATACCAAAGTAATTCCACAAGAATCAATTATTCCCAAAGAAACTGTTATCGATGTAACTTCTAAAGTATCTGAACAAGGAATCTTAGAATGGAAAGCTCCAGTTGGAGAATTCGTTATTTTAAGATTTGGACACACACCCATTGGAACTACAAATCGTCCTGCACCACCAGAAGCCAAAGGTTTGGAAGTGGATAAAATGAGTAAAACAGCAGTAGATGCCTATTGGGCAGGTGGCGTACAACCTATCATTGATAAACTGGGAGATTTAATAGGAACCACCGTTAACAATTGTTTAATTGATAGTTATGAGGTAGAAACCACCAATTGGACAACTGGTTTTGAAACACAATTTGAAAACTTAAGAGGTTACGATTTAAAATCCTTTTTACCAACTTTAGCAGGCTATTATATAGAAAGTGGTGAAGTATCCGAACGTTTTCTGTGGGACTTTAGAAGAACTATTGGCGATTTAATTGCTGAAAATTACTACGCACATTTTGCAGAATTATGCCATAAAAACGGAATGAAATTCTCTGTTGAACCTTATTGGGGACCTTTTGATAATATGCAAGTAGGTGCAACAGGAGATATTGTAATGTGTGAATTTTGGAGTGGAGGATATCCGTTTTTTGATTCGGCAAAATTTGTTTCTTCAATTGCACATTTAAATGGAAGTGCTATTGTTGGTGCAGAAGCATTTACAGGAATTGGTGGTTGGGACAAACACCCAGCAGACATAAAATCAATTGGAGATCAAGCTTGGGCACAAGGCATTACACGTTTTATTTTTCATTCTTATGTACATCAACCTTGGGATGTTGCACCTGGTTTGGCATTAAGTTATCACGGATTTGATTTTAATAGAAATAATACTTGGTGGAATCAAGGAAAAGGATTTTTAGATTATATAGCACGATCTCAATTTTTATTACAACAAGGAAAAAATGTTGCCGATGTTTTAGTGTTTACTGGAGAATCATCACCAAATACGGCTTTTCTAAAACCAGAAATTAAAAAAATGGGTTTTGATTATGATTTGATTGGCGCCAATAAATTGAAAGACTTAACTGTTAAAGATGGAATAATTTACTCTTCAGTTGGAAATGCTTATAAAATTTTGGTATTGCCAGAATCTAGTTTTATAAAACCAGAAACCTTACAAAAAGTAAAGGAATTGGCTGAAAGTGGAGCAATAGTTATTGGTAAAAAACCAACACAATCGCCAAGTTTAACTGGTTATCCAAATAATGATAAAGTTGTTGAAAATTATGTTGATGAATTATGGGGAAAAGATTTGGTAAAGGAGAATTCAATTGAAGCTGTGTTAAGCAATCAAATACCAGATTTTAAATTAGAAACTAGCGATAACTTAGATCTAAGTTTCATCCACAGAAAAACAGCTAATGCTGATATTTATTTTATCGCCAATGCTAGAAAAGAGGCAAGAGATATTGTAGCGCGTTTTCGAGTTTCAGGAAAACAACCAGAACTTTGGAATTCGGAAAAAGGCACTATGAAAGATTTGGTGGTTTTTAAAGAGAACAAAGATGGCACAACTACAGTTCCGTTATCTTTAGGTGTGGAAGAATCGGTTTTTATAGTATTTAAAAAGCCTATAAAAGCAAACCATTTAACATCCGTTAAAATGGAATTAGAACAACCAAAATCGGAGGCTCTTTCGAATTTAGAAATCATAAAAGCTGAATATGGTACGTTTCTTCAAGAAGGTTTAATAGATATTACAGATAAAGTAAATGATGCCATAAAAGATGGCAAATTAGACTTTAAAATGTCTCGACCGTTTTGCGATTGCGATCCTGCAATGGGCTATAAAAAAGAGTTTAGAATGGAATACCAAATAGGAGAATCTATTCATCAAATTTATGCAGAGGAACGCGAGCATATAGAAATTGATGCAGAAGGTAAAACTTTAAAAGTGTTAAAAGCTGTATTCGGGAAGTTTAAAGCGGAAACCAAGGGTATTCCTCAAAATTATAAAACCTATGAGGTTACAAATAAAATTAAAGAACTAGTTGCAAACAATACTTTTGATATTCTGATTTCTGATACATTGATAGATAATCAAATTCCAGAAGGTAATAAAACCACCTTAAAAATTACTTACAAAACTGATGGTGAAGAACGCACTATGTTTATTCCTAAAGGACAAATTCTAAAACTATCAAAAGACACATCAAAACCTGAGTTAATGTATAGTGAAAATGCTATAAATTGGATAACACTAAATACAGGTAAAATTACTTATACCAATGCATCAGGAAAAACAAAAACTGCAGCAGTAAGTGCAATACCAGAACCCATTGATTTGTCAAATTCTTGGCAGGTTGATTTTCCATCAAACTCAGGTGTTCCAGAAAACGTAAAATTTAAGGAACTAATATCGTGGTCAAATCATAAAGACGAAAATATTCAGCACTTTTCTGGAACTGCATCTTACAAAAAAGAATTTACGATTTCTGATGATTTATTGCAATCAGATAAAAGTTTAGAACTCGATCTAGGAAGCGTAGCTGTAATTGCAGAAGTATTTATCAACGAAAAAAAGGTAAGTACTTTATGGAAAGCACCTTTTAGAGTTACTATTGATGGCTTTGTAAAAAAAGGAACAAACACTATAAAAATTAAAGTAACCAATTTATGGCCAAACAAACTAATTGGTGATGAAGGTTTGCCTTTAGATTATGAACGAAGAGGAGATAAACTAAAAAAACTACCAGATTGGTTGTTAAATAACACAAAACGACCATCAAAACGAACCACATTTTCATCTTGGAGACATTGGAGAAAAAACGATGAATTACTTACCTCAGGTCTTCTTGGTCCAGTTAAATTAAGAGTTTCAAAAATAATACCCATAAAATAATGATAAAAAAAATAATAATTCTCAGTATCTGTTTTTGCTTTTTCCTAGTGGGATGTAATGGCAGTAAAAAAGTAACTTCAGAAGAGAAGAATAAAGACATAATGGTAGATTATTTTGCTGATAATGGTTTTGGGAATACAGTGGCTATTGTGCAACACCCTTCAGGAGTGTATCACAAAGGAATTACGTATGTGGCGTATCAAGGTCCTTTAGAAGATCCTTATGTAGTATCGTACAATCATAAAACCAAAGAATGGAAAGGTCCTTTTAAAGCCGGTATTAGTGAAATGGGTAAAGACCCGAATCGTAAAAAGAAAATAGATAATCATGGTAAACCTGCATTACTTATTGACAATGAAGGCTATATTCATATTACTTTTGGAGGTCATGGAGGTATGCGTAAACATGGAGAAAATCCCTTAGGAAACCATGGTTATGGTAAAAATTTACATGCAGTTTCTAAAAAACCTTTAGATATTTCTAGTTGGGAAACCTTGGATAATGTTTCATTGTTTGGGACCTATAGCCAGTTTGTAAAAATGGACAATGGACACATCTACTTTTTTTATCGCCATGGAGCTCATAGAAGTGATTGGGTGTATCAAAAGTCAACTGATAATGGAAAAACATTTGGAGAACCGGTTTCCTTTTTAAAACACAAACGCAGAACAGATATAGAAGCCGAAGATTCATGGTATCCTTGGGTGAGTAGAGGTAATGGAGGTGATATTATTGTTGCATTCGATTACCATATTTGTAGAGACAAAAATAACCCTCAAGATACACGTGGGCACATTCCAGAACGTCACAATTTGTATTATATGCTTTTTGACACCAAGACAGGCGAATGGAAAAATGTTAAAAATGAACTTTTAGAAATACCTTTAACCAAAGAAATGGCAGATGAAAAAACTCTGGTTAAAAAAATACCTGATGATTGGACTTTTCAAGCAATCACTGATGTAGATCCAAATGGAAATCCATATGTAGGTGTCTTAGTTGGTCCAGATATTGGAGCAAAAAGAAGCGGACCAAAGCGCATGCAACATTTTAGGTGGAATGGAAAAGAGTGGTTACAAAGTAAGAATACTAACCTTCCAAGAGGAAATGGAGATATAGAAGTAACATCAGCAAAAGAAGTTAGTATTTATTTAGAGAGTGAAACCAATAATGATGTTGGAGAAATTGCTAGGTGGGATAGTTTTGATGGTGGTGATACTTTTAAAAAGAACAAGGTTTTTTTACAAAGAGAAAACTCTGGCTTTGTGATATCTGCTTTGATTGATAACCCTCACCCTGATGCTAGAATCATTGTAGGAGAAAAAGAAAAAGGTTCAGATTTTAGAAAAATGTATTTGTTAGGAGATAATGGACCAATTAAAAGAGTTAAGAAGAACTTTGGTAAAATTAAAAAATAAAAAAAATAAAAAAAATGAAAAAAATACTTGTAGGAATAGTTTTGTTCAAAGTTTTGTTCTTGTCAGCACAATCTTTACAACACCCTATCATTCACATAACTACTGATGAACGTACAGAGGTACTAGATAAAATAAGTAAATATGGTTGGGCTCAATTTGCACAGAATGAACTAAAGAAAAATGTAGATGCTAAGGTTGCTGCTCATAAATCAAATCCAGCACAAACCATAAATGCAATTATTGCTTTGGCAAATGATGATAATTTAAGTGAATCTCAAACTAGTAGTGCAAATTCAGCCCATTTTAAAGTATTGAGTTCAGCAGCACATGCAGGGATGCTTTATTATTTAACAGAAGATGAAGATTATGCTCAATATGCAGCTGATATAATTTGGCATTATTTTCAAGAATTAGCACCTAGAACTCCAGAAACTACAGCAATTTGTGGTAACTACTTTTACGATCCTAGAAGTACGTATCCTCATTTGGCATATGCCTATGATTTTATTTATAATTTTTTGAATACACAAGGTAGGCAAGTTTACGATAAAACTGCAGGAAAACGTATACCTTACAATAATGAAACAGCTCAAAAAGCGATGAAAAACGTTGTAGGAAATGCATTGTTAGAATCTGGAGGGAGAGATACTAAATATGGTAAATTGGTTTCCAATCACCCAATTCTTACAGCTCCTGGAGCTTTAGCAGCAATTTTATGTATTGATGATGATACAGAACGAGAGCGTTTATTTAATGTGTTTTGGAATACAGGTACAAGAAGACAAAATTCTTTCACCAAAACTGTAATGCCAATCTTTGGAGAGCAAGGTATTTGGCCTGAGTCTACAAGCTATAGCTTTATGTCTCGAATTCAATTGGTGTTAAATATGGTAGATCGAATTAAGCCGGAATTAGACGTTATTACGAAATACAGAAATGTTTTAGATGGTGTGTTTTTGTTTGAAAACCTTCGTCATCCAAATAGATCTTATGTTCGTTATGGCGACTCAAAACGTTATAACGATGGTTCTAAATCTTTATATAGATATGTATTAAGTATTGCTAAAAGAAAAGGATTAACGGATTTACAAGATAAAGCAGAAACAGCATTAGCACAATATTACAATGCCGAAGGTGGACGAAATCAAGCTTTTGGTACATCAGCCTTTGGTGGTCTAGATCATCTTGGTTTATTTTGGGGAGAAGAATTTCCATTGAATTCAACTCAGGAATTTGATTATAAACCTACTGTTATCGTAAAACATGCTGGTGTAGCACTTCAACGAAACTATACAGAAAATAATAACGAGTTATACGGTTTGTGTGGTATTATTGGTGGCGCACATTATGTCCATTCACATGCAACAGGTATAACAATGGAGTTGTATGGATTAGGTGATATTATGGCGCCTAATGGAGGTATGCCTAAAACCGTTGCAGAACGTAAAATACCAATGCACACCAATTATTTTAGGCTTTATGCTGGGAACAACACTGTAATTGTGAATGGTACTTCTAAAGGAAGACAGCAAGGGTCTTGGGCAAGCAATTCTTATGTATGGCAAAATACTACTGTCAATATTTCTTCAGAACCAGCACATCTTGAAGATCCATTAAGTCCAAATTTTAGTTTCGCAACTCAGTTTTTAGATGATAACATAAATAATAGCGACCAACAACGGACGTTAAGCGCGATTAGAACCAGTCCAACAACGGCTTATTATTTTGATATGTTTCGTTCAAAGTCATTAAATACAAATAATTTTCATGATTATATTTATCATAATATAGGAGATGCTACAACTATTAAAACCATAGATGGTTCAACCCTACCTGTTTCAACAACGAACCGTTATCAAAATGATATAGGAGATCCAGTAGAATCTCCTGGTTGGCGCTTTTTTGAAAATACCAATGTAACAGAACCAACTAGTGGTGCTTTGTACATTCGTTTCGATTTAGAGGCAACTAATTCCTATATGAATATGTTTGCACCTGCTGGAGTTACTCGAGAATATACAAAGGCATTAGGGCCTGCAACTCGAGAAGCACTAAATGGATATGTAAATAAGAAAACACAAATTGTTGCTGTAAGGCAACAAGGAGAAGCTTGGGATAAACCTTATGTGTATATTTTTGAACCTTCAAAATCTACGAATACTAGTGTTAAATCTGTTTCACATATTATGAATGGTGATGTTATTGCTGGAGCAAAAGTGGTTTCAGAAGTGAATGGTTCTAAAATAATAGATTATATATTTTCTAACGATTCCAATACCTCTGTTTCTCATCTTGATATAGATTTTACAGGTGAATTTGGAATTGTGCGTACAGAATTAAAGGATGGAAAAACTAATGTTTCTTTGTATCTAGGAAAGGGAAGTTCTTTACAATTTCTTAATGAAACGATAGTAGGAGATGCAGATGGAAAAGCATATAAAGAGTACACATTAGACTTTGAATATTTTTCTGATATAGCAAATAATAACTTTACCATTGAGACAGTTGGTGAAACTTGTCAAGAAAAGAATAATGGTAAAATAACCATCAACGCCTTAGAAAAGTTTAATTATCAAGTTACAATTAACGGTGTAGATTACAATTTTACTGATGAAATTACAATTGAAGATTTAGCTCCAGGAACCTATGATTTTTGTATTACTATTAAGGATTCAGATTATAAACAATGTTATCAAGTAATTATTGAAGAGGCTATTAAACTTTCTGGTAAAGTTAACATAAATAATGGTAAAGTAGCTATTACAGTAGATAAAGGAATGGCACCATATAAAGTATTTAAAAATGGAAAATTGGTTTTAGAGACCAATGCAAATCAGTTTTTAATAGATGTAACTCAAGGAGATGAAATAGAAGTAAAGACAAAAATAGAATGTCAAGGATCTATGTTCTCAAAAATAGATTTTCTATCGGATATTAAAGCTTATCCAAACCCTACAAAGAATTCATTTACAATACAATCAGGCAATGCTTTTTGGAGAAACTTAACCATTTATAACACATTAGGTGTAAAAGTGTATTCAAATAACACCGTTCAAAACAAGTTGACCATCAATGCCAAAGATTACAAAATGTCAAGTGGATTATATTTTATAGTGATTAGCGATGATAAAGGGAAACAGTACTCACAAAAATTAGTAATTAAAAAATAATTAAACTAATAAAACATATAAAAATGAAAAATAAATATTTAGTATTAATTGCATTAAGCATTTTAATTTCCTGTGGAAAAGGAACTAAAAAAGAAACAGAAACAGGTTTAGTAAAAGCTGAAAATCAACCAAACATCGTTTTTATCTTATCTGATGACCAATCTTGGACAGATTACAGTTTTATGGGCGATGAGAATATTGAGACTCCAAGAATAGATCAATTTGCAAAAGAAAGTTTAACGTTTACAAGAAGCTATGTGCCAACACCTTTATGTTCGCCTTCTTTGGCAACAATTATAACAGGTTTGTATCCAAAAGATCATGGTATTATAGGTAATGATAAAGTTTACAAACGTGTAAAAGGTGATCGTTCAGCAAGCAAAAAAAATAGAGCAGAAGCCTACAAACCTGTTATTGCAGCTTTTGAAAAGCAAACAACATTGCCAGATATGTTAAAAGAAAAAGGCTATTTGTCTTTTCAAACAGGAAAATGGTGGCATGGAAACCACAAAGTAGGTGGTTTCGATTATGGAATGACACATGGAGACCCTAAAAGAGGGGGTCGTCATGGAGATTATGGTTTAAAAATAGGAAGAACAGGGCTAGATACTATTAACAATTATGTAGACTTGGCATTAAAACAAAAGAAACCTTTCTTTTTATGGTACGCACCTTTCTTGCCTCACAGACCACACACGCCACCAGCACGTTTGTACGAAAAATACAAAAAGAAAACAGACTCTGAACACCTAGCAAAATATTGGGCAATGATAGAGTGGTTTGATGAAACTTGTGGGCAATTATTTGATATGTTTGAAGAAAAAGGTTTAACTGAAAATACCCTTTTTGTATATGTTTGTGATAACGGATGGAGACAAAACCCTAACAAAAGTGGTTATATGTCAGACTCTAAACGTGCACCCTATGATATGGGAATTCGTACACCAATTATGTACAAATGGGCAGGTAAAATAAAACCAGAAATGAATAATACCACTATAACAAGTAGTATAGATATGGTACCTACAGTATTGGATATTTTAAATATAGAAAAACCTAAAAACTTACCAGGTGTTAGTGTGTTAGATAAAAAAGCATTAGAAGCTCGTAAAGGAATTTTTGGAGAAGTATACGCGCACGATTTTGATACTATAGAAAATAGTATGTATTACAACATGGCAATTTTTCCTCCTTATAAAATTATTGTTCCAGACCCAGTAAGAAAACCAAAAGAAAAAGTACAGTTGTTTAATATTGATGCAGATCCTTTTGAGAAGAATAACATTGCTAATGAAAACCCTGAAATTGTTTTGAAATTAAAAGATAAAATAAAAGCCTTTAGATCTAAATAATATCGTTTTTTTTGATAAAAACGATATAAGTACTAGCAAAAAATTCAAGATATGAAACCATATTTTAGAACATTACTTTTTTTAACACTCTTTAGCTTTATTACACCATCTTTACTTTCTGCAAACGATTTGTTGCAAAATAGTTATTTAAGAAAAGGTATGAGTTTAAACGGAAGGTGGCACTATATAGTTGATGTTTATGAAACAGGATACTTTAACTACAGAATGGAACCTCATGATGGTTCAGAAAACCCGGGTTCTAGTGCTTATTTTTTAAATAAAAAACCAAAAAATAAAACAGATAGAGTAGAATACGACTTTGATACTGCCCCAACGATGTTAGTGCCAGGTGATTGGAATTCTCAAAAAGAAAAACTTTTTTATTACGAAGGTACAGTTTGGTATAAAAAATCTTTTAATATCGAAGATTTTAATAGCTCTAAACGTTATTATATACATTTTGGAGCAGTAAATTACAGAGCAGATGTATATCTAAATGGTGAAAAATTAGGAGTTCATAAAGGCGGGTTTACACCATTTAATTTTGAAATGACACATCTTTTAAAAGAAAAAGACAATTTTATTATTGTAAAGGTTGATAACAAACGTGCTGCAGATGAAGTACCAACATTGAGTACAGATTGGTGGAATTATGGAGGTATAACAAGAGATGTAACAGTTTATGAATTGGGTAACACCTTTATAGAGGATTATAAAATTCAATTAGACAAATCAAATAACAAATATGTTACAGGTTACGTGCAGTTAAATGGAAGTACAAAAGCTTCAAAAAGGGTAACTATTGAGATTCCAGAGTTAAAGCTTCAAAAACAAGTTACTACAGATACTAATGGGTATGCTAAAGTATCTTTTCCTATCAAAAAAGTAACGTATTGGAGTGATAAAAATCCAAAATTGTACGAAGTCAAAATTTCTACCGTTGAAGATCAAGTAGTAGATAATATTGGATTTAGAACCATAGAAACAAAAGGTACAAATATTTTATTAAATGGCAAGAAAGTCTTCCTTAAAGGAATTTCAATACATGAAGAAAATGTAATACGAGGTGGTAGAGCTTGGTCTATAGAAGATGCTAGAGTTTTATTAGGTTGGGCTAAGGAATTAGGATGTAATTATGTGCGTTTAGCACATTATCCTCACAATGAAAATATGATACGTTTGGCAGATCAAATGGGCATACTCGTATGGGAAGAAATACCCGTATATTGGACCATTCAATGGACAAACCCAGAAACATACAAGAAAGCAGAGACGCAGTTAAAAGAGCTAATTCATAGAGATAAAAATAGAGCATCGGCTATTATTTGGTCTATGGCAAATGAAACCCCAACTTCTAACGAACGTCTCGTTTTTTTAACCAATCTTGCTAAAACTGCAAGAAAGTTAGATGATACAAGGTTAATTAGTGCTGCTTTAGAAGATCATGGTAGAAAAGACAATAAAAATATTATGATTGTGGAGGATGAATTTGCTCAAGTAGTCGATATTTTAAGCTTTAATCAGTATTATGGCTGGTATGGTGGTACAGTAGAGAATATAAAAAATATAAGATGGGAAATAGATATTAATAAGCCTGTAATTATTTCGGAGTTTGGTGCAGGGGCATTACAAGGCTATCACGCAGATAAGATGACATTATGGAGTGAAGAATTTCAAGAATTATTATACGAAGAAACCTTACCAACTTTAGCTAAAATTCCTGGAATAAGTGGCATGACTCCTTGGACTTTAGTTGATTTTAGAAGTCCACGTAGAATGTTAATTCCTTATCAAAATGGGTGGAATAGAAAAGGATTAATATCGGAAACAGGAAATAAGAAAAAAGCGTTTTATACACTTCAAAAGTTTTATAAAAACGTAAAACAAAAATAGATGACAATGAAAAAAATAGTTCTAGTTTTAACTGTTATAAGTTTACTGTTGAGTTCTTGTAAATCAGATGATAAAAAAGCTAAAGTAGCTAAACCTAATGTGCTTTTTATAGCTGTTGATGATTTAAATAATTGGATTAGTCCAATTCAAAATTTTTCAAATGTAAAAACACCGAATTTTGATAGACTTGCAAAAATGGGCGTTACGTTTACTAACGCCCATGTACAAGCTCCTTTGTGTGGTCCTTCACGAGCATCCTTAATGACGGGTTTGCGACCTTCAACAACGGGTATCTATGGC
>Ga0209137_1000585_pt1 | contig 37927 bp, 36 predicted proteins | sample SaaInl5LU_22_DNA_FD_184642 | JGI IMG/M metagenome (GOLD analysis project Ga0209137, IMG submission 184642) | Marine microbial communities from expanding oxygen minimum zones in the Saanich Inlet - ESP_105LU_22_DNA (SPAdes) (version 2) | ecosystem: Environmental > Aquatic > Marine > Intertidal... | reverse complement strand
CATGACTTCATCCCAGACCTAGCTTCCTTATCATTTAACTTCGCTGCCAACCGCGCATTGACCTCTGGTTACAAGAAATGAGTTTACATTATGAGCTTTGGCGATAAATTGTGTAAGCCATTTTCATATGGCGATTTTAATTGAGGGGTAAGCTATGTACGACGCACTTTTTCAACCGATGGATATTAAAAACCTAACTGTCCCCAATCGCATTGTCATGGCGCCTATGACCCGTAGCTTTTCACCCGGCGGTGTACCAACAGAAGAAGTCGCACAGTATTATAAGCGACGCGCCGATGGTGGTGTTGCCCTAATCATAACAGAGGGCACGACCATAAATCACACGGGTGCAAGTAATGACCCAAACGTTCCGAACTTTTTTGAGCCAGCCGCGCTTCAAGGTTGGAAGCATGTTGTTGAGACGGTGCACGGTTCTGGTGGCTTAATCATGCCGCAGCTATGGCACGTTGGCTCCATGCGCAACCCAGGCACAGGCCCCTACCCTGAAGCCCCAAGTGTTAGTGCCTCGGGTCTTAAATATCCCGGCAAAGAAAACTCCGACGCCCTGACCGCCAATGAAATCCAAGCCATTGTCGATGCCTTCGCCAGTGCCGCTTACTCAGCTCGCGAACTGGGCTTTGACGGCGTTCAATTGCATGGCGCACATGGCTATCTAATCGACCAGTTCTTCTGGGAAGGTACAAATCAGCGCGACGATAATTATGGCGGCAGTTTGCCAGCCCGAACTCGTTTTGCCACTGAGATTATTCAGGCTGTTAGGCGCGAGGTCGGAGATGACTACCCGATTATCCTTCGTTTCTCGCAGTGGAAACAGCAAGACTTTGATCATAAAATGGCACATTCACCGGATGATCTAAAAGCATTCCTCGACCCACTTGTTGCAGCCGGCGTGGATTGCTTTGACTGCTCAACCCGTCGCTTTTGGGAAACTGAGTTTGACGGCTCTTCTATGAACTTAGCTGGCTGGACGAAAAAGCTAACTGGCTTGCCAAGCATTACCGTTGGTTCCGTGGGGCTAGACGGCGATTTCATTGCTGCTTTCCAAGGCGCGAGCGCAGGCCTTGCGCCTATAGATGAATTGGAACAAAGGGTCGCTGATGGCGAGTTTGATTTTGTTGGCGTTGGTCGCATTCTGTTGGCTGACCCTGAATGGCCGAACAAAATCCGCGAAGGCCGTTTAGATGAGCAAGTGCCATACACAAAAGAAGCTTTGGCCAGTCTTACTTAAGTCAGGCGAAGTGCATTAAAGAAAATAGAAGTTTACTTAGTTGATGCGTAAACGCACTCTGGAGACACGAACGCACTCTGGATACAGGCTAGCGTGAAGAATTTACTGGCCCTCCCCATACTTTAATGGGAGCCTCTTTAATGGGAGCCTCTTTCTGTGCAGATCAATAAGATAGTAATATCTTCAGCCTTTTTGCATTTACCTAACAGCTACTGCGAGGCACCACAAATGCTCCACATAAGAAAGGCTGAACAAGTTTCACACAGCTAGGCAACCTTGGTCCTGCGACAATTCTTTTAGCTGATATTAATCACCAAGAAGGTACCCCTCCAAATAAATCGTCCCATTTTTCTCTCGATTCACGGTCCTCGTCGGCATTCGCGGACCTGTGCGTGGCATCGGCCTGCCTGCGAGCAATGTTTCGATCGAGTGCTTTTGACAACTCATCGCGAGTACACTGTGCAAGTTCGATTTTACCCACTGGTTCATAGCCATAAGACAAACACTTATTTTTAAAATATTTCATTTGCAACTGCGTTGGTGCCTCATTGAACCAAAATGAACCCTCGAGCCTACCATAAACTCGGGCATCGATACACTCAGCGACCTTATCTACAGCTATTTGGGTTCCATAACCTGCACATTGCCGCTCAAAATAAGAGTATCTGGTATCAAACGACGCACTATCGAACCATTTTGCACTTTCTGGCTTTCCATAAACCATCTCACCATTAACCCCTTTTGAACAAGCTGTTCCAAAAGACGCCAAGACGATAACCGTCAAAGCCACGCCTAGAAATCTGGGCTTCAGTCTCATAATTGAACCTCCATAATTTGTGACTATTTACAGGGTCACAGTTTTTTTGTTATTATGCCGAGATATTTTCAGATATACCTAAGTCACACTCCTTAACCATTGCGAGAATGCACAGAATATTATGCGCATGACATCTAATTGCGGACAACTTAAGGTGCGTAAATACCAAATTTTCCTTGAGCGTTAGCACGCATTAAGGGGAGATAAATCTGAAAAGCTATGACAATTAAAATGCGCTCATGTCCCGTTTAGTGTAAAATTCTTATAAGGTAGAGTATGAACTATCGAACCAAACTTTTTCTTGAAGCGCCTGTATTGCCGTTACTTATAAAGTTAGCAGCACCAAATACATTAGCGTTTATTATTCAATCTGCTGTAATGCTAACGGATGTGTGGATTGTGAGCCGCTTAGGCACAGGCCCCCTCGCTGCCGTAGCACTGGCCTTCCCCGTTTTGATGATCACTTTAACCTTACCCGGTGGCGCGCTTGGTGGCGCCGTCACCTCATCAATATCGCGCAGCTTAGGGGCGGGCAAGTTAGAGCGTGCCGAAAAATTACTATGGCACGCTATATTGATATCGATCGGCGGCGCGATAACGCTATTAACGGCCTTCTTATTGGGTGGCTCCTATCTGCTCAAATTGCTGGGCGGCACCGGTCAAATTCTAGCGGATGCAAAAGCTTATTCGCTTGTCATTTTATGGGGCGGACTATCGTTATGGTTTGCAGGCTCACTTGCCGCAGCCTTGCGGGCGACAGGAAATATGCGATTTCCCGCAATGGTTATGATTTTATCTTCCATCTCGCAAATCTGTTTGTCTGGCGGGTTTGTTCTTGGTTGGTTTGGGCTTCCTGTTTTGGGAATAGTCGGCGCCGCCGTTTCCGTGATCATTAGCCAAACAGGATTATCGCTTTTATTATTGTTTAAACTAACTCGCCCGAGCGAACATATGCGCTTGCGCTTATCGCGCATCTCATTTGAAAAAGAATTATTCGCCGATATTTTTGCTGTCGCTTTACCCGCATCGCTATCGCCATTACTAACTGTTTCCACCATTTTGGTTATGACCGGTTTGGTCGGTCAATTTGGGCCCTCAGCTCTTGCTGGTTTCGGCATTGGCTCAAGAATTGAGTTTTTAATGGTCCCACTAGTATTCGGTGTTGGCGCGGCAATGACGGCAATGGTTGGAACCAATGTTGGTGCGGGAAACATTATGCGCGCCGAACAAATCGGTTGGTATGGCGGTACGTTTTCAGCGTGTCTATCTGGCGTGATTGGTATATCGCTGGCCTTGACGCCAAGCTATTGGGTGCCCTTTTTCACCAGTGACCAGGCGACCTATGTGGCCACCACAAAATATATACAAATCGTTGGGCCGTTTTATGCGTTTCAAGGCTTGGGGATATCTCTGTACTTTGCCTCACAAGGTGCCAATGCCGTTAAATGGCCGATTATTGCCACCATCATTCGCTTCGTACTGGCCGCATCCGCTGGCAGTATAGCCGTATACGGATACGCCGCTGGCCTAGAGAGTGTTTTCTATTCCATCGCCTTTGCTATGCTGTGTTTCGGCACGATCACCGTCACGTCCCTTAAACTAGGCGCTTGGCGCAAGGCCAAGTAGCCTGATGGAGCTGATGTTTTGGTTTGGTTCAGTCTGCGCCCACCAATCAATATCAAAAAGAACCACGACTGTTTACAGGTTTTAAGGATGCAAGTCAGAAAAAATCTACTTGATTGTATCGCGGCAACGCTGCTCTGGCGGCAAGTAGCCTAGTTAGAACGGGTGAACCAAAATTTAGATCGATTTTTCTTAATCCAAGACAAGTCCAACATAAATGGGTGTAGCGACATTCTTTGCGGGCGCAATAGGCGCGGCTGCATTAGAAAAGTCACAAAACGCTGGAGATGCCAACTGGGCTGTTATTTCTCTCAGCAAAGAGGCGTTTAAGCGCCGATGCCACTAATACCGCCACTAATACGGCCACTAATACCGCCACTAGTGCCATAAGAACCATGAACCGCGACGCAGCAATAATGCCGCAGAAACCTAATCTGTTATAAATAAGGGGAGAAAGTGGTGCCGGCAGCAAGATTTGAACTCGCGACCCTCTGATTACAAATCAGATGCTCTACCAACTGAGCTATACCGGCAAGAAACTAAACAGTGAGGCATTGTTTATCCGAAAATGAGGGTAGAAAGCAACTATTTTCGCAACAGTAACTGAAAATGTTTCAAGGCCGCTGCCTAACCCAAGCAATCTCGGTGCACATAAGGTGCACATATCAAGCCTCATAATTGAGCAACCCCGCGCAGTTAAGCGCTAGAACCGCGGTAAAACCGCCAATATATAGACGAACAAGCTAGCTAATATAGCGACTGGCCAGACGACCAAAAGGCTAACTAACGAGGCCTGCTGGGAAGCAAGCCCTGATAGAACAATTACCCCACCGTAAAAGCCGACGCTACCCAGAACACCTAAGCTGATACGGATGAAATACCCGCTTCGTCGCAGCCCCCCAACAACCATCACACAAAAGGCAATCAATGCAAAAATCAGAGGTGAAAGTAATTCGCTTACCATCTGGTTTAAATAGGCGCGAATACGGGTTAACTTCTTCTCATCCGTAATCAATACTTTTTCCGGTCCAACCAACTGATGAAACATTAATTGCGACGGTGATAAATTTGCCAAGTTAAACGGCTTATCATCCGGTCTCTCCAAAGGAAATATATAGTTCTCAAACGTCAGGATATGCTTGCTCGCATCCACTTTGCGCATCGTTTCTACCTGACCATTGACCAGCTGGAACATGGTCTGCTCATCATTGTTAATAAACACAGCTTCTTTAGCCATATAAATGACAGTGCTGTCGACCTCACGGCTATCATAAATAAGTATATTTCGCAGCACACCAAGTTCGGTTTTCTCAGCAGCAAAGACCGTTACTTTATTTGCTAATTCAACAAACACGCCAGGCTTAACCGCGCCAACAAGAACCGATCCAGTCAACGCCGCTCTTTCTTTACGCAATTGCTGCGCCGCATAGGGCGAAACATAAAAATTGAATAGCGCTAGTAACATTGTCACCATGATCGACAATATAAATATCGGCCGAAAAAACCCTAAAGGTGAAATGCCAGCAGCCGCCATAATAAAATAATCACGTTCCTGCAAAAACCGATTAAACGAAGATAAGCACGCAAACAAAAAACCAAGCGAAATCACGTTAGCAAACACGGGCGCCAAAAGATAAAAACTAAACTGAACAACCAAACCAAACGAAGCACCGATCGAGAGAAAATAATCAAGATCATTGAGCACGCGAACGAGCCAAATAGCGATCGTCAAACCAAACAAGATCGACAAAAAACTTTGCGAGAAACGAAAGAAAACATATTTTTCAAGTTTGGAAAGCTTTAGCATCTATTATTACGCTCCGAGGTGATTTTAAAGCCTCCTAATTATTTGGCCGTCGCAATCCGAACGCTACTTAAGCTCGGGGAAAGCCATGCCCATCTTAACCAAAGTAGCACGTTCTTTTTGAACGAAACTATCCACAGACGGACAACTTAAAAACCGCTCAAACATAGCCGATAATCTGGCGCCATCGGATGGCTTCAAGTGATAGCCGACATGCATCAAATTTATGAGATTACAACCGATAGATATATCAGCCACGCTCATAATGTCGCCGCCAAACCAATCGCCATCGCCTAGCTGACTTTCGAGATATGCAAAATGACCCTCGCGTAGCTTTACCAATGTTGCTTGGGCTGTATCGATATCTGGTTCTTTTTGCATCGCAATATTAAAAAACATTGGACGAAAAACACCCAAGCCGACTTGCTCAGCAAAGCCTGTATCGGCAAATTCTTCCAACCAAAGTATACGGCCGAACTGCAAACTATCGCTTGGATAAACCGATGGTGTCGGCTCAAGCTTTTCAAAGTAAGCACATATCGCCGAACTATCATTGATAATCGCGCGAGGGTTATCTTCCTCAACGACTAGCGCAGGAATGCGCCGCAACGGATGTATATCTGTATAACTATCTGGCATTGTCATGGGCCCAATACTCGGGTCAAAGTCATAGGCAATACCTTTTTCCGCAGCAACGATTCTTACTTTTCGGATGAATGGAGATAACGGGGCACCGATTAATTTCATAATAAAGTCCTAAACTTAGATAATATTTACAGACGAAAAACAAGTGACTTTAGACCCAATTCGCTTTTGCGTCACGAACTATATATAGTGTTCACATGAGTATAAGCTTGAGGGAAACAGCCATGATTACAATATTCCACGCACGTTCCATTTTGACCATGAACCCCGGTCAAGACAGGGCCACCCATGTTGCCGTGCGCGACGGTAAAATACTGGCCGTAGGCATGAAAGAAGATGCAGCAAAGTGGATAGAGGCTTGGCCCGCCGATACCAAACTTGATGAACGCTTTGCTGATCAAGTTCTAATGCCCGGGTTTGTTGAAGGCCACAGCCATCTAATGGAAGGTCTAATGTGGGATTATATCTATGTCGGTTTCTATGACCGTATGGGCCCCGACGGAAAAGTTTGGTCGGGCTTAAAAACAATTGAGGCTGTTACCACTCGCCTCAAGGAATTTGATGATGCGCGCGACGACAAATCCGCGCCAATTATTGCTTGGGGTTTTGATCCGATTTTCTTTGGCGACCGACGTCTTAACCGCGACGACCTTGACGCGGTTTCAACACAGTGCCCTGCCCTTATTTTGCATTCGAGTTTGCATATCGTAAACACAAACAGTTTTATTATTAACGAGGCAGGCGTTGACGCCAATAATAACAGTGAATTTATTCGGCGTAATGATGATGGACAACCAACCGGAGAATTCTTAGGGCAAGTCGGATTGTTTATGGCGATGCGAGCTACTGGCCTCGACTTGTTGGCCGCCTTTAGCAAGCCGCATGTTTTGGAAAACTTTGCCTCTGTCGCTCAACGCGCCGGCGTAACGACGGCAACGGATCTAGCAAATTCACTTCCAGAAGATGCAGTAAAAGGATTATGCGCCGCGACCGAACGACGTGAGTTTCCGGTCCGCCTTGTCATCGCCTATTCGGGAAACGCAGCGGAAGCTGAAGACGGCATAAAGCGGCTAAAGGAAGTCGCGCCTTTGCAGAATGATAAGCTTCGCATGAATATTGTTAAGCTTGTCGGTGACGGATCCATTCAAGGGTTTAGTGCCCGCCTGAAATGGCCGGGATACGAAAATGGCTCCCCTAATGGGCTTTGGTATATCGAACCAGATCGCCTGAACAAGCTTATTTTAGACTATAATAAAGCTGGCATTCAAATTCATGTTCATGCCAATGGCGATGAGACGATCGACGCTGTGTTAAACGCGTTTGAGGCGGCGTTAAGCGCACATAGTCACCCTGATCATCGCCACACTTTGCAGCATTGCCAAATGGCCGACCGTGCGCAATTCAAGCGCATGAAAGCTTTGGGTTTAGGCGTGAACTTATTTTCTAATCATATTTTTTATTGGGGCGATGCCCATATCGAACAAACCATGGGCCGAGATCGCGCCAACCGCCTCGATGATGCTGGAGCGGCTCTAGCCGAGGGTATTCCCTTAGCCATCCACTCCGACGCGCCGGTGACTGCAATTGGGCCATTATTTACAGCTTGGTGCGCCGTCAACCGCGTTACCTCCACTGGTCAGCGATTGGGTGGTGACGCGCAGAGAATTAGTGTTGATGAAGCTCTAGAGGCGATCACATTGGGCGCGGCCTATTCGTTGAAAATGGACAGTGAAATTGGCTCGATTGAGATAGGTAAACTAGCGGACTTCGCAGTCCTTAGTCATAACCCTAAAGATGAAGAACCAGAAAAATTAAAAGACATAAGCGTTGTTGCGACCGTCGTTGGCGGCCATGTGTTCATGAATGACACAAGCAGCGACTAGCCCATTATGCAGCAAACGCCACTTACCATTCTCACTGGCTTTTTGGGCAGCGGAAAAACGACGTTGCTCAGACATATTTTAACACAAAACCACGGCGTCAAGATCACAACAATTGTCAACGACTTTGGCGTCTTAAACATTGATGAAGAGATTATCTCCAGCCAAGGCGGCACTCAAATAGCTCTGGCCAATGGCTGTGTATGTTGCACGATTGGCGATGATTTAGGGCGCACCTTACACGACGTGATGAGCCGAACACTGCTTCCAGAGCGTATTATTATCGAGGCAAGTGGTATTTCGGATCCCGCTCGTATCGCCGCCTTCACCTATGTTGATCGCTCATTGAAGCTAGCGCCTATTTTATGCTGCGTTGACAGCTCCGCTTACTTGAAGCAATCGAATGATATTCACCTGGCTGACACGATGGAAAAACAGGTGAGGGCCGCAGATATATTTTTGCTAACCAAAGGTGATCTTCTTGGTGATGATGCGTCAAAGCAATTTGAAACCGCGTTTGCGCCAAACCTCAATGATCGACCTTTCTATTGGAGCGTTCAGGGCCAAGTCGATCTCAGCCTTCTATTTGAAACCGACAACAACCAGCTCACTCCAGAACATGCTCATGACCCGACATTGCTGGAGACAGCACAACCCTATTTGCACACCAAGCTCGTAAGCTATTCAGGGCACCTCCCTCCTATCAATGCGCAAACAGTAAAGGATAATATTGCAACACTTGGACCATATGTTTTGCGCGCCAAAGGTGTTCTAACGGATGACGATGGCGCCTATATTTATCAATATGCAAGTGGTCGGAGTGATGTCGAGCGTTCAAACAGCCTTGACCCGTCGAACCACTTTGTTATCCTATGTTCGCGGGAAGTCGATTTAACTGAGACTATATTCGCTCACTTTTCAGAAAAGTCTGTAATCTAAAAATAACGGACAATAAAAATTAAAAAGAGAAAAATTATGATCTGGGATTTATCTATTCGAATATTTCATTGGTTATTCGCCGTAACCATAATTGCCGCCTACATAACGGGAGAAAATGGCGCCCTGATTTGGCATGAACGCTTAGGGGTCACGGCAGTTGGTTTATTGACATACCGCTTAATTTGGGGAATTTGGGGGCCGAAGCACACACGATTCAGTAACATGCTGCCCTCCATTCAGGCTTTGATGAACTATATTGTGGGGATATTCAAACGAATGCCGCCACTGTCCATTGGGCATAATCCACTTGGTGCTTTATCCGTCTTCGCTTTTATATTAGTAACATTGGCGCTTAGCGTGACCGGATTATTCACGATGGATGACATCATATATGAAGCGCCGCTCGCCTACCTCGTCCCTGACTGGTCCCATGAGATTACCGAAATCCATGTATCTCTTCACGGCATTGTCCTGCCGTTAATCGGCCTGCATATTGCCGCGATCGCTATCCATCAATTCGTGTTTAAGGAGCGGCTACTGCAACGCATGGTGTTCGGCATTGATGAAAAAGAAATGTTACAGTCAGCATCTGCCAAACAGCCAGCGCCGACGATGATGTCAGAGATCGAGGCAGAGGCAGAGGCAGAGGCAGAGGCAGAGCCAAACAAAGCAGTTTCAGTAAAAGAAGATGACGTTCAATTTATAGGCATCATGCTGCTTGGAAGCTGCATCTCGCTATCGTGGTTTATACTGCTCGTTCTAAACTAGTGCTTGATCCGATATGGTTTGTGGCAAGATTTGCATGTCGCACCCAAAGCACTCGCTGAAGCTGCGATTGCTTTGGCGTCGCCTCCCTCAGCTTGCTTTGAAAGCGCCTCCGCAGCAGCAACAAAGTTTTCAGCTTTGGTTTCAAAATCTTCCCAGTTTTCCCAGATATCTTTATCGGCATACTCGCTCTCGCTACCTTCCGGAAACAGGGATGGCAATCGCTTGCCCCACAAAGCCATTTCTTCAGCATATTCTGCAATCGCAGCATAATCTTTAGCTGGGAGATGAACCTTGAAAACAGCCTGTATGCCTTTTGCAGATGCCTTAAACCCGTTCACACGCTCCGCTTCGACTGTTCCTTCTTCAGGTTCATGCGCATGTGATGTTTGCAGCATAGCCACAAATGGCGACAACGCGACGAGGCCAGCTAAAATTACAAATGTATTAATCTTCATTTTTATTCCCTACTTATCTAGATGGGTTGAATGCGATAATTATGTTTTATAGCTTGTATCAACGCGGTCAAGTTTACGCAAAAGACCCGGCCACGCTAGGGCATCAATACCCGGCTGGAACAGCGTTTTACTCTGTTCTGACGTCGTCGCAATCGCCTCTGCACTTGGCATATTCAATTTAGCGCCGCCTGACATAGCGCGAATTTGCGCCGAACAAGCCCGCTCAAGGAAATAAATAGCAATGAAAGCCAAGCCACATGATGCGCCCGTTGCGAGCGTTCCGTGATTACGCAAGATCATAAGCTTCTTATCGCCCATATCTTTGACCAGACGTTCGCGTTCATCGAGGTTTAAGGCAACGCCCTCATAGTCATGGTAGGCAATATGAGGCTGCAAAAGGAGTGCCTGCTGAGACAATGGCAGTAAGCCACCCTCTTGGGCTGACACACCAACACCATCGTCGGTATGTACGTGCAATACACAATGCGCATCCTCACGTGCTTCATGCAAGGCACTGTGAATCGTGAATCCTGCCGGATTAACGAAGAACGGGCTATCCATGACGATATTTCCCTCAAGGTCAATTTTAACCAAGCTCGATGCGGTAATCTCATCGAATGTCATGCCGTAAGGATTGATTAGAAAGTGATGCTCTGGCCCCGGAACACGCGCAGAAATATGGGTGAAAATCATGTCATCCCAACCGTGCATCGCTACCAAGCGATAGGTCGCCGCCAAATCAATACGAAGTTTCCATTCCTCCGCGCTGACGCGGTCCTGAACAGATTGAATTTCCAAAGCTGCTGACATCTTATTTCTCCCCAAGAATAATATATGGTCAAATGTGTTGCAAAGAGCCCCATATGTCAAGCTCGAAGCCAAGTCTGGGCTCACCAACAGCCGTCAATTCGAGGCGATTTAAGCCGAAATCACCTTCGCGACGGCCGCCTTCCAATCTGCATATTTACGGTCACGATCCTGATCATCAATCGCTGGTTCAAAACGACCATCACACAACCAACGACTTGATAATTCCGTCATATCCTTACAGACACCCGCGCCCAACATAACCAGACTGGCGGCACCTAAAGCTGTCGTCTCAAAAGTAGCCGATCGTTCAATCTTTTGCCCTGTCAGATCGCCCAGGTTTTGGATAAACCAGTCGTTGGCGACCATTCCACCATCGACGCGCAAAGCGTCCTGCCTTTGTAAATCTGCCGAGGCTAAGTCGCCCGAAATAGCTTCTATGAGATCGCGCGTTTGCAGAGACACACTCTCTAAGGCAGCGCGGACAATTTCATTGGCGCCACTGTCGCGCGTTAGCCCTAAAATTGCCGCACGCGCATCCGGTTCCCAGTACGGTGCACCAAGACCGGTAAAAGCCGGGACCATTATCACGCGGCTCGCTGGATCCGCCGCTATAGCCATGGCTTGTGTATCGCGTGCATCTTCAAATAATTTGAGATTATCGCGCAGCCACTGGATTATGGCACCGGCCATAAAAATACTACCCTCTAGCGCATAGGAGCGCTGGCCGTTTATTGAATAGGCGATCGTCGACAATAAACGGTTCTCAGATTGCAAAATATTGGCCCCTGTATTTACTAAAACAAAGCAACCCGTTCCGTATGTTGATTTAATCATACCCGGTTCAAAACAGCATTGGCCAAAACTGGCTCCCTGCTGATCGCCTATGGCACCCCAAATTGGTACGTTGAGACCAAAGTGTTCGGCTAAAACATCACCAAAATGAGCGACGTTATCGGATAATTCCGGCAGCACTTTTGCGGGTACGTTAAACAGCCTGCGCAGGTCTTCATCCCACTGCCCTGTTTCTATGTTTAGCAAACTGGTTCGACTAGCATTCGTATAATCGCTGACATGTCGCCCACCAGTTAAGTTCCAAATGAGCCATGTTTCCATTGTACCAAAAGCCAGCTCACCTGCTTCTGCAGCCTCGCGTGCACCGCCTACATTGTCTAATGTCCAAGCAATTTTGGTGGCTGAGAAATACGGGTCAAGCAATAGACCGGTTTTTGCCTGAACCATCTCAGCTGCATTAGTTTGTGCTAAACCATGGCAGATTTCGGCCGTTCGACGATCCTGCCAAACTATTGCCTTATGAATTGGCATGCCGGTTTTACGGTCCCACAACACCGTTGTCTCCCGCTGATTTGTGATGCCTACACCTAAGCATTCACGGCCTTCCAGCTCGTCACGTTGAAGAAGCTTGCGACAGCTAGTTAGGACACTTTGCCAAATTTCTAGGGCATCATGCTCAACCCAGCCATCTTGCGGAAAGAATTGCTGAAACGCCTGTGTCTCGTTGGCCAATATGGTTCCATTTATATCGAAAGCGAAAGCGCTAGATGATGTCGTGCTCTGATCGATAACTAATACATAGGCACTCATAATATTCGCCTCCTTTGAAGCTAATTTCTGGCTGTGCATGCGACCTGTCAAAACATATTGCCTCATGCTATAGAAAAGCTTAAATGTTTTTTCTAGTTTTGAAAATAAAGGTTTAACCTTGAGCGATAGCAAACATACTACTTTAGCCTTTGTTGCGTCTGATCATAGCGAGTCAGTTGCCGTATGCAGAGAGCTAATCGAAAAATATAACGGCGTATCGATCGAAGACGCCGACGTCATTGTTGCACTTGGCGGCGACGGCTTGATGCTAGAAAGTTTGCATAAGCATATGGGCGCAAGCACACCTATTTTTGGCATGCATTTCGGCTCCGTTGGATTTTTGATGAACCGGTTTGATAAGGACGATCTGAGAGCCCGCATTGATAAGGCGCAACTAACTATATTGCGCCCTCTGAAAATGACCGCCACGGATATAGACGGCAAAACGCATGAAGCTCTCGCCATCAATGAAGTATCGCTTTTACGCCAAACCGCGCAAGCCGCTAAACTGGAAATCTCCGTCGATGGACGCAAGCGCCTCGATGAGCTTGTCTGCGATGGTGTGTTGGTTTCCACACCCGCGGGAAGCACCGCTTATAATCTGTCTGCGCATGGTCCAATTTTACCGATCGACGCATCCTTGCTAGCATTAACACCGATTTCAGCGTTTAGGCCTCGGCGTTGGCGCGGCGCATTATTGCCCAACCGGGCGCGGGTTTCCATCCGAGCTTTAGAGCCGGAGAAACGCCCAATCAGCGCGGTTGCCGATCATAGCGAGTTTCGCAACATCCAAAGCGTTGAAATATCCGAAGATCGGTCCAAAGAATTATTTCTATTATTCGACCAAGACCATAGCCTCGACGAGAGAATTCTTACCGAACAGTTTATGCATTAAATTTGGCGTCGACGACCTCGGCTAGAATTCCTAGGCCCAATTATTTCATACCTTTGATTGGCTCGCGAATATCGCCATAGCCAGCATCTGGCTGAATGCATAACTCAGGCTCACCATCAGCATTTTTTTGCACGAATGGCTCCACTGTTTTTACATCGCCGCATTTTTCAAACGCATCAGCAACACCGCTCCGCGTTGCCAACATCTGAACATTCAGTAGCGTCGGAAAGATAATCGTTTTGGTTCCCGCATCAGCCTCAGCGATTGCATCATCCGGGCGGATCCAAACACTATCCACACTCTCGCTACCGTCATGAATTGCCAGATGATCCTCGGGTGCACGCGCCAAATAAAAATGAGTGTCAAAGCGCTTCGGCATCATGTCGGGGGTAATCCAATGTGCATAATGCCCCAATTCATCCAAGGCAAATTCCAAATTAGCCGCCTGAGCAAACTCCAACATATTTGCTAGGCCGCTGTTAAATTTATCGCGCCATGGCTCAAGCTTAAGCAGTTCTTCGGCTGAAATATAAGCGTGGGAGCCTTTATTGCGCGCCAATAATACTCCGCACTCTTCATAAGATTCGCGAATAGCCGCCACCTTAAAGGCCAGCTGTTTATCATCCAGCCCCTCAGCACCAACACAATAATCGCGCAATAACGGGTCGCGGTCGCCCAGGTCCACTTTACCGCCCGGAAACACCAAAGCCCCAGATGCGAAGTCAATTTGATGATGGCGCACAACCATAAACACTTCCATGCCATCCGGCCGATCGCGCACGATTAAAACCGTTGCAGCATCAATTAGCTTTTGTTCTTGCTTGTCTTGCTTATCCTGTTCGGCCATTGCGCCCTCCCTTTTTTACCCTAACTAGATCCACAGAAGCCAAACGCCTGACTGGATCTAATCTAACCTGCGTGGGAGTTTATCGAAGCTAACTGCAAAGGCAAGGCTACCGGCAAAGATCATATAAAAAATAGATATGAGTATAATTTGTGAGAACGCAACATCATTGTCCAATACAAAGCCAAACAACACAGGAGCGATCGCCGTTCCAAGCAGTGTAATTGGGCTAGTCATCGACCGGATAGCGCCGAGATGGCCCGTGCCATAAAGCTCTGGCCAAAGTCCGCCGCTAACCGGCCCAGCCATTCCGAGGTTCACCCCGCACAAACCAAGATATATAAACAGGCCATAGAGCGCCAAGCTATCGGGTATCAAAAGCAATGTCATAAAGGCCGCGATAAGTGGAAATATTGTAAACGGCAACAGTCTACGCGCTGAGAATTTATCAACCAATTGGCCTGTTACCAAGGATGCAATAATTTTGCAGAACCCGTAAAAGCTAAACGCAATTGCTAATTCACGTGTGCCCCAGCTCATGTCCTCGGCCAAACGGATTTGATGAAAGAACATACCCGTCATTAAAAAGGCAGGGGCAACGTAAAGCGGCATAATCATATAGAAACGCTTGTCGCGTAGAACATCGGAGCGACCTTTAGAAACGACCGGTTCATCCTTAACGTCATCGACCTCCTGAACCCCTTTGCCCGACAACCAACATAGCAGTGGAACAAAAACAAACAGCAGCACAATGGCAAATAGTTGCCAGCTCATCCGCCATCCATAAGTAACCATGAGCAATACGGCGAGGGCTGGCAACAAGCTCTCACCGGCTGGAAAACCCAACTGCCCAATCGCTACCGCGCGCCCTCTGGTTTTGTTAAAATTTCGTGACATCGCCGTCATCGCCGTATGGGCCGATAGACCTTGGCCAAAATGGCGAAGTAAAAAAATCGCCAAGGCGAGAAACACAATATTTTGCGCAAACGACATAACCAAACAGCCAGCCGCAAGGCCACAAAAAACAAAGATGACAAATTTCTTAAGCGGCCAATTATCAATCCACCGCCCAGACACCATGACCGCAAGCGCGCTCAGCAAAGTCATAGCGGAATATATCCCGCCAAATGCCGTATGGCTAAGAGCAAACTCTGCACGTAACTCAGCACTATATAGCGCGATGAAAAATGTTTGACCGAAATTGCCAAGCGCCGTCGCCAGAAACGCAAAACTAAGAAACAGACTGTGTTGTTTTAGGAAATGAAGCATTGAAAATCGAAATTCTTACCTGGAGTTCTAAGGATAAGTCGGACAACACCGAATTGCTGCGCATGTAGAATCGCCAAGCAACGCAATGAGGTCAGAAACTAGTTTGCGTTTTAGATAGGATTGCAAGAAACAACAAGAAATTAAAATTATATCTAGCCCTTGATCCTGACCTATCAAGACCGATAAGCTACTCCTCAAAGTTAGCGCAAAGTTAGCGTAAAGTTAGAGCAATGTGAGGGGAAATATTACAATGTTGTCAGGTGTTAAAGTTATTGAAATGGCTACCTATGTCGCGGCACCAGCTGCATCTGGAATATTGTCCGATTGGGGTGCTGATGTCATTAAAATCGAGCCGATATCTGGTTGCCCAATGCGTAAATTCTACGCCACGGCGATGACCGATGAATACCCTGACAATCCCGTATTCGATGTAGATAATCGCGGTAAAAAAGCGATTTCGTTAAATACGTCAACCCAAGCCGGTCGTGATATTGTTAAGAAGCTTATTGAAGATGCTGACGTGTTTGTTACCAATGTTCGCCCCACTCAGCTTGAAGAACAAGGGCTCGACTATGCCAGTTTAAAGTTAATCAACCCGAAGCTGGTCTTCGCAAGCGTTACGGGGTTTGGCCTTGAAGGGCCTGAAAAAGACAAGCCAGGATTTGATTCCGTAGCCTTTTGGGCCAAGTCAGGCCTTGCATGGATCATGGCACCACGCAATGGCTCACCCGTCCCATTACGGATTGCTGTGGGCGATCATGTAACCGGGATTAGCACAGCTGCGGGTATTCTCGCCGCCATCATAAATGCGCAAAAAACTGGCGAGGGTAGCCTCGTTGAAAGCAGCCTCGTGCGCAATGCAGCCTATGCAATGGCGACGGATTTTGGAACCTATGCCCGTTATGGCAGAATTGCGCGTTCACGCGATCGCAGCGAGCCTGTTGTGCCTGGAACTAATTTCTATGAAACCCGCGATGGCTTCTGGCTGTTTTTGAACTCGCGACCGGGTGATTCTGACTGGCCGAATATGCTTCGGGCATTTGAACTCGAATCCCTCGCAGACGATCCCCGTTTTGCCGACACGCGCGAACGTAGAAAAAATGCAGTTCCATTGGTTACCCTAATTGATGAAGCCTTTGCAAAAGCCGATTTTGAAGAATGGAAAAAGCGCCTCGACGATGAAGGCATCATCTGGTCACCTGTTCAGACATTCGAACAAGTTATGGAAGATGAACAATTAGAAGCCGCCGGTGTCTTTGTTGATCAGCCCAAACAAGATGGCTCGAGCTATAAAGGCATTGCCTCACCGATACGTTTTTCGGGGGCACCCGTAGAACCACGCGGCCCAGGGCCTGAAATTGGTCAACACTCGCGCGACATTTTATCCAGCATCGGCATGAGCGATAGCGAAATTTCTGATCTTATTGAAGCAGGAACGGTTAGGAGTGCTTAGTCCGGAACCTGTCTCGATAACCGATGTAATAAAACACGCCTAGAGACAGAGCCAAACTCAGAACTGTACTGACAATCGCGCCGTCAATCAGACCCATGGCCCCGCGTCCAAGATTATACATGGCAAAATACGATGCCGGTATCATCAGCAACGCATAGCAAAAGAAATGGATAACCGTCGGGCTCCAGGAATAATCGCGTGCTCGAATTGCGTTTGACAACAATGATTGCCCGGAATCGATAACTAACAACAGTGCCAAATAGCCCAACAACTGTGTCGCAAGCGGCACAACATTCGCATCGGTTGTATAGAACTTTACAATCCATTCCGCGTTAAAATGAACACAAATAGAGATCACTAATGTGAAGACCGATTGCACACTTAGCCCCAACCAACCCGCGTACATAGCCGAGCCCCAGTGCCCTGCCCCATGCGCGTTGCCAACACGAACAGACGTCGCTGCACTAAACCCAAGCCCAGCCATAAAGGCTAGCCCGAATATATTCGAGGTAATTACATGAGCCGCTAAAGTAGTGGCCCCCAATAACCCGGCCAGGACTGCCAAGGCATTAAACGAAAAATTCTCGAACCCGAGGCTCAAGCCAGCCGCATACCCAATCCGACGCATTTCCTGCCCCGCACGAATGCTTAGTTTCGGTATCTTATGCAATGAGAACTTTTCTAAATCTTTGAGAAACCAGACGAAACCAAACACCGCGAATAACTGCATCGTGCGAACAATCGTACTCGCCCAAGCCGAACCAACCGCCCCCAACTCAGGCATTCCAAAGGCACCATAAATCAGAGCATAATTCGCGAATACGTTTAAAATATTGGCTGCAATCATAATCACCATGCCAGGCTTAACCCGGCGAATACCTTCTAGAAACATGGTCGTTACCATGTAAACGCCGAGTATCGGCAAGCTCAGCCCAGCAATCATAGCAATCTGGCCGCCGCCTTTAGCTATCTCCGGCTCCTGCCCAGTGATCAGAAGGATCTCCTCCGTGAACAAACAAATAGCCAACCCCAGACAACCCAAAAGAAAAGCGTATGGTATCGAGCGCCACCAAATCTCTCCACATTTCTCATAATTCTTGGCACCAAAATTTTGCGACACTAAAACTTGCACGCCGAGAATAAGCCCAACCAGAATAAGAATAGCAATATTACTGGGCACCAAGCCGACCCCGAGATATGCGAGTTGTTCGGAGCTATAGCGAGCCACCATAATCGTATCGACAACACTCAACGTCATTATACCAAAGCGATTGATAATGATTGGCCATGCTAGTTTAACGAGATCCAGACTGTCGCGTTGCCAACGCGGGCCTCTACTCACGTGAGGGCTCGGGCACAGGCTCTGATGCGTTTAGGCCTGTCGGCGACATATCAGCTAGGCCGTATTGAACAATATCTGCCATAACGGGGCGTACGCGCTCGACAGGCGTGCTTGCGCCACCCATATAAATAAAACCCGTCATTGTCTCGTTAGCCGCGAGGCCTAATGCGTTCTTAATATCACGGTCATAAGCGACCCATTCGGTTCGCCATTGTGCGGCATAACCTTTGCTTTGAGCGGCTAGCACTAAATTATAGGTTGCGGCTGCGGCGGCTAACAATTGCTCTGATGCCGGAATTTTCGGGTGCTCGCGTGGAGTGTGAACAACCCCGATGACGAGGTCGGACCGTAAAAACCGATCCTGCTCCTCAGCCAACTGGGCCTCAGATAAGCTTTGCTTGCGTGACAATACATCTGCGGCAATGGCCCCTAAAGACCGAGCGTCTTCGTGAGACAGAACAATAAAGCGAAACGGAACCAAGCGCCCATGATCAGGAACCCGCGCGGCCACCTCAAGTATATCACTTAGTTCTTGACCCGAAGGCGCTAAACCGCTCATATCCCTCACACGAGTAGATAAGCGCTTAGACAAAAAATCAAAAACAGAGTGCATTGTGAGCCTTCCAAGCTAGAATACTAATTTGAGTGCGAAGATATGGCCTAACCGCTGAAAGTCAATTCGCTAAAAACAATAAACCTATTTAGCCGCACGCCGAACCTACCTGATATCGAACCGGTCTAACACCAAACCATCAACGATAATTCGTGCAGAATTCGCAGAGCCATTAAGCAGAGCCATTAAGTAGAGCCAAAAAGGTGATAATATGCGGCAAAACCATTGCGTTCGTATGCCCATGCCTATCGTTATAACTGCATATGGCCTGGCGGCTCTATTGCTAGTGAACCAGTCTGCGCAGGCTGGTGCATGGCTGCGCCCGCAATATGAAGCTGAGTTATTCTTGAAATTTAATCATTATATAGACAACTCGCCCGGCATCCGACTGACTGAGGACTTAAACCAACTCGAGGCATATACGGAAATCGGACTATTCAAAAAACTAACACTCGCTATGACGCGCTCGGGACCAATGCGCTAAGAAAATCGGCCGAGCCAAAACGGGCCGAAAACCGAGTTCGAGTTTATTACCTACCCACCTTATTTTTCAGGCGGTTTATACCCGCCCTATTCAGAAAATCTGATGAAGCTCATCACCGGCCTTCCGGTCACGCGAGAGCGTAAAATGAGCATCGGTATTGGCGCGACGAGATTGCGTGAGTATGGCACACAAGCCAATTATGATACCTACTTCAGAACCTCGATCGCCCTAGGTGACACAATTTCATTTGGAAAAAATAAAATCCTCGCGCATAGCACAATCGCGGGCCTTCAGAAACGTGATAAGGAAATTTACGACGCGCGGGTCTCGTTGGAATATAGTCGGTCTAAATATGCCATCGGCTACGAGTATGGATACTACTATAGTAATAATAAAGTGCCGTCTTATGAAGACGTCTTTTATATAGAAACCCCGATTTACGAATTACCCGCTAGCTTGCGCTTCAGCGTCTCCAAAAAGAAAAGTGAGTTCTACTCGCACCAAAAAGTGTTCAGCATATGGCTGCGATACCCGTTCAGGACAAAGCCTAAATTAACCCATTATACGTTTGACCCTATATCGTAAATCGCGAGCCTAAAACCGCATAAACGATCAACGCATGTCGGGATGCCTTGCTTCAAGCTCCAGCTCACGCACTGCGTCGCTCAAAGATGAAACCGTTTGATCCGGTGACCCGAGGCGACGCATGGAGACCGTCTTATCTTCGGCCTCGCGCTTTCCGACCGCCAAAATAACGGGGGTCTTGCTCAAAGAATGCTCGCGGACTTTATAATTAATTTTTTCATTCCGCAGATCCGCATCGGCCCGCAAGCCAGACAATTTCATGGCATCGACCACCTCTTGCGCATAAACATTTGCTTCCGTTGTAATCGGGCACACCATGATCTGTGTTGGTGCCAACCATAATGGGAATTTGCCTTCATGCTCCTCAATAAGAATACCGAGGAAGCGTTCCATGCTACCTAAAATGGCACGGTGTAACATGACCGGAACATGCTTGGCGCCATCCTCACCGATATAAGTCGCACCCAATCGGCTCGGCAGATTAAAGTCGACCTGTAGCGTACCGCATTGCCAGCTCCGACCAATAGCATCGCGCAGATGAAACTCAATTTTAGGGCCGTAAAAAGCCCCCTCACCCGGCGTCAATTCATATGGCAGACCTGTTGCTTTGACGGCGTCCAAAAGTGCTTTTTCAGATTGATCCCATACCGCGTCATCACCGACCCGAACTTCAGGGCGATCTGAAAACATGATGCGAATATCGTTAAAACCGAGGTCCTGATAAACCTCTTGTAAGATCGCGCAAAACGCCTCGGTTTCTGACGTAATTTGATCCTCAGTACAAAATATATGCGCATCATCTTGTGTGAAGCCGCGCACACGCATAATGCCATGCAACGCGCCCGATGGCTCATATCTGTGACAAGATCCAAATTCAGCCATTCGTAACGGAAGATCGCGGTAACTTTTTAGCCCCTGCTTGAAAATCTCAATATGACACGGGCAGTTCATTGGCTTAAGTGCCAAAACGCGCTCATCAGCTTCTGTGACAAACATCGCTTCACGAAACTTATCCCAGTGTCCAGACAGCTCCCATAATTTACGATCCACGAGTTGCGGAGTACGCACCTCACCATAATCATGCTTCTCTAACTTACGACGCAAATAGGTCTCAACTGTACGATATAAGGTCCAGCCTTTCTCATGCCAGAAAACCATACCTTGCGCTTCTTCTTGAAAGTGGAACAGATCCATTTCTTTGCCGATGCGGCGATGGTCGCGCTTTTCAGCTTCTTCAATCATCGTCAGGTAATCTTGCAGCTCAGCTTCCGTCGACCAGCAGGTTCCGTAAATACGCTGTAGCATCGGATTATTGCTATCACCACGCCAATAAGCGCCTGCCAGCTTGGTCAGCTTAAAGGCTTTTCCAAGTTTGCCAGTCGATGGCAAATGAGGGCCACGGCATAAGTCTTTCCAAGTTCCCTGGCGGTACAGAGTGACGTCTTCACCAGCTGGAATAGAACCAATAATTTCAGCTTTATACGCCTCGCCAATTTCTAGAAAATGAGCAATCGCTTCATCACGGTTCCAAACCTCTCTCACGATCGGCTCATTACGATCGACGATCTCTTTCATCTTGTTTTCGATGGTTTCAAGATCATCCGAACTAAACGGCTCGTCACGGGCAAAGTCATAAAAGAAACCATTTTCAATCACGGGACCAATGGTAACTTGCGTGCCCGGAAATAATTCCTGAACAGCTTCCGCCATGATATGCGCACAATCATGGCGCATGATTTCTAAACCATCTGGAGTATTCGCGGTAACGATCTCAACCGTCGCGTCTCTATCGAGCGGCAAAGATAAATCCGTCAGCTCCCCATCGACTTTCAAAGCCAGAGCTTTTTTACCTAAAGACGGAGCTATTGATTTAGCAAAAGCCAATCCGTCTAATGGTTCTTCAAATTGTTTGGTCGCCCCATCGGGTAAGGTAATTGTAAACATGGTTCACTTTCAGGTCTTTTAGATTTCACCTCACGATTCGGGCGAATCATTTGGCGTCGGTTTTGACGTTACTCTCCATGGTGCATACCAAGCTACGCGAAAAATCTCAACTGGTACGGGATCAAAGCCATGCCGCGCACCAAGGCTTTCGAACGGATGGCACGCTAAAATACGCTTTAATGATAGCCAACCACCAAACCAAGCGCCATGTTTTTTTAATGCCTCAGCGGTATAGGCTGAGCATGTAGGCTGAAACCGACACGATGGAGGCAGAAGCGGCGAAATAAGCAACCGGTAAATCCAAACAGGAATGAGCAGGATATATCTCATAACAATTTAAGCACTCAACTGTTTTAAACAATCTTCAACCGCCTGAAACACGAGAAGCGTTGAGCTAATCCGAGCTGGGTATTGCTTGACCACGGACAGGATTTCTAAATCTTGCCAACGTCCTTGTGGCGGCTCACCGTCGGCTCTCAACATGGCGCGCATGTCTTCGGCTATTTTATGAAACTCTTTCGGCGCTGTTCCTTCGATCTCGCGGGCAACAATGGCAGCACTTGTTTGGCCTAAAGCGCAGGCCGCAACTTGCTGAGCAAAGGCAGAAATATTGCCCTGCTCATCAAGGCATAATTCAACCGACACCTCCGAGCCGCATAACTTCGACACGGCCGTTGCCTTCGCCTGAGGCTCTGGCAAATGGCCAATATGAGATATCGAAGCGGTAAGCTCTAAAAGCTTTTGCGTGTATAATTCATTAATCATGCTCATAATATAGGCGGCGAACGCTTATCTGGCCATACGCCAAATGGTCCCGTCTGGCGTATCTTCGATGCTGACCCCCATCGCTGTAAGCTCATCTCGGGCCGCATCAGCTGCGGCAAAGTCTTTGGCTTTACGCGCCTCTGCTCTCGCCGCGATTAACGCTTCGACCTTCGTAGCATCCACACCATCGCCGTGAAACCAATCGTCAGGATCCTTTAACAGCAGCCCCAGTAAGCTGGCCGCCTTGATGAATTGCGCTCGACCTTGCACATCGCTGGTCGTCTTAGCCATTTCGAACAAAGCCGCCAACGCACGTGGTGTGTTTAAGTCATCACATAATGACGTATAAAACTCACCATCCAGCTGTGTTGTTGCGCTTACTTGACGCGCTTTTTCGGTTAAATCACGATCTTCACGCAACAATCCATAGAGCTTGTCGAGATTGCGACGGCTTTGCTGAAGTAAATCCGGTGTAAAATCGATCGGCTGGCGATAATGGCCTTGCAATAAAGCTAAACGGATAACTTCGCCGGGATAATCGGCCAGCAACTCCTCGACCAAGCGCACATTGCCGAGAGACTTCGACATTTTTTCGCCTGACATATTCAGCATACCGTTATGTAGCCAGTAATTAGCCAGTGGCGCATCATGCGCACAGCGGCTCTGAGCACATTCATTCTCGTGATGCGGAAACTGCAGATCAATACCCCCACCATGGATATCAACCGTCGGGCCAAAATGAGCGGCTATCATGGCTGAACACTCGATATGCCAACCCGGACGCCCCCGCCCTGGCTCCGCACCAAACGGACTTGGCCATCCCGGTAAATCATCAGGTGACGGCTTCCAGAGAACAAAATCCTCTGGGTTTCGTTTGTAGCTAGCCACTTCGACACGCGCGCCAGCAATCATGTCTTCCCGCTGACGCCGCGATAAACTGCCATAATCAGGATCACTATTCACATCAAATAAGACATGCCCATCGGCTTCATAAGCATGCCCCTTAGCGATTAAAGCGGATATCATGTCTTGGATTTCTGAAATGTGCTGGGTCGCATATGGTTCAATATCCGGCAAATTAACGCCCAAAGTTCCCATATCCAGGTGATACTTATCGGTGAACCGAGCGGCTATTTCCGATATTTCCACGCCCTCTTCCGCCGCCTTAGCGTTAATTTTATCGTCAACATCGGTTATGTTACGGGCATAGGTGACTTTCGGATAGAGATCCCGCAAAAGTCGAACCAAAACATCAAAAACCACGGCAGGTCTCGCATTGCCAATATGAGCCGGCCCATAGACCGTGGGGCCACAGACATACATGGAGACATGAGCTGCATTTTGCGGAACAAACAGATCCTTAATGCGCGATTGGGTATTATAGAGGTAAAGTTTCATAAATTAGCTTTTAGCCGCGATTTCGTAGCCTATCAATCACCAACATGGTCTGAAGCTCAAAACATTAGCAAATAATCCGATAAAGCTTGATCCAGTTACCTTTTCACCGCGTATACCTTAAGGCATATGGAGGAAGGGGTGCGTCTCTTTGATCAGGGCCAAGGCCTTGACCCCTAGCTTTTTAATTTATATGTATGAAAGAGACAGTCGTTCTATTTGCGCAAATCATTGTGCATTTATAGGGTGGCGATTAGGATGGCAAAGCGTGCCATATTAGCTGAGTAAGATCAGCATACAACGAGGGCAAAGGCCTTACGAACTCGGGGACGTATTTCTCTGAACTGGCGATGTAAAATGGATGCGATAGTAACGAGTAATAAGTCAAAATCAGGTGAACGGGAATTAAAAGTGGAAAAACCGTCTAGAACAGATGCAGAAGCCGCAGTACGCACATTAATCGCATGGGCGGGTGACAATCCGGACCGTGAGGGCTTAATTGATACACCGAAACGGGTCGTCAAAGCCTATCAAGAGTTTTTCGCTGGTTACGATGAAAATCCAGATGATGTTTTAGGTCGTACTTTTGAAGACGTTGAAGGTTACGATGACATGGTTATGTTGCGTGATATCTCGCTCGAAAGTCACTGTGAACATCACATGGTTGCTATATTAGGTAAGGTTCACATTGCCTATATGCCAGTTGATAAGGTTGTTGGTATTTCAAAACTTGCTCGCGTTATCGAGATTTTCGCTAAACGCCTGCAAACTCAAGAAACCATGACAGCGCAGATCGTTGATTGCATTCAGCGTGTGTTAGAGCCTGCCGGTGTGGCCATTCTAGTGGATGCAAAACACCAGTGCATGACAACCCGTGGCATCAAAAAGCCAGATGTCGCAACGATAACCACACAATTTACGGGCGTCTTCGCGGATGACCCGCGCATGGAATCACGCTTTCTAGCCATGATTAAATAGGTTTCAGGAAGCAATAACGTAAAAACTAAACTCTGCCGCGTTCATTTATTTGGACATGAGAAGCTCGAGGAAACGATGACGACCCTATTTGCTGAAAGATCCACTATTGAACAAGTTGAAGAGGGCAACGAACTTGCCCCTAAATTCGACGAGCGTGGCCTAATTCCAGTGGTAACAACGGATATTTCGTCGGGCGAGCTTTTGATGCATGGATACATGAACAAAGAGGCTTTGCTTCTAACGATCGAGTCCGGTGAGGCGCATTACTATAGCCGTTCACGTGAGCAAATATGGCATAAGGGCGCGACCAGCGGCCTCGTGCAGGCGGTTCGCGAAATGCGGATTGATGACGACCAAGATTGTGTTTGGTTGCGTGTCGAAGTCGGCGGAAATGGTGCGAGTTGCCATGTTGGCTATCGCTCATGTTTCTACCGTTCGCTTCCGACTGGACAATCATTCAGCGAAGTCGTCCCCCTTACGTTCGAAGAGGACACTAAAGTGTTTGATCCGCTTGAGGTCTATGGCGACGCGCCAAACCCGACAAAGCTCTAACACAGCTCTAATACAGCTCTAATACAGCTGTATTTTAACCGGTTTTAATATATTCCTTGAGAGCTTCGGCTTCTCGGTCTGCTTCTTGAATTTTGAAGTTTACCAGATCACCAATCGAAATAATGCCAATCATATCGTCCCCATCCAAGACAGGCAAATGCCGGCATCGGTACCCCGTCATCATACCCATGGCCTCGTCAATGGTCGTGCTTAGATCTATGGTGTAGACCGTCTTACTCACATAGCCTGAAACGCTCTCCAACATAGCCGCTTGTCCCGAGTTCGAGATTGCGCGCATGACATCGCGTTCCGATAGAATAGCTATAAACTTATTATCACTCGAATAGACCAGCACAGCTCCAATTCGTGCGCTTGTTAAAACGTCAACCGCATCTTTAATCGTTGCATTTTGGTCAATCGTGACCACATCGTGGCCCTTATTTTGAAGTATCGCGCCAATAGTCATATGACATCCCTCCAGATTAATTAGGCAATATTTCCGTAACCAAATAAGTTTGCGCCCAATAGACGCCTAATGTCTAGAGGTAAAAATAAACGCGAAGCGGTATTGTCTGTTTATCTACAGGCTTGCGATGATAATCGCTTACTCATCTTTCCAAGATCCATAATCGACGTTTCCAGGCCCCCCCGATGGCGACATTGGCAAGCGATCAAACAAGGGCAACAAGAAAAACCCAGCAACAAATCCAGCTATATGCGCAATATACGCAACGGAAACCGGTTGCCCATCAGGGCTAGCGAAGCCAAATGGGCCAAGAAGACCGACCATGAGGTTAATGGCAAACCAGACCCCAATAAATGCCAATATAGTGGGTTGGCGAAGCGTTTCAGTCACACTCAATAAACGCGGATGCTCTGGCCATACGGCATTACGGTGCCGAGGCGAAAACGCAAAGCGAGAAGCTGCACCCATTAGAGCCGACACACCGCCAGACGCCCCAACAATCGGCACTAAGTAACTAGCGTCTGGAGCAGCCAGAGCCTGTCCCAAGCCAGCCAGTGCGATACAGACAAAAAAGAAAATCATAAACGACAGATTGCCGATACGCCGTGCTACAGGCGTTCCGAATGCGAGCAACCAAACCGAATTGATAATCACATGGCTCCATCCGCCATGTAAAAGTCCATAGCTAAATAAATTACCAATGCTAAGGCCAAGCCCGCCCGGCAGACCGGACGACGCGGTTAGGCTTGCATCCAACAGTCGGGCTGGAAACAAGGCGCCATAAACATAGACGTAATGAACGTCATGCTGAGCTAGAAAGCCGACGCATAACTGAATGATGAGTATAACAACGCAAATAATTAAGACACTCAAGGGCGCGCGAAAAATACCTTTGGACGCTTTTGTCATTTTTAACTTCTTTCCAAGCCAGTCTATTTAGCAGACTTTAGTGCCACCTCGACCAAAGGCAAACGATCATTTCCGAAAAACATATTTGTTTGGTTAACAAACATCGTTGGCGAACCAAAACCTCCGCGATCAATCACCTCTTGCGTATTTTTAATCAGCGCCTGCTTCGTTTCAGATAGTAAAATACGGGCTTCGACATCCTCTGGATTGAGACCAGCCATTTCAGAAATTCGTTTTCTTTCCTCTGGCTGACTAATATCACGCAAGTCTCCCCAATAGGCTTCAAACGCAGTTCTCGCAAAAGCAGGAAGGCAGCCTTCTTGCTGCGCCACAATTGCCGCTCGCATAAGCTCAACCGCGCGCAATGGAAATACTTTCGGTTGTCCAATTTTAACATTACAAAACTGAGCCCAATCGCTCAGATCCTTCATATAATATCGCCCCTTAATGGGATTGGGTTTGGCACGCTGCTCATAAATCGTTTCATTGACCGCATTAAATACGCCGCCAACAAGAATTGGGCGCCAGTCAATCTCAACGTCGTTTCGTTCAGCAAGATCCTCGATCTGACTGAAAGCCAAATACGTCCATGGACTCGAGATATCAAAAAAGAATTCAAGCTGTGACATGATTAGGCCCTCGCCTCATCTGGATGCTCGGATGCCAAAAAGCTTTTTCCGCGAATATGATCTGAAATTTTTTCAGCAATCATGATCGTTGGCGCATTCGTATTGCCACCAATAAGTGTCGGCATTATGGACGCATCAATAACCCTTAGCCCTTCCATCCCATGCACTTGCCCATGTTCGTTTGTCACGGCGAGATCGTCCGTTCCCATTTTACAAGTTCCAACCGGGTGATACAGCGTCTCCCCGGTATCGCGGATCCATTGATCCAACTGATCGTCATCATCTAGGTTTACGTCTGGCCCTGGTTTGTTTTCTTTGCCACGATATGGATCAAACGCTTTCTGCATGAAAATACTACGCGCTTGTCTAAAACCGTTTCGGATATCAACAATGTCCTGCGGATGAGACAAATAGTTTGGATGTATCGCTGGTGCCAGTTCAGCTCCGGCTCCTGCTAGTGTTATATGCCCGCGGCTTAGTGGCCGGCAATTATATATGACGTTGGTAAACCCATGCTCAGGCGTAATACCTTCACGCCCGTGACTATCGATCATAGCCACTGACACATAGTGAATTTGTGTATCTGGTATCTCTTTTTCAGGTGACGACTTGATAAAGCCGCCGCCAGCCGTCGGCGGAAAGCTAGCATCTCCCGTTTTAAACAATAGAAATTGAAGTCCAGCCAATGCAGTTTTCCACCAGACGGCGGAGCGATGCAACGTCACTTTTTGCGTTGACTCGAATTGACTGCAAACACCGTAATGATCTTGAAGGTTTTTGCCTACACCCGGCAGCTCATGTACCATTTCAATGCCATGCGGCTTGATATCCGAGGGGTCACCGACGCCGCTTCGCATCAAAATTTGTGGCGAGTTCAAAGCACCGGCTGACAAAATAACTTCTTTGCGCGCTTTCAACGTTATTTCTTTTCCACCCTTTTGAATGATCACACCAACGGCCTTACGGCCCTCAAAAATAATACGATCGACGGTAACATCGGTCATGGCCTCAAGGTTGGCGCGAGACAAGGACGGGTGCAAATAACACTGAGCCGCACTGGCTCGCTGCGCACCTTTGAGCGTATGCTCATAGCGCGCAACGCCCTCTTGTTGGCGACCGTTAAAGTCATTGGTAAATGGAAAGCCAGCCTGCATGCCTGCCTCTACATAAACGTCGAGCAGCACGTCATCGGTACGGTTTGATTTTTTAACGTGTAAAGGTCCGGTCTTGCCATGATACCCTTCATCACCCTCACCATCGAAACTTTCAGCGCGCTTAAAATATGGCAGCACATTAGAGTAGGACCAGCCTTTATTGCCAAGCTGGTTCCAGTGATCGTAATCCCATGAGTGACCACGAACATAAACCATCGCATTAATACTTGAAGAGCCACCCAAGCCGCGACCGCGTGGCCAATACATTCGCCGCCCGCCGAGGTTCTGATCGGGTTCCGTCTCGAACCCATAATTATAATCATTGGGTTCACTTACGAGTTGAGAATATCCGGCTGGCATATGGACAAATAAACTTTTATCTTTGCCACCTGCTTCCAATATCAGCACTTGGTTATTCTTGTCTTCGCTCAAACGCGCCGCCAAAACACAGCCGGCACTGCCCGCTCCAATAATAATATAATCAGCTTCCTGCATCGATTTAATCCCTCACAACTTAAATGTCGTTCAAACGAACCTTAGACTTCTTTCAACTCGGCTTTATATCTCCGCCAATTATCAACATAGTGCTCAGCCATTGCCTGCATTAAGTCGGCATTACTTTCTTCTAAGCTGCGGACGATTTTGCCAGGCATACCCAGCACCATAGAATTATCTGGGATCTCTTTACCCTCGCCAACTAACGCATGAGCACCGATCAAACAATTCTTACCAATCTTAGCACCGTTTAAGACCGTAGCACCAATTCCAATAAGCGAGTTATCGCCAATCGTACACCCATGTAACATTACTTTATGACCGATAACCACATGACTGCCGATGGTAAGTGGAAACCCCATGTCCGTGTGTAATACCGAACCGTCTTGCACATTGGAGTTAGCCCCGATTGTTATGCGTTCATTGTCTCCGCGCAATACCGCATTAAACCAAACGCTGGCATTTTCTAGCAGCTCAATATCGCCAATCATATCGGCGCTCTCCGCCACCCAATAATTTCCAGACTCCGGAAATATTGGCGCCTTATCGCCCAAACTATATATTGTCATTATTCCCCCCAATAAGTTCTCCAGCTCTTCGAGACTGGTCTGCTCGCGAAAAATTTTCTATAACTCCGATTAATTCCCCACCAAGCTGAATTTGTGAGATAAAGTTAACTCCTTTTCACCCAGTTTAGAAAGCCCTGCAGATGATTAAGCGCCTTTTGTCGCAATCCGTAACCGAAGAAGAATGGCCGATCTGGCGAATTATCCTAATCATTGGCGTAATTATGTTAGCCGCAACGATTTACTTTCTGATTTATTTTTTCGGTCCAACGATTGCGGATGTTCGTGGCAGCAGCCTGTCGCCAACAACTAATCGTGATTCTGTAACCGTTGAGGTTGGTGGCGCGCTTTTTTCTATTCCAGCTAATTTCACCCGTTATGGCCGTGATCGCCGCTCTCGCGTGCGCGACCAAGTGGAACTGCACGCATTATACCCCGATTTTGAGGGCTATACGAATGACAAGGCTAAGTTATTCGCATCCCTTGATGGCACCGCACCTGTAATCCTCGTCTCCATCCGCTCTGCCGACGCGTCCCTTACCTCCAATCAATTGCTAGCACAGATCTACCTGCCCGCAACCGAAGGGGAGAAAGTTAACCAAGAGTTTAACTTGGACTGGTCTAATTTTAAACAAAATTCACATTACAACGGCGCCCAGTTATACCGAGAACGTGACCAAACCATCGAGGAAATTAGTGAGGATCGTCGAGGTTTTAACTACCGAGCGAAGGCCGAAAGAACGCCTTATTTCATTTGTCAGATGGATACGCGAAATATTGAATGGTGTCGGGGCGGCTTCCAAATTGGCCGAACCGCGGAGGCGTTATATCGGTTTCCAAAAGCATATCTGGAGAATTGGGAACAAATAGACGCGGGCTTACAGAACCTGCTTAGTAATTTCCGCGCCAATGCGCGTAAGAATGCAAATTAACCTGAAGTCGCTTACAGCGTTGGCAGATCGAAATCTAGGATCGCCATTGAGAACGCATAAGACACTTCGCCTTCATCTTCATCGCGAAACAAAGTACCGATAAATTCGTCGTCTAAATAGACTTCAACCATATCGTCTTTTGAACTGCGTTTAAGCTTCATGGAATCGTTTTGAAACTTCAGTTGAAAATAAGCCTGAACCCTTAAAATTTCATCGTTATTCATGTCCGCTCCCACTATGGCTAACTCGGTTATTGATGTCTAACTTGGTACTGCGAAATGGACTGCCGTCCAATTTCGGACTTATCACATAATTCCGAACGAAATTCAAATGCAAATTCGGCAGGGAATTCAGACGTAATTTCAGATTCTTACCCAACTAACTGACTATGTTTTAGAGCTTATTTTTGTCTAATCACGCGTCGTCAGTTTTCGAATTTTCGCCATTTTGACTTTCGACCGTATGATCCATTTGCCGCGACGGCTCGGGTGTTGACACACGCCCAACCACTTTGGCTGGTACGCCAACGGCGGTTGAATAGGCTGGCACATCAGTCAAAACAACGCTGCCGCCACCAATTTTTGCACAATCTCCGACACGTATATTACCCAGAACCTTGGCACCCACCGAAATAAGCACACCATTGCCGATTTTCGGGTGACGATCCCCGCGCTCTTTACCACTGCCACCTAATGTAACCCCATGCAGCATAGAAACATCATTGCCGACAACCGCTGTTTCACCAATTACAATGCCCGTTGAATGGTCCATAAATATACCCGAACCGATGATAGCTGACGGATGCAGGTCAGCCTGGAACACCTCCGATGCACGGTTTTGGATATATAAAGCCAGCGCTCGGCGATCATTTTCAATCAAAAAATGCGCGCCCCTATAGGCCTGCAAAACCAAAAACCCCTTATAATAAAGCACTGGGTCCAAATAAGACTGGCAAGCGGGATCGCGTTCTACAATGGCTATAACGTCCGCCCGCATCGCCGCACTAATAGCTGGGCCGGATTGGAACGCCTGCAGAAATAATTGAGATAATGTTTCGCTTCCAAGTTCGCCATTCCCTAACTTAGCTCCCAAGTGAAAAGCCACGACGGATTCCAAGCTATCATGAGACAGCACAACCCCGTCGAGGAAAGCGCTAAGCGCGGGTTCTTTTGCTTGGACTTTAACAGCATCATCGCGAACAAATTGCCAAACATCCACCTCAGTTTTAGGCGTCTGAGATTGGCTTTCGGTGTCTTGCTTGCTCATCTTATCTCACTATCTCAATTGAACCGGACACCCGAGTTGGACGACCGCACTTTAAAATTACGACTGGAATCATAGTCGTCGCTTGGATTTAAGTCTATAGTCAGCAACTATTCGGATCGCCAATACAATGATCCAACTTGGAGAAAGTAATGCCATTTATTCAGTCTAATAATTTGAATATATATTATGAGCAGAATGGCTCTGGAGAACCTTGTCTGATCCTCAATGGAACCGGCGGAGACCTGCGGCGCAAGCCTGGTGTTATGGAAAGCCCGATATCCAAGCATTTTCATGTGACCAGCTTTGACCAGCGCGGCCTAGGGCAAACGCAAAAACCGAACATTCCCTATTCTGTGCGCGATTATGCTGATGATGCCGCACAGCTTATTGCACAATTAGAATTAGGCCCTTGCCGCGTATTGGGAATTTCCTTTGGCGGCATGGTTGCGCAGGAATTGGCTATTCGACATAGAGCGAGCGTTACGCAGCTGGCACTTTATTGCACATCCTCAGGCGGTGGCGGTGGATCTTCCTTCCCATTTTCTGATCTGGACGATTTACCTGAAAGTGAGCGCGCTCAAAAATTTATTCAGCTGAATGATACGCGCATCACGCAAAGTTGGATTGATAGCAATCCCGAGACATTTCAAATTCTCTTGGACAATTATGCACAGCGTTATGAATACGCTAATGAACCGAATTATATGGAAGGCATTGCATTGCAATTGTCAGCTCGCGCCGAACATGACGTATGGGATCGACTGGATCAAATCACCTGCCCGGTGTTTCTCGCAGGTGGACAATATGATGGCATCGCGACAACACAAAACATGGAAAATTTACACTCAAGAATAGTTAACTCAACGCTAAAACTTTATGATGGCGGGCACTTGTTTATGACCCAGGATCGCGCCGCATTTAAGGACACGATTGACTTCTTTAAAAATGGTATCGTCGTCAATACGTAACACTGCAATCAATAGTAATTTACCTCGTCAGGAATTTTCATGCCCACACAATTATCGTCATCAACCGAATTATTAAGGACTAGCTTTGATAATGGTATTGTTAGCGTAACGATTAATGATCCACGCCGTCACAATGTTATGACCCGCGCAGGTTGGGGCAGCCTCGTTGAAATTTTCGACGAAATATCGACGCTACCCGATGTCCGTATCGTGCGCCTGCAAGGTGCCGGTGACAAAGCTTTTATTGCCGGAGCGGATATCAGCGAATTTGACAATGAGTTTTCTGGAGAAACAGGCGTTGCCTATGACGATGCAACGGTGGCTGGACTTCAAGCCATTTCCAATTGCCCCTTCCCCACAATCGCCGCCATTCGCGGCCATTGTATAGGTGGTGGCCTCGGTGTTGCCTTAGCCTGCGATATCCGCATCTGCTCTCAAACCAGCGAATTGGGCATTCCGGCTGGACGCTTGGGCTTGTCTTACCCGAGCCAAGCCGTTCACCGATTGGTTGATATTGTTGGCCCGGCCACAGCAAAATATATATTCTTTTCAGCGCAACGATATACCGCCGGCGAGAGCCTACAAATGGGCTTGGTTAATAAAGTTGTTAGCGATGAAGATTTTGAGGATGTCATATATCAATATTGTGATAGCGTTTGTCATAACGCGCCCCTCAGTTTGCGAGCAGCCAAATATATGGTTGATGAAGGGGCTGAAGGAAACCAAGATGAAATGCGACGCCGTGCAATTGAGTGCCTGACGAGCGATGACTATGCTGAAGGCAAACAAGCCTTCATGGAAAAGCGCAAGCCGGTTTTTAAAGGCCGATAGGAAAATTTGATTAAGCTCTAGACGCGTTGGCATTCAGTTGGATAAAATAGATTCTGTTAAAATAGAGTTACGAGTTGGCCCGATCAAATAAGCAAGTGGGAATAATAAGCAAGTGGGGATAATATGAGTTTAGATTTTTCAGGAAAAGTGGCCATCGTCACGGGGTCTTCGGCGGGTATCGGCGCTGCTGCTGCACGTGGCCTAGCCCAAGGTGGTGCCAGTGTCGTAATCAACTATTCCAACAGTCAAGACGCGGCGGATAAAGTGGTAGCAGAATGTAAGGCTTTGGGTGGCGACGCGATTGCCGTCAAAGCCGACTTATCGATCTCCACCAATTGCGCGGAGTTAGTTAAGGCAGCCATTGAAAAATGGGGACGCTTGGACATTTTGGTTAACAATGCTGGCACAACAAAGTTCGTTGATCATGCAGATCTAGACTCTCTCGATCCAGAGGACTTCAAGAAAATATACGCCCTCAACGTCATCGCCCCTTTTGAGATGATTAAAGCAGCGCGCCCGCATCTCGCGGCAAATGGCGATGGCTCGATTGTCAACATATCATCTGTGGCTGGTGTGAGAGCTGTCGGCTCTTCACTCGCTTATATTGCCTCTAAAGGTGGCTTGAATAGTATGACCATGGGCTTGGCGCGAGCACTCGGAGCTGAAGGTATTCGGGTTAATGCCGTATGCCCTGGCTTTGTCGGCACCGATTGGTTTCGTAATGTATTTGGCGAAGATGGGTATAATAAAATCGTTGACGCACAAACTGCTGTTACACCGTTAAACCGAGTGGCCGGCCCAGAAGAAATCCAAGGACCTATTTTGTTTTTTGCTAATTCGTTAAGTCGGCATGTGACGGGGCAGTTGCTTGTGGTTGATGGCGGCATGCTACTCGGCATGCCAACAGCGGGTTCAAAAAGTTTAAGCGGGTCCGGGATTGACCAAGCATAATGGATTCAACCGGCACCAATTCAGGCTCGAACTCAAGTAGCAATCAAGACGGCTATAGAGACGCTTTGAAGCAACGCGTCATTCGTGAGATCGATGCAAGAGCTAACCAGCTTATCGAGGCCAGTCATGAAATTCATGCTAATCCTGAGGTCGCGTTTCAGGAGCATAAAGCTCACGCGCTATTAACGGGTGAGGTGGAAAAGGCAGGCCTCAACGTCACTCGACATGCATGTGGATTGGACACTGCGTTTATTAGCGAATTTGGCAGTGGAGATGCGCAGGTCGCAATTATTTCTGAATATGACGCCTTGCCGAATATTGGCCATGCTTGCGGCCATAACATTATTGCAACGGCAGGCTTAGGCGCCAGCCTTGCCCTAGCGGCCTTGGGTAAAGACTTGCCAGGTCGGGTACGGTATTTGGGAACGCCGGCCGAAGAAGCTGGAAATGGCAAAGAACTAATGGCGCAAAAAGGTGCGTTTGAGCAGCTCGATGCCGCAATGATGGTACACCCAGCCGGGCTTAATTTAGTGACCATGCCGAGTTTGGCCGTCAGCGAAGTTCTTGTCACTTATACGGGAAAGTCAGCTCACGCAGCCGGCATGCCGCATGAAGGCGTGAACGCATTAGATGCTTTGGTGACGGCCTATCAAAGCGTTGCACAACTGCGCCAGCACATCCGCCCCAATGAACGAATTCATGGTATTTTTCATGAAACCGGATCGGCCCCGAATATTGTTCCAGATAAAGCCAGCGGCACATTTTTTGTTCGCGGCGCTCATGCTGAAATGCTAGCCGCGCTCAAAAAACGTGTCGAAGCTTGTTTTCATGCCGGTGCTCTGGCCACTGGCTGTGAGGTTAAAATTGAATGGGCGATGGCTGATTATTTAGAAATAAAAAATAACTGGTCGATTGCCAAACGGTACCAACAAAATGCTGAGGCGTTAGGTCGGGAATTTTATGACATGGAGCGAGGCAAGGCTGTATTTAGTGGCTCAACGGATATGGGTAATGTAAGCCACCGCGTCCCTTCCATTCATCCTATGATCGCCTGCGCTCCGCCAAATATTATCATTCATAATCCCGAATTTGCACGCTGGGCTAGGTCTGAAACGGGCGACTTGGCTGTATTAGATGGCGCAAAATCTTTGGCGATGACGGCGATTGATGTTTTATCGGATGACGATCTTCGAAAAGAATCCCGCGCGCGCTTTGATGAAACAGCAAAAGCCTCAGAGGTTGCGTTGCAACAGGCTTACAATACGGACGGAAACGCAGAATTGGGCGGTTGCGGATGCTGTTAGTCATTACGCGTTCGGATCAAGTGCGCGCTCAGATTGGAAACAATTTGCAACAGGCGCCGAGCTTCAGTATAGAGACTTAATTAAGTTTTCAGATAGTCAGAGGTCGACATGGCACAAGCAGAGATCAAAAAACTAGTAAATGACGCCGGCGTACCCGAAATCAAAATCGGCGTCAGAGAATTTGAATGCATGGGAGCAAGTGAGCCCTATGATCATCCGCACGTCTATCTGGACATGGGCAAAGAAACTGAAATTATCTGCCCATATTGCTCCACTTTATATCGCCATGATAGTGGGCTAAAGAGCGATGAGACAAAACCCAAAAACATGATCAGCAACGCCTAAAAAGCGATGCTCTGATGGGCATACACTATCGCGCCAAAAGTAATAAGCCGAACAAGGCTCTATTCAAAAGTCTGATAAGTAAAAAGATCTGATAGGTAAAAAGATAAAAAGATCTAATAGGTAAAAAGAAAAGAGGCGATGGGTTATAACAACCTCACCGCCTCCATTATTAGCATCACAGTCAAACAAACTAGCTCAACCACGTGCCAAATTGCGAATGGTGGCCCCGGCCAGACTTGAACTGGCACTCCGCTAACGGACGCAGATTTTAAGTCTGCTGCGTCTACCGATTCCGCCACGGGGCCGCATCGCGATTGGTGTATATCACGCCTTGGCCAATCGTTCCAAGGCTAAAATCACTTAATAGTTAAAAAGCTTTTAAGCTCAGCGTCTCTCCAATGCGCAAACGACGAGACATATCACCCGCCGCTTTTTCAAATCTTTCAGCCGGCTCAACCAATGGCTCAAAAGAAAGAATAAATGTACCCCAATGCATCGGCACCATTTCCTGACACCCCAAATCTCGCCCAATTGCAACGCCGCCTTCAGGGTCCATGTGCGCGCCATACATAAATTCTCGCGGTGCATAAGCACCAATACTCATCAACCCAAGACTGCAGCCACCATATCTAGTCTGCATATCCTTACCAATGTCCTTAAATACCGTCGGGTGCGTTTCCGTATCCCCTGTATGATAAACAGTCGCTCCGTTGGCGTGGATTGCATAAGACATCCAAAGTGTTTCGTCTTGGTCAAAAGGCGTTCGGCTGGACCAATGAATGGCTGGATAGGCGCTCACTTCAAGGTCACCAATTTTGACCCGGTCATACCAGTCAACTTCATGGATCGCACCAAACCCTTGCACATATTTCCCCAAGCCAAGCGGAACGATAGCCGTCACGTTTTCTTTATTCGGCAGATCTTGGAGGCTTTCTAGATCAAGATGATCGTAATGCGAGTGAGAAATCACGACAGCATCAACATCCGTCAGCTCGGATAAATCCAAGGCTGGCGCGGATAAGCGTTCTGGGCCCGCAAAGGAGAACGGCGATGCCCGTTTTGAAAACATTGGGTCGGTAAGTATTCGATAGTCGCCTAACTTGACCAAAAATGTTGCGTGGCCAATCCACGTAACGCTATTTGGCCCTGACTGGTCTAATTGTTCTTGAACTTCTGAAGTCGGCAAAACGTGGTCTGCAGGTAAACTATCATCTGGCCCGGCTATATTGCGTGACACCGCCTGCGCGAAAAACCGCAAAGTCTTAAAAACTGACTTTGTGCGAGCTGGTGAGCCGGGCGGATTTTGAAACCCACCGTCAATATGGTGATAAGGCAATTGAGCAGATTGAGAAATCGAGCCATTTTCCGGGAGATCCGATGCCAAAGAGGGTGGCGAGCCG
>Ga0209137_1000580_pt1 | contig 37998 bp, 29 predicted proteins | sample SaaInl5LU_22_DNA_FD_184642 | JGI IMG/M metagenome (GOLD analysis project Ga0209137, IMG submission 184642) | Marine microbial communities from expanding oxygen minimum zones in the Saanich Inlet - ESP_105LU_22_DNA (SPAdes) (version 2) | ecosystem: Environmental > Aquatic > Marine > Intertidal... | reverse complement strand
CCCGATGGTGTCGTTGATGGCGAAGAGACGGGCGAGGAGATGCTGCCCGGCTATACCGACCCCCAAACCGACCAGATCGACGGGACCGATGGTCTTGACGATGTCATCGAAGGCAATGGCGGCGACGACACGATCAATGGCGGGCTTGGCTCCGACACGATCTCGGGCGGAACTGGTGATGACGTGATCTCGGGCGGCAACACGCCTGATGGTGACGCGCTTTCGGGCGATGAGGGCAATGACACGCTCTTGGGCGGTGGCGGCGACGACACGCTTGATGGCGGCATTGGCGATGACCGTCTGGAAGGCGGCACCGGCAATGACGCGATGCAGGGCGGCGACGGCGTTGATACGCTGATCGGCGGGTCGGGCGACGATACGCTTGCGGGCGGCGAAGGTGCCGATGAGCTTTCGGGCGGCGCGGGTGCCGACCAGATCGATGGCGGCGAAGGTGGCGACACCGTTCTGGCGGGTGGTGACAACGACACCGTCACCGGCGGTGCGGGTGATGATGTGATCGCGGGTGAGGCCGGCGATGACAGCCTGCAGGGCGATGAGGGCGACGACCTGATCAACGGGAACTTCGGCACCGACACGCTTGTCGGTGGTGCGGGCAACGACACGCTTTCGGGCGATGGCGATGATGACCTCATCATCGGTGGTGCGGGCGACAGCATCTTCGGCGCGGCCGATAGCGATACGATCGTGATCGACCAAGACGAACTGGATGCGACCGGCGACAATACCGCGCCGATCAGCGTCGATGGCGGCACGACCGGCGACGACCGCGATACGCTGGATCTGTCGGATTTCGTGAGCTTCCGTAACCTGACACAAACCCCTGATCCTGATGGGGATTCTACCTCTGGTACGGTCGAGGTGCAGAATGCCGATGGTGAGTGGGTGCCCGTCACCTTTGCCGAGATTGAAACCCTGATCTTGCCGCCTGCGGCACCCGATGGTGTCGTGGATGGTGAAGAGACGGGCGAGCTCATGAACCCCGGCTATGACGACAGCAACGACCCGACCGATGGCGGCGGGGACCAGATCACCAATGGCGACGATGTGATCGACGGCAACGGTGGCAACGACACGATCAACGCCGGAGATGGCAATGACACGGTCGATGGTGGCATCGGTAACGATGTCGTCAATGGTGCCGAGGGTGATGATGTCGTTGACGGCGGCGCGGGTGACGATCTTGTCACCGGTGGTGCAGGCAATGACACGGTGCTGGGCGGTGACGGCGACGACGAGTTACGCGGCAACGAGGGCAACGACCTGGTCGACGGCGGCGAAGGCAACGACTCAATGGGCGGCGCGGAAGGCGACGACACGCTGCTTGGTGGGGCTGGCACCGATACGCTTTCGGGTGGATCGGGTGACGATGTCCTCGATGGCGGGGCTGACGATGACACGCTCAACGGCGACTCCGGCGATGACAGCATCACCGATCTGGAAGGTAACAACCTGATCGACGCGGGTACGCTCGGTCTGCCGGATCGGGGCTTCCCGATCGTCGGCAATGCCGACACTGACCCGACCGATGACCGCGATACCGTCACCACAGGCGCAGGCAATGATACCATCAGCACCGGCGACGATGCGGATGTGATCGATGCGGGCGACGGCAACAATGTCATCGATGCTGGCTTTGACGACGACCTGATCACCAGCGGTTCGGGCGATGACTCCATCGTTTCGGGCGAAGGCTCGGACACGATCGAGGCGGGCGCAGGCAATGACACCATCTTCGGCGGTGTCGGGCCGACAGTCGGCGATCTGGTCAACCTGATCGATGACAATGTCGTGCCGCTGCGTGATGATCCGATCCTCGATAATGGCGATGATCTGATCGATGCGGGCGATGGCGATGATCTGGTCTTCGGTGAGGATGACAACGACACGATCCTCGGCGGTGCTGGCAATGACACGCTGGATGGCGGCATCGATGATGACGTGATCGAGGGTGGTGCGGGCGATGATCTGGTCATCGGCGGTCAGGGTGCCGACTCGCTTTCGGGCGGTTTGGGCAATGACACCTTCACCATCGGCGATTTCACCGATCCGATCTATGGCGACACCTATAAGGAGGGCCTTGGCGATACCATCTTCGGCGGTGAGGACCCTGACGGAAATGATGTCGACGTACTCGACCTTTCGGCTGCTGGCCCGCTGCGGATCGATTACGACGCAACCGATCCGACCTTCGACCCGACATCGGGCGTCGGCGAAAGTGGCACCGTCACCTTCTTCACCGATGCGACCCAGACGACCGTCGCAGGCACGCTGTCCTTCGCGGAAATCGAGAATGTCATCCCCTGCTTCACCCCCGGCACGCTGATCGCGACGCCACGGGGCGAGGTGCCGGTCGAATCCCTGCGCGAAGGGGATCGGGTGATCACGCGTGACAACGGCATCCAAGAGATCCGTTGGGTCGGGAACCGGACGCTCAGCCGTGATGAGCTGGCGCTCAATCCCAGCCTCAAGCCGATCCTGATCAAGGCCGGAAGCCTTGGCCAAGGTCTGCCCGAGCGTGACATGGTCGTCTCGCCGCAGCACCGCTTGCTGATCGCGGGTGATCGGACCCAGCTCTACTTCGACGAGAGCGAAGTGCTGGTGGCCGCCAAGCATTTGGTCAACAACGGTGCCATCCAAACACTGGAGACACTGCGCACGACCTACATCCACTTCATGTTCGACCGTCACGAGGTTGTTCTATCGGATGGGGCGTGGACCGAAAGCTTCCAGCCGGGTGACCAGACCCTCGGTGCAATGGGGCAAGCGGCCCGCGACGAAATCGTGGCGCTGTTCCCCGAGCTTGCGACCGCCGAGGGTGTGGCGGATTACGCCGCCGCGCGCCGCGCACTCAAAGCGCATGAGGCAAAACTTCTGCAGCTGTGATCCATGATGGCCGGGGCCAACGCCCCGGCCCATCGCGGCACGGACAGGGAAGGGCGGTCTTTTAGGGCCGCCCTTTTTTATGCCGTCGGGTTGCGCGCTGCATGCCACGCGGCCCAATCCTCGGGCGTATCCAGATCGATGGTGGCGCGTGCATCGGCCAGTGGCAAAAGGGTGACGCGCCCGCCCTCCTTGGACAAAATGGGCTTGGCACCTTGGTCGCCGCGCAGCTGTGACAGGGCCGGCACAAGATCGGCGGGGAAAAGCACCGGGTGGCCGGGCCGCCCATCAGCACTCGCGGCTTGCAAGATCGCCTTGGGCGCATGCGCGCCGAGCGAGACCATCAGGTAAAGATCTTGCGCCGTGATCTCGGGCATATCGGCCAAGACGATCAGCACCGGCCCTTTTCGCCCCGCGACACCGGCCCGGATCGAGGCGGCCATGCCGTCATCATCGGCGGCGGTTACGATATCGACGTTCAGATCGGCAAGGGCCGCGCGTCGCGCATCCTGACCGGGGCCAAGCACCACGCAAACAGGCACACCGGCCTTGCAGGCGCGCCCGGCCATCAGCCGCAAGAGCGGCTGGCCGTCGATATCCTCCAACAGCTTGTCACGGCCCTTCATCCGCGATGACAGGCCCGCGGCAAGCAGAATGATGGTCGCGGTGTTCATGCCCGCAGTTGCGCAGGCATGGTGGCTTTGGTCAAGCGGTGGGCGGGGCGTCACACCGCCCGCGTCATGCGCGCATGCGCGGGTCGTCCCACAAGGGCGCTGTCACGACGCGTGCCTTGCGCATCTCGCCCAAGATCTCGATCTCGACCGCAAGCCCATCGACGATGCGATCGGCGGGCAAAAAGCCCGTCGCGACCGATTGGCCCGTCCAATGCGAGTACCCGCCCGAGGTGCAGAAACCCACCACTGCACCGTCAAGCCAGATCGGCTCATAGGCCACCACATCCGCATCGACAGCATCGACGACGAAATGGGCCAGCTTGCGGGCAGGGGGGGTGGTGCGCTCGGCCTCGGCCACGCTGCGACCGATGAAATCGGTGTTTTTCTTGAACTGGATAAAGCGGTCAAGCCCGGTTTCCGCGGCAGTGTAATCGGGCGAAAATTCCCGCATCCATGAGCCGAAAAAGCGGTCGAGCCTGAGCGACATCATCGCGCGCATCCCGAAGGGCGTGATGCCAAAGGCCTGACCCTTGTCCCAAAGCGCCTGCCACAGCGCGCGCTGCTCTAGCGCATCAACAAAGATCTCGTAGCCCAGATCGCCTGTGTAGCTCACGCGTTGCACGATGGCGTCTGACAGCCCCACGACCATCCGCCGCACATCCATGAAGCGGAACCCCTCGGCCGAGACATCGGCGCTTGTGACGGCGGCCAAAAGATCGCGCGCGCGTGGCCCTGCAATCTGGAACCCCGTGCGCCTGTCCGCGATATTCGTGACCTGCACATCACCCGCCATATGGGCGTCGAACCAGCGCATATGCATGTCTTGCGCGCCATAGCTTGCGGTCAGCTGGAATTCCGTTTCAGACAGGCAAGAGACGGTGAAATCCCCGATGATCTTGCCCTTTTCCGACAGCATGGGCGTCAGCGATAGCCGCCCCGGCGCGGGGATGCGGCCCGCCATGATCCGGTCAAGCCATGCGCGCGCATCGCGGCCCGTGACGCTGTATTTGCCGAAATTCTGCAATTCGTTGATGCCGACAGCTTGGCGCACGCCCATGACCTCGCGCGCTGTTGCGTCCCATGCGTTGGAGCGGCGGAAGCTGGGCGTCTCATAGCGCACCTCGCCGGGTTGGGCAAAGTAGTTGACCACTTCCAGCCCATATTGCTGGCCCCACGCCGCGCCCATCGCGTCGAATGTGTCATACATCGGCGTGGTGCGGTGCGGCCTTGCGGCGGGAAGCTCTTGATTGGGATAGACCACCGAAAAACGGGTCTGGTAGTTCTCGATCACCTTGGGCAGCGTATAGCCCGGCCCGATCCAGCGGCCGAAGCGCGCCACATCCATCGCGCTCACGTCGCGTTCGGCCTCGCCCTCGATCATCCATTGGGCAAGCATCAATCCGACGCCGCCCCCTTGCGAAAAGCCCGCCATCACGCCGCAGGCCGACCAATAGTTGCGCAGGCCCGGCACGGGGCCAACCAGCGGGTTGCCGTCGGGAGCGAAGGTGAAGGGGCCGTGGATCACCGATTTCACGCCCGCGCGTTCCAGCACCGGGAAGCGCTTGTAGGCAAAGGCGATACTGTCCTCGATCTTGTCAAAATCATCGGCCAACAACTCATGGCCGAAATCCCACGCGGTGCCATCGACAGCCCAAGGGCGGCATTTCTGTTCGTAAAATCCGATGCATAGCCCGCGCCCTTCTTGGCGCAGATAGCTTTCGCCCGCGGGGTCCATCACATGCGGATGCTCGCCGCCTGCATCGAGGATCGCCATGATCTCGGGCACCTCGTCGGTGACGATATATTGATGCTCCATCGGATGCAGCGGCAGGTAGCAGCTCGCCATTGCCGCCACTTCGCGCGCCCAAAGACCGGCCGCATTGACCAAATGCTCGGCATGGATCGTGCCCTTGTCGGTGACCACATCCCATGTACCATCGGGGCGCGGGGTGGTGGCGATGACCTTGGTATGGAGCACGATCTCGGCCCCGCCCATCTTGGCCGCGCGCGCATAGGCATGGGTCGTGCCAGATGGGTCGAGATGGCCATCAAGCGGGTCGTAAAGCCCGCCCAAGACGCCCGCGACATTGGTGATGGGCGAGAGTTTCTTGATCTCGTCGGGGCCGATGATCTCGGTGTCCATGCCCATGTAGCGATGCTTGGCGCGCTCGGCCTTCAGCATATCGAGCCGCTCGGGCGTATCGGCCAGCGTCACGCCGCCCACATGGTGCAGGCCGCAAGACATCCCGGTCAGCGCCTCCAACTCGCGGTAAAGGCGGATGGTGTAGCCCTGAAGCGCCGCCATGTTGGTGTCGCCGTTGAGCGTGTGAAAACCACCCGCCGCATGCCATGTCGAGCCGGAGGTCAGCTCTGAGCGCTCCAAAAGCATCACATCCGACCAGCCCAGCTTGGTCAGGTGATAGGCGACCGAGCAGCCGACGACGCCACCGCCGATGATGCAGACGCGCGTGGTGGTTTTCATGTGATCCTCCGACAGTGTTTCGGCGCATCAAATGCAGGGCAAGCGCGCCCTCGCATGTCAAAAAGCGACAAAAGCTTGCTCGCGCGCACCGCGATGTCAGCCCAGCTTGCGCACCTTGAGCTTGGTCAGCCGGTTGCGGTCACGCTCGGCCACCTCGAAGCGGAAGCCGTGGAAGCTGAAGCATTGGCCGACCGCCGGAATGGTCTGCGCCTCGTGGATCACAAGGCCCGCGACGGTATTGGCCTCGTCATCGGGCAATTGAAACTCGGTCGCGCGGTTGAAATCGCGAATCGTCATCGCCCCGTCGATCAGGAAATTGCCATCGGCAGCCGGTGCCAGCATCGGCGCATCGGGAATGTCGAATTCATCGGTGATCTCGCCCACGATCTCTTCGAGGATATCTTCGAGCGTGATCAAACCGCGCAGCGCGCCGTATTCATCGACGACCAGCGCGAAATGCGTATGGCGCTTGAGAAACTGTTTGAGTTGGTCATCAAGCGTGGTGGTCTCGGGGATGAAATAGGGTTTGACCGCCACATCGGTGATCTTGAAATTCTTGATCCCCGCGATGCCTTGGGCATCGGGGCCGCGCACCAGCGCGTCGATGGCGCGCAAGAGATCCTTGGCATGGACCACGCCCACGATATTCTCTTGTTCGCCGCGGTAGACGGGCAGGCGGGTATGGGGCGATTGCAGCGCTTGGCTGAGGATATCCTCGGGCTCGGCATTGGCATCGATCATCTCGATGCCCGAGCGGTGCAGCATGATCTCTTCCACGGTGCGCTCATGCAGGTCGAGCGCGCCCAAAAGCCTGTCGCGCTGTTCCTTGCCCACGCGCCCCTCGGAATGCCCAAGCGAGAGCGCGCCCATGATCTCTTCATGGACGGACAGCATATTGGCCCCCGCATCGATGCGCACACCGAAGATCGCCAAGACCGCGCGCACCACATAGCGCACGACGGCCACGACAGGGGCCATCACCGCGATGACCAGCGCGATCGGGCGCGCCACGCGGGCGGCGGTGCGTTCGGGGTCGTTGATCGCGTAAGTCTTGGGCAAAACCTCGGCAAAGATCAGCACGAGCGCCGTCATCACCAGCGTGGCAAGCGCAATGCCGCCCTCGCCGAAAAGCGTGGTCAGCAGCGCCGTGGCAAGTGATGTGGCAAGGATGTTGACGAGGTTGTTGCCCAGCAAGATGCCGCCGATCAGCCGCTCGCTATCTTCTTTCAGCAGCAAGGCTTTTTGCGCGCCTTGCGTGCCCAGATCCTCGCGGTCGGCCATCGAGCGCAGCTTGCCGCGCGAGGCCGCCGTCAAGGCTGTTTCCGAGCCGGAGAAAAAGGCCGAGCAAAACAACAAAAGCACGATCACCCCGGCGGTGATCCATGTGGTGGGGTCGGACAGGCCCGCGAAACTGTCTGTCATGGTGTTTTCCATGGCGCGGTTATGGGGCTTGCGTGGCTTTGCTTCAAGTGGCGGCGCGCAAGGCAGGGGGCGATGTTGCAATCACGGCGCGGCGCATTGCTTTTGTTCAGGCTTTTGGCTCGGGGGCTCTGCCCCCGGGCGCCGGTGGCACCTCCCCCGGAGTATTTGTGAAGCAAAGATGGGTTGGTCAATCCTTGGCCATGGGATGGCGGTCGAGCACAAGGCGCTTGAGCCGTTCGTCGAGGATATGGGTATAGATCTCGGTCGTGGCGATATCGGCATGGCCCAGAAGCGTTTGGATCGCGCGCAGATCGGCGCCATTGTGCAACAGATGCGTGGCGAAGGCATGGCGCATGCTGTGCGGCGTGATGCAAGTAGGATCAAGGCCAGCGGCGATCGCCAATTCCTTGATCAAGGTGAAAAAACGCACCCGCGTCATATGCCCCGCCACCCCGTGGGAGGGAAAGAGAAAGGGTGAGGGTTTCGCGCCGCTTGCCTGTTTGCGCGCCTCTTGGGCGGCATCGCGATGGGCCAGCCAGCTTGTGATCGCCGCACGGGCCGGGCGCGAAAGCGGCACGAGGCGTTCCTTGTTGCCCTTGCCGCGCACCAACAGCATCTGCGGATCACCGCGCACCGCCGCGACCGGCAGGCCCACCAATTCCGACACGCGCAGGCCCGTGGCGTAAAGCACCTGCATCAAGCAGCTATTGCGCGCCCGATCCGCCGGCGTTTTGCCATGTGTTTCAGCGGCCGCCAAAAGCGCATCGACATCCCCCATGCTCAGCGCATCGGGCAGGCGCATGTCCTTGGCCGGGCCTTTGATCTGCAACACAGGATTATCGGCGCGCCAGCCATCTTCATGGGCGAAGCGGTAGAGCTGCTTGAGCGCGGAAAGACGCCGCGCCCGTGTGGCCGGTGCAAGGCCTGCGGCATCCATCTGGGTCAAATATGCCTCGAGCATGGCGCGATCGGCTTGCGCGAAGCCAGCGCCGCGCCGGGCAAGATAGGCCTGCGCATCCTTGAGGTCGCGCCCATAGGCCAGCTGCGTGTTGCGCGCGGCCCCTTGCTCGGCGGCCTGCGCGGCAAGAAAGGATGCGATCCATCTGGTATCCGTCGCGGTCATTGGCTGGGCGCAGGCGTGAGCAAAAGCAGTTGCAGCGCTGAGCGGCGGGCGAGATCTTCAAGCCCCACGCTGCGCAACAGCGCCAGCGCATCGGTGATATCGGATGGGTCGCGCGCCTTGTTCGAGAGCACCAGCGTCGCGCGCAAAATCGCCTCGCCCAAGCGGTCGTTGCGCAAGAACCATGCATAGCGATGTGCCGGAACCGGGTCGACAAAGGCCGCGGCAACCGCGCGCGTCGTCAGATCGGCATTTTGTGGCGGCGGTGCGGCCTGACCGCGCGCGATGGCGAAATAAAACGCCTCGTCGCGGCTTTGGGGCAGGGCGGTTTGTGCGACGGTCTCATAGAGCGGCGACAGAAGGCCGATCCGGCGTGCCAAAAGGCCGGTTTCACCCACCAAGGGCAAACGCAGCAAGCGCTCTGCATAGATTTCAGCGAAAGCGGTCTCAAGTCCTGCCGACTGCATGGCGGCATAGGCCGAGGTCAATCGCGCCCCCGCCTGTAGCGGATCGCCCGCCAATATGGCGGCGTCGAAGCGTTGCAGTGCGCCGACCCGATCCCAGACACCGCCCGAGGCCGAGGGAACGCGGGATGTATAAATCGCAAGCCATTGGCCCGCCGAGATGGCGCCCGCGCGCATCAATCTTTCGCTGGCGTCAAGCTGTGCATGCCAGCCGGCCAGATCGGACAGGTCGGCATGGGCAAAGATCAGCGGCAGGGCTGCGGTCGCCGGGCGCTCACCTATGGCCACGCGCATCTGGAAATTGAGCGGTGTCATCGCCGGATCCGGGGGCAGGGGGGCGGCACCTTCGAATAATTCCGGGTCGAGGAAACGCGCGACCAGATCGGCCTCGGCTTCGGTCAGCCGACCCAAGGCAAAACCCGTGTCCAGGCTCAACGCGGCGGCTGTCCAGTCACCCGACCGCGCAAGACATAAGATGCGCGCGGGCAAGGTGGGCGCGATATCTGGATTGGCGGCCATTGCCTGACAGGCCCGGTCGGCATGTCCGGTCATCAGCGAGACATCGAACCAACGCCGAAACACTTGCGGGTTGGTGGGCCCGGCGCGTTCGATCAAGGCTTGCGCCTGATCCAGCGCGCCGCGTGCCAGCAACATATCGATGCGCGCCAAAAACAGCAGCGCCGCGTCATCCGCTTCTTGGCGGGGTGGGTCAAGCTCGGCCAAGGCCAGCGTTTGGGTGAAACTCTGGATCGCGGGCAAGCCCTCGATCGGTTGGGCGCGCAGCAGCCGTGCCAGTGTTTCAGGCTCTGACATGCCCCATAGCTCTGGTGGCAGCCCGGTGATGGAGGGCGGCAAAAGCCCCACCGCGGTCAGCGAAAGCGCGCCAAGTGGCATCACGCTGATGCTGGGGGCGACGATCGCCGTGGCAATATTGCCATGCGGGCGGGTAACCGTGTCGGACAGCCAATCCGGTGCCGCGATGCTGGGGATGTCCGGCAAGATCGGTGCGGCCTGATTGTCGCTGGCTGCATTCTGAGCCTGCGAAGGGGCCGCCAGCAAAAGCGCGCAACCAAAGCCGATCAGCGCATGCTTAATCGACATCGAGGTCCACCGGGGCCGTGATGTTTTGCTGCGCGGGGACCAGATAACCGGAATAGGAATAGCCGATCAAACCAAGCACCCCCAAGAGGATGATCACCAGAAGCAATCTGATCACGCGCCACATGCTCTTCGCCTTTGCCTTGTCGTTGGCCCGCGTGCCTTTCGCCGAAAGGTTGCGGATCGGCGTTTGCCGCCGTTTCGATTTCCTTATAAGCCATGTCAGACGAAATTGCGCCACTCACGGAAGAATTTTTTAGCAACCATGACCGAAACGACCACAAATATGCGTGAAACGCCCGCGGGCCGTCTGGTGCGCTGCGTTGTTTTGGTTGGTATGATGGGGGCGGGCAAGACCGCTGTTGGCCGGGTTCTGGCGGCGCAGCTTGATGTAGAGATCCGCGACTCGGATGCCGAGATCGAGGCTTCGGCCCAGCTATCGATCGCCGAGATCTTTGCCCGCTATGGCGAGCCCTTCTTTCGCGAAAAGGAAAGTGCGGTCATCGCGCGGCTCTTGGCGGGGCCGCCATGTATCTTGTCGACGGGTGGCGGGGCGTGGATGTCGCAGGCCAATCGCGATTTGCTGATGGATCAGGCGGTGGTGCTTTGGCTGAAGGCGGATCTGGATCTGTTGTGGCAAAGGGTGCGCCACAAGAACACGCGGCCCTTGCTGCGCACGGCCGATCCACGCGCCAGCTTGGCGGCACTTTATGAGCAGCGCGCACCGATCTATGCCTTGGCCCCTCATCATGTGATGGTCGCACCGGAATGGTCTGTGGAAGAGACGACAGCGCATGTTTTGGCAGCCCTTGCGGATGCAGGCGCGATAGAAGGGTATCAGAGATGATGCAGACAGTGCATGTGGCGCTTGGCGATCGCGCCTATGATGTGCGCATCGGTGCGGGATTGATCGCGGATGCGGGCGGCGAGATCGCACCGCTTTTGCGCAGGCCCAAGGTCTGGATCGTGACCGAAACCAACGTGGCTGGGTTGCATCTGGATGCGTTGCAAGATGGGTTGCGGCAAGCGGGCATCACGAGCGAGGCATTGATCCTGCCACCCGGCGAGGCCACGAAAAGCTGGCCCTTCTTGATCCAAACCGTCGAATGGCTTTTGGCCGAAAAGGTCGAACGCCGGGATGTGGTGATCGCTTTCGGCGGTGGGGTGATCGGTGATTTGGTTGGATTTGCGGCGGCGATCTTGCGGCGCGGGGTGCGTTTTGTGCAGATCCCCACGTCGCTTTTGGCGCAAGTCGATAGCTCGGTCGGCGGCAAGACCGGGATCAACACATCGCATGGCAAGAACCTTGTCGGTGCCTTCCATCAACCCAGCCTCGTCTTGGCCGATATCGATGTCTTGGGCACGCTTGCCCCGCGCGATTTTCTGGCGGGCTATGGCGAGGTGGTCAAATACGGGCTTTTAGGCGATGCTGCCTTTTTCGATTGGCTTGAGCAAAACGGCCCTGCACTTGCCGCCGGTGACGCTTCACTGCGCGCCGAGGCGGTGCGCCGTTCGGTTCAGATGAAGGCCGATATCGTCGTGCGTGATGAAACCGAACAGGGTGATCGTGCCTTGCTCAACCTGGGGCATACCTTCGGCCATGCGTTGGAGGCAGCAACGGGTTATGGCAACCGGCTTTTGCATGGCGAGGGGGTAGCGATCGGCTGCGCGCTGGCATTTGAACTTTCCGCGCGGCTGGGGCTTTGCGCACAAGAGGAACCCAGCCGGGTGAGGGCGCATTTGTGTCAGATGAAGATGAAGCTGGATCTCTCTGATATCATGGGTTATTTGCCGGATTCTGACGGGCTTTTGGCGCTGATGGGTCAGGACAAGAAAGTGGTCGATGGCCAATTGCGCTTCATCCTTGCGCACGGGATCGGACAGGCCTTCGTCGCGGCGGATGTGCCGCGCGATGTCGTGCGCCATGTCTTGCACGATGCATTGGACGCCAAGCGCTGAAGTTTCACAGGAAAATTCAGCCAATCCGAAAATTCATGCGTATCTTCGCAGCGCTTAATCCTTGCCGCGATAAGGCTCCACATATTGGAGGGCCATATCCCAAGGAAAGAAAATCCAGGTATCTTGGCTGACACCTGTGATGAAGGTGTCGACCATCGGTTCGCCCTTGGGCTTGGCATAGATCGTTGCGAAATGCGCCTTTGGGTATAGCTGGCGGACCAGTTCGAGGGTTTTGCCCGTATCGACCAGATCATCGACGATCAGCACACCCTCGCCATTGCCCATGATCGCGGCATCGGGGCTTTTGAGCACTTCCGCCTCGCGCTGTTTGTCGGCCTTGCCGCCGCCGGCATGGTAGGATTTCACGCTGATCGTATCGACAGTGCGGATATCCAATTCGCGTGCCACGATCATCGCAGGTGCCATGCCGCCGCGCGTGATGGCGACCACGGCGCGCCAGGCGCCATCGACCCCCGGGCCGCGCTTGTCGAGCCGCCACGCCAATGCGCGGGCATCGCGATGCAGCTGATCCCAGGAAACGTGAAAACCTTTTTCATGCGGCAGCGGCGTGATCATGGCTTAGTCTTCCTTTTTATCAAGGCTGAGATCGGGGGCTTCGGGGTTTTTCATGCCGATCACATGATAGCCCGCATCGACATGCAAGACCTCGCCTGTGACCGCGCTCGACATATCCGACAACAGGTAAAGCGCCGATTGGCCGACCTCATCTTGCGTCACGGTGCGGCGCAGCGGCGAGTTGTATTCGTTCCATTTCAAGATGTAGCGGAAATCGCCGATACCCGAGGCCGCCAGCGTCTTGATCGTGCCCGCGCTGATAGCGTTCACGCGGATACCGTCGCGGCCCAGATCTTCGGCCAGGTACATCACCGATGCTTCGAGCGCGGCCTTGGCGACCCCCATCACATTGTAATGCGGCATGACCTTTTCGGCGCCGTAATAGGTCAGCGTCAGAAGCGAGCCGCCATTGGGCATCATCTTTTCCGCGCGCTGGCATACAGCGGTGAAGGAATAGACCGAGATGTTCATCGTCATGGCGAAATTGGCGGGCGATGTTTCGACATAACGGCCGCGCAATTCGTTCTTGTCGGAAAAGCCGATCGCATGGACCACGAAATCAAGGCTGCCCCATTCTTCCTCAAGCCGCGCAAACAGCGCGTCCAGCGATGCTTCATCGCCGACATCGCACGGGATCATCAAGCTTGAGCCGACACTTTCGGCCAAAGGCTGCACACGCTTGAGAAGGGCGTCGCCCTGATAGGAAAAGGCTAATTCCGCCCCTTCGGCGGCAACCGCTTTCGCGATGCCCCAAGCGATGGATTTGTCATTTGCCAGCCCCATGATGAGCCCGCGCTTGCCTGTCATCAAACCCATTGTTTGCCCCATATGCCATTCGTGCCTTGCGGTTCTGGTAAGCCATCGCCTGCGATGCTTCAAGAGAGGCGGACTTGCTGTCATGGGTGCAGGGCGCTAGCTGATGAGGCTGGGACACGGACAAGGTCAGAAAAGGACAGGGCCGATGAGTGAGTGCACAGGTATTTTCGCCGGCGATGATCCTTTTGTGATCGCACAAGATTGGTTGGCAGCGGCGGCGCAGACCGAACCCAATGATCCCAATGCAATCGCCTTGGCCACTGTTGATGCCCATGGGATGCCGAATGTGCGGATGGTGCTGCTCAAGCAGATCGAACAGCTGGGCAGCGGGCAGGGGGCGTTCGTCTTTTTCACCAATTACGACAGCGTGAAGGGGGGCGAGCTTGCGGCGGCGGGCAAGGCGGCCTTCGTTCTGCATTCCAAGACGCAGCAACGCCAGATGCGGGTGCGCGGATTGGTGAGCCGCGAGGATGGGCCGGCGGCGGATGATTACTTCGCCTCGCGATCACTCAAAAGCCGTTTGGGCGCATGGGCATCGAAACAGTCGCAACCACTCGACAGCCGGGCGAGCCTTTTGGCCGATGTGGCGCGTGTGACGGCGCAATACGGCACCAACCCGCCGCGCCCGCCGTTTTGGGGCGGGTTTCGGCTCACGCCGCTTGAGATCGAATTCTGGGCCGATGGCGCGTTTCGTCTGCATGACCGTTTTCGTTGGTCGCGCGCGACGCCTGCGGCGGAATGGCAGATCCAGCGGCTTAATCCGTGAAGCTGAATTTTGCCTTGTAAATGTTGACATTTTCGCGATTTCACGATGCGTGAAAATGCAAAACGTTGGTATAATGTAGAATTTTTAACTTGTATCCGTGGATTTTGGTAACCAAAACGCTACCAAAGGGACACCGCCCATCATGGGCAATTTACGGGATAGGCCAGTATGGCAGACGAAATTCTGGAAGAGCCACTCGTCGTAGAGGGGCGCGTCAAGTGGTTCGATGTGGGCAAAGGGTTCGGGTTTATCGTATCCGATGATCCCGGGCCCGATATTTTGCTGCATGCCAATGTGCTGCGCAACTTCGGGCAAGGATCGGTCGCCGAGGAAGCGCGCATCACGGTGCGCGTGCAGGTGACGCCACGCGGAGTGCAGGCCAGCGAAGTCTTGGCCATCTCGGCTGCGGCGGGCCCTGACGGGGAAGATTACGATACCACCGAAGATCTGGCACCGGGTGTGGCCTTTGTGCCTGCGCGGGTAAAGTGGTTCGACAAAGCAAAAGGCTTTGGTTTTGCCAATGTCTTTGGTAACCCTGAAGATGTGTTCGTGCATGCCGAGGTGCTGCGCCGTTGTGGGTTGGCCGATCTCCTTCCGGGGGAAGCCGTGGCGATGAAGGTCGTCGAAGGCCCGCGCGGCAACATGGCCGCCGAGGTGCGCAGCTGGGATTACGTTTGACGGAGGTGCGCATGCGCCCGTTTGTTCTGGGCGCGGCGACCGCGCTGATGATGTTGGCTGGCACGGCGCAACAGGCTTGGGCCTGTCGCGCCGATCAGGTCGAGATCAAGGGAGATTTCGGCACGGTGCGTTTTCGCGTCGAGGTGGCCGACACCCCCGCCTCGCGCGCACAGGGTTTGATGTTCGTGCGGCAGATGCCACAGATGTCGGGCATGTTGTTTGTCTATGAACGCCCCGAAAGCGTGAGCTTTTGGATGGAAAATACCCCAATCCCATTGGACATGATCTTTGCCGATGCCACGGGCACCATTCAACGCGTCCATGCCGAGGCGATCCCCTTTGATCGCACACCGATTCCCGGCGGCGAGGGCATCCAATATGTCCTCGAGATCAATGGCGGTCTGGCCGCGGATTTCGGCTTTGATGCAGGTGATGTGATGCGCCATCCGGCCATCACGCAGAACATGGCGGCTTGGCCATGTGGCGCACCGTGATCGGCAGGGCTTTCCAAGTCGGCATTGGCGCATTAAAGGGGTGCCAGTCGGGGCGTAGCGCAGCCTGGTAGCGCGTCTGTTTTGGGTACAGAAGGTCGTGAGTTCGATTCTCGCCGCCCCGACCATTTCTCACAAATCACCACCATATGTAGTGTCGGATTGGGGGGTCATCCCCATCATATTGGCACGACACTTGGCGTGTGTTGCGTTTCCCACAAGATCTTGTGCCGCAGTTTTGCCACGATCATCGCGATGCCGCGGTGCCGCGGCGCATGTGGATTGGCTTCATGTGTCAGTTCAATGAATCGGCCTAAACCTCAACGATCAATGCCGGAATTGGCGTCTGGTCTTTTTTGCAGCCGCAAAAGGGAATCGGATCATGTCAGGCGCGTGAAATTTTATGGGCACTTTTCAACCTGTTTTTCGCTCAGCGACCGACAAAAAAGTGATTGACCAGTAAGGGTCACCTACGTCAGGTTGTGTAGGTCGGAACAAGCCAACACTAGATATGGTGGTTTTCGACGGGGACGGGGAGACACCCCAGCACATCAGCGAAGATCCGGGTGACGGGTCGAGCAACGGAAGGCCGCAGGGCTCGCCGCGTGCAGGTTTGTCTTTTCGCTACCCGATGCGGTCAGAGCGCAATGACGCTGGCAGACCATGCTGATGGGATCAAAGTGCTAGAAGAGGCAGCCAGATGAAAATTGAACGCAGATTTACCAAAGCCGGCGCGGATGTTTATGCCGATCTCGAATTCACCACCACAACGTCAGAGATTCGGAACCCCGACGGAACAGTCGTGTTCAAACTGGATAATGTCGAAGTGCCGGCCGGCTGGAGCCAGGTCGCATCCGACGTCATCGCGCAGAAATATTTCCGCAAAGCGGGCGTCCCCGCACGGCTGAAGCCGGTCAAGGAAAAGGGTGTTCCCGAATTCCTGTGGCGTCAGGTCGCCGATGACGAAGCGCTGGCCGCTTTGCCCGAGGACGCGCGCATGGGCGGCGAGACCTCTGCGCGGCAAGTGTTCCGCCGGTTGGCGGGTGCTTGGGCCTACTGGGGTTGGAAGGGTGGTTATTTCACCACCGAAACCGATGCGCGCGCTTATTTCGAAGAAATGCAGCTGATGCTGGCGCGCCAGATGGCCGCGCCCAACAGCCCGCAGTGGTTCAACACCGGTCTGCATTGGGCCTATGGCATCGATGGCCCGGCGCAGGGTCACTACTATGTCGATTACAAGACCGGCAAGCTGACCAAGTCGACCTCGAGCTATGAACACCCGCAGCCGCACGCCTGCTTCATCCAGTCCGTCGCCGACGATCTGGTCAATGAGGGCGGCATCATGGACCTCTGGGTGCGCGAAGCGCGCCTGTTCAAATACGGCTCGGGCACCGGCACGAACTTCAGCCATCTGCGCGGCGCAGGTGAAAAGCTGTCGGGCGGCGGTAAATCCTCGGGCTTGATGGGCTTTCTCAAGATTGGCGACCGGGCGGCTGGCGCGATCAAATCGGGCGGCACCACCCGCCGCGCGGCCAAGATGGTTATCGTCGATGCCGATCACCCCGATATCGAGGCCTTCATCGACTGGAAGGTGATCGAAGAACAAAAGGTTGCCAGCCTTGTTGCGGGCTCCAAGACGCATGAGAAAATGCTCAATGCGATCTTCACCGCGATCGGCGGCTGGGATGGCGCGATTGATGATGCGGTTGATCCCACCAAGAACGACACGCTGAAAAAAGCGATCCGCGCGGCCAAATCCGCGTCGATCCCGGAAACATATATCAAGCGTGTGCTCGATTATGCGCGCCAGGGCTACACAGCGATCGAGTTCCCGACCTATGACACGGATTGGGATTCCGAGGCTTATTCCAGCGTTTCGGGCCAGAACTCCAACAACTCCATCCGCGTCACCGATGCCTTCCTCAAGGCGGTCGAGACCGATGGCGATTGGTCGCTGATGAACCGCGTCGGCGGCAAGGTGTCCAAAACGATCAAGGCTCGCGATCTGTGGGAAAAAGTCGGTCACGCCGCTTGGGCCTGTGCTGATCCGGGCATCCAGTTCCATGACACGGTCAACGCATGGCACACATGCCCCGAGGATGGCGCGATCCGCGGATCGAACCCTTGCTCGGAATACATGTTCCTTGACGATACGGCGTGTAACTTGGCCTCGATGAACCTGTTGACCTTCCAACATGCGGGTCAGTTTGACGCCGAGGGTTATATCCACGCTTGCCGTTTGTGGACCCTGACGCTGGAAATCAGCGTGATGATGGCGCAGTTCCCCTCTAAGGAAATCGCGCAGCAAAGCTATGATTTCCGCACCCTTGGTCTGGGCTATGCCAATATCGGCGGCTTGCTGATGAACATGGGTCTTGGCTACGACAGTGACGAAGGGCGGGCCATGTGTGGCGCGCTGACGGCGATCATGACCGGCGTGGCCTATGCCACCTCGGCTGAGATCGCATCCGAGCTTGGCCCCTTTGCCGGGTTCGAGCGCAACCGCGAGCACATGCTGCGGGTGATGCGCAACCACCGCTCTGCCGCCTATGGCAAGACCGATGGCTATGAGCAGCTCAACGTCACGCCCGTGCCGTTGGATCATGCCAACTGCCCCGATCAGCGCCTTATCGCGCTGGCCCGTCAAGCTTGGGATGAGGCGATCACCCTTGGCGAGGCACATGGCTACCGCAACGCGCAATCCACCGTGATCGCGCCCACTGGCACCATCGGCCTTGTCATGGATTGCGACACCACCGGGATCGAGCCCGATTTTGCCTTGGTGAAGTTCAAGAAGCTGGCCGGTGGCGGCTATTTCAAGATCATCAACCAGTCGGTGCCGGGTGCGTTGGAAACGCTGGGCTACCCCAGCAATGAAATCGAAGAGATCATCGCCTATGCGGTGGGTCATGGCACGCTGGGTCAGGCACCCGGTATCAACCATACCGCGCTGATCGGCCATGGTTTCGGCCCCGCCGAGATCGCCAAGGTTGAGGCGGCCCTGCCGTCGGCTTTTGATATCCGCTTCGTGTTCAACCAGTGGACGCTGGGGGCCGATTTCTGCACCGGCACCTTGGGCATTCCGACCGAAAAGCTGAATGACCCCACCTTCGACATGCTGCGCCACTTGGGCTTTACCAAAGCCGATGTCGACGCCGCCAATGACCATGTCTGCGGGACCATGACGCTGGAGGGCGCGCCCTATCTCAAGCTTGAGCATTACCATGTGTTCGATTGCGCCAACCCCTGCGGGAAAAAGGGCAAGCGCTATCTGGGTGTCGACAGCCACATCTACATGATGGCCGCCGCCCAAAGCTTCATCTCGGGCGCGATCTCCAAGACGATCAACATGCCCAACTCGGCCACGATCGAAGACTGTCAGAAAGCCTATGAGCTGTCTTGGTCGTTGGGTGTGAAGGCCAACGCGCTGTATCGTGACGGCTCCAAGCTGTCGCAGCCCTTGGCCTCGGCCTTGGTCGAAGATGACGAGGAAGCCCAAGACATCCTCGAAAGCGGCAATACGATGGAAAAGGCCCAAGTCTTGGCCGAAAAGATCGTCGAGAAGATCGTCATCAAAGAGATCATCAAGGCGCATCGTGAAAAGCTGCCCGAGCGGCGCAAGGGCTATACCCAAAAGGCCATCGTCGGCGGTCACAAGGTCTATCTGCGCACCGGCGAATACAAGGACGGCACGCTGGGCGAGATTTTCATCGATATGCACAAGGAAGGCGCTGGCTTCCGTGCGATGATGAACAACTTCGCCATCGCCGTGTCGGTCGGCCTGCAATATGGCGTGCCGCTGGAAGAATTCGTGGATGCCTTCACCTTCACCAAGTTCGAGCCCTCGGGCATGGTGCAGGGCAACGACTCGATCAAGAACGCGACCTCGATCCTCGACTACATCTTCCGCGAATTGGCTGTGTCTTATCTGGACCGCACCGATCTGGCGCATGTCCAGCCGCAAGGCACCAGCTTTGACGATGTGGGCCGTGGTGCGGAAGAGGGTGTGTCCAACATCCGCGAAGTGCCTGAGAGCCGCGCCTCGACACCCATCGAAGTGCTCAAGCAGGTTGCATCGACCGGCTATCTGCGCAAGCGTGCACCGCAGGAATTGCTGGTGTTCCGTGGGGGTGCCGATGCGGTGGCGACCTTGGAAACCATCGTTCCCGAGGTGCGTGGCACATCCGCTATCGCCGCTGTGGCCACAACAACAGCTGTGACCACCGGCACCGTGTCGATGGATGCGGCCACCCGCGCCAAGATGCAGGGTTACGAGGGCGAGGCATGCGGTGAGTGCGGCAACTACACGCTGGTGCGCAACGGCACCTGCATGAAGTGCAACACCTGCGGCGGGACGAGCGGTTGTAGCTAAACAAGATTGGGTGCCCCCTTTGCCGAGGGGGCGCCTATCATCCGGGGCGGGTGCGCTCGCCCTAGACGGCGATCAGGCCGCAGGCAGAAACTTCGGGCAGTAATTCAGAGCCTGATACGCGAACCTCGGGGGGGCCACTGGTCCCCCCTTTTTCATTGAATTACAGCTGGTTGCGCGGCGTTCTTGATTAAGCGGGGTGAAAGACGAAGCCGCCATCGGCTTGCGTCACGCGCCCGATCCCGCCGCCTTGCAGGTGGAAGCCAACCACAGCCATATCCGCCGCGGTAATCTGTGCGAAAAGCGCGCCACGGGTCGCCGCCGCCATCTCCGGGTCTTGGTCTGAGCCAGAGGTCCATTCCGGCCGGGCAAAGGCGATATGGTCATTGCCGATCGCATCGCCAAGCACCATCACCGCATCCGCCCCTTGCCCGATGACAAAGGCCATATGGCCCGGTGTGTGGCCGGGTGTCAGCTGCGCGCGCACATCTGGCAGCACCATCTCACCATCGCCGAACAGCACCATGTCATCGGCCAGGATCTCGAGGCGGCGCTTGGCACCCACGGCGAAACTGGCCCGTTCTGCGCCGATGCTGTCGACCGTTGCATCATCCATCCAATAGTCGAACTCGGTCTGGCCCATCATATGGGTCGCACTGGCGAAAAGCGCCTCGTCGAAATCATCGAGCGCGCCCCAAAGGTGATCGGGGTGGCCGTGGGTAAAGATCACATGGGTGATATCCATCGGATCAATCCCGGCCGCCGCCAATGCATCGGGCAGTGCGCCGACGCTGGATTGAAAGCCGGTGCCTGATCCGGCGTCGAACAGGGCCAATGTGTCGCCATGGCGCATCAGCGTGATATTGCACGGCGGCGTCAGCGGTGCGCTTGGGTCCATGTTGTAGCGCGCCAAGATTGCGGCCAGCTCATCCTTGGGCATCGGGCCAAAGATGAATTCGGCGGGCAGGGTCAGATTGCCATCGGACAGGGTCACAATCTCGATCCCGCCACCCAGTTGCAGCCGCGTTTCGGTCCAGCCGCGATGGGGCAGGGTGGTCGACAAGAGTGCGGCCCCGCTGGTGGCAAGCAAGCTGCGGCGGGTGATGTTCATGCTGGTGTCCTCCCGGTCAGATGGCGGCATGATGCGCGCCCTTGGCCCCGATATATTCACAATAATAAATATGTGTCACGGCGGAAAACCTTTGCACTTGCATGGATCAAGCCCTTATTCTCGCCTCATGGCGGTCTTGTGCGGCCATCGGCCCATGCCCAGACCACCCAAAAGCGGGAGGAACGCGCCATGCGCGCTGTGCATTTCCTGATCGGGGCTTTGATGGTCGGCGCGGGCGCTTTGGCCGGGCTATGGTTGCCCTTGGGTTTGATGGGCAGTTTGGCCTTGCTGGCGCTTTTGCGGATCTGCTGGATCGAGGACAATATCACCTCTGACCTCTATGGGCGCGATGCGTTGCCTTCGGGCTATCTGCAGACCTTGGAAATGCGCAGGCTTTTCATGCTGCGCTGGTTTGGGGTCAATCTGGGCGCGGTCTCGCCTGATCTGTCGGCGCATCTTTTGGCAACGGCCCTGCGCGCCGAGGCACAGCTTTGGGCGGCCTGTCTGCTTGGGTTTGTCGCCATGATCTGCGCCCAGCATGGCCCATTTGCGCCAAGCTTGGATCTGACGCTTGCGGCTGCGTTGTTTTATGCGGCCTTGAAACGCGCCGATCGCTTGGCCATCACGCTGCACCATTGTGACATGGGCCGACCCTTGCCCGATGAGATGCTTTTGCCGCCGATGCGGCGCGCGCAAAATAGGCCGCGCTAGCCTTTGCGCTTGCCAAGGCGGCGCAGTCCAAAGCCGCCGCCAATCACCACCGCAAGCAATGCCGCCAAGCCCAGCACCACGGCACCATGCGAGAGATCCGAGAGCCAATGCCATATGCCACCCGCAGCTTCATGACCGGGATGGGCCAAGACCTGCGTTGTCCAAAGCGATAGGGCCAGTGCCGCTGCAAATCTCAACATGTGATCCTCATCCATCGTCGCCGTGAAAGCCTGCACCTCCACGGCTAAATGCGGGCAGACGCCGCTACAAGCAACGGGCGGCGGCAGGCCGCGACAGCCCGGCATTTGCCCAGAAAATAGGCGACTTGCCGGGTGACCGCCCGGTTGATCGGCAATGGATTGATCGTCGCTCGGATCAGGCTTGGTCAGGAATGGTGATCACCGGCTCCATCCGGGCAAGGATATCCTCGGCCAGATGGCACTTGATATCATGACCTTCCGCCATGCGGCGCATCGGCGGGATCTGGGTTTCGCACAGATTGCCCGGCACCTCTGCCTTCCAGCCGCAGCGCGTCTGGAAGGGGCAACCCGGTGGCGGGTTCATCGCCGAGGGGATATCGCCCTCAAGCACGATATGCTTTTTCGTGACCTTGGTATCGGCGATGGGAACCGCCGACAAAAGCGCCTCGGTATAGGGGTGATAGGGCGGGCTGAAGACCTGATCGGTGGTGCCGATCTCGACCACATGGCCCAGATACATCACCATCACCCGATCGCTGAGATAGCGCACGATGGACAGGTCATGGCTGATGAACAGCAGCGTCGTTTTCTCACGGCGCTGGATCTCCATCAACAGATCGGTCACCGCGGCCTGCACGCTGACATCAAGCGCCGAGACAGGCTCGTCCGCCACCACGATCCTTGCGCCACCCGCAAAGGCGCGCGCGATGCCGACACGTTGCTTTTGCCCCCCCGAAAGCTGGCGCGGCATGCGTTCGGCAAAAGCGCGTGGCAGCTTGACCAGATCGAGTAGCTCCAACATCCGCGCGCGACGCTCGGCGTCATTCTTGCCCAAGCCAAAGACTTCGAGCGCGCGCATGATCTGGCGCCCGACCGTCATCGAGGGGTTGAGCGTGTCGAAGGGGTTTTGAAACACCATCTGGATCGACGAGACAGTGCGGGTATCGCGCTGTTCGATGGCGATATCTTGGATTGCACGCCCATCAAGCAGCACTTCGCCATCGGTCGCGGTTTCCAGACCCATCAACACCTTGGCCAAGGTGGATTTGCCACAGCCCGACTCGCCGACGATGGCCAATGTCTCGCTTTCGCGGGCCTCGAAGCTGAGGCTTTCATTGGCTTTCACCACCCGCTTTTCGCCGCGCCCGAACAAGGCGCTGGCCGCCACCTCGTAGTATTTCTTGAGGTTCTCGACCTTGAGAACAACATCGCCCTTGACCGTGGCCTGTTGTTCCTCGCGCAGCGCCATTGGCGCGTCCCAGTCGATCTCATCCAGACGCAAACAGCGGCTTTGATGGCGGTCGCCATGCGCGATATCGGCCATGGAAATACTGCCCGCGTCGCAGCGCCCCGCTTCGAAATAATCGCAGCGCGGCCCGAAATTGCAGCCCGGCGGGCGTTCATGTGGCAGCGGAAAGTTCCCCGGGATTGCGCGCAAGGGGCGCGTCGTCTTATCCGCACCGGGCAACGGGATGGAGCGGAACAGCGCCTGTGTATAGGGGTGGCGCATTTCGTCGAAAACATCCGCGATGGCGCCGGTCTCAACGGCCTCGCCCGAATACATCACGCAAATCCGGTCGCAGGTTTCCAAGACCAGCCCAAGATTATGGCTGATGAACAGCATGGAGGTGCCGTATTTCCGGCCCAGATCCTTGACCAGATCGACCACTGCCGCCTCGACCGTCACATCCAGGGCCGTGGTCGGTTCATCGAGGATCAAGAGCGAGGGTTTCGACATCAAGGCCATGGCGATGACGATGCGCTGCTGTTGGCCGCCCGAAAGCTGATGCGGGTATGAGCGCAGCATCCGCTCGGGGTCGGGCAGGCGCACATCGCTGACCATCTCAAGCGCGCGCGCCCATGCCTCTTTCTCCGAGATCCCTTCGTGGATCATCGGCACTTCGATCAACTGTTGGCCGATCCGCATGGCCGGGTTGAGCGAGGCCATGGGCTCTTGATAGATCATCGCGATTTCGCGGCCGCGAATGGCGCGCAGTTCTTCGGCGCTCATCGCGTTGAGATCGCGGCCTTTGTACTTGATCGTACCGCCAACAACGCGGCCGTTGACGCCCAAATCCTGCATTACGCCAAGCGCCACGGTGGATTTGCCACAGCCAGACTCGCCCACCAGCCCCATCGCCTCGCCCGGCATGACCGAGCAAGAAAAATCCATCACGGCGGGGATTTCGCGCAGCCGGGTGAAGAACGAGATCGACAGGTTCGAAATCTCGAGGATCGGCCCATCATAGGCGCCGGTCACGCTCGCGGTGCTTTCAGGGGTCTGGTCAAGCATTCTTGCGCTCCTCCACGGGGCGGCGGCAAATCTTCGTAGGAAGATTTACCGCGGTGCGAATTTTCATGCGAAAATTCGGCATCATCAATCCTTCAGGCTTTCTTCGCGCAAGCCGTCGGCGAGTAGGTTGAGGCCAAGCACAAGGCTCATCAGGGCAAGGGCAGGGGGCAAGGCCGGATGCGGATAGATGGTCAAAAGCCGCCGCCCCTCGTTGATGGTCGAGCCCCAATCGGGGCTTTCGGGGCTGACGCCCAGACCGAAGAAGCCCAAGGTGCCGAGCAAGATGGTCGTATAACCGATGCGCAGGCAGAAATCGACGATCAGCGGACCGCGTGCATTGGGCAAAATCTCCCACAGCATGATGTACCACGCCCCTTCGCCACGGGTTTGCGCAGCGGCGACATAGTCGCGGGTTTTGATATCCAGCACGATGCCGCGCACGATGCGAAAGACCGTTGGGCTGTTGACGAAAACCACCGAGACAAAAACGATCAGCAAGTTCCCCGGCACATCGAACAGGTCCAGCGCCTCGGGCCAAAGCCGAAACAGGCGGGGCAATTCCGGGTCCGATGCATTGGAGATGAGCGAGAGATAAGCCATGCCGCCCACACCGACACAGACCGCCACGATGACATTGCGCAAGCTGGGTTGGGTGCGATAGCGCGAATTGAACAAGATCACCAAGAACAGGATCGGGAAGAGAAACAACACCATCGACAGATAGTTGGGGATACCGGCCGCCACGATCTCGGGGGTGACGAGCAGGTAGAACAGCAAGATCACCGGGAAGGCCAACACCAGATTGGCCACGAAAGTCACGCCAACGTCGAGCTTGCCGCCGAAATAGCCCGCAGGCACACCCAGCGTGATGCCGACCATGAAGGCGAACATAGTGGCCAAGGGGGCGATCTTCAGCACTTCGAAAGCGCCATAGACCATGCGGCTGAAGACGCAGCGCCCAAGGTTATCGCCGCCAAGCAGGTAATAGACATATTGCCCCTCGCGCGGGTCCGGCAAAACACTGCCCGGAAGTTCGTTCCGCATCTGGCTGATCACATCGATTGGCCCATGCGGCGCGATGCTTTGCACGAAGATCGCGGCAAAGATCCAGAACATCACCAAGCCAAAGCCGGTCATGCCGATGGGGCTGTCGAACAGCTTGCCGTAAAGACCGAGGCGGCGTTTGAAAGCGATGGAGAGCGCGAAAAGCACCACAAGCCCGATCCACACCGGGGTCAGCCGCGCGGCCATTGCCCCGATGATGCCCGTGCGCTGCGGATCGTCCAAAACGACCCCGCCGATGATATGGCCGATGCAGACCAGCAAGAACACCAGCACCGCATAGCGCATCGTCATCAGCGAATAATCGACAGGCCCGCGCTGGAGGCTGAGCGAGTGATCGGCATTGATCACCATCTCGCCGGGGCGCATGCCGCCCAAGCTCAGCGCGATATTGACCACGAAGGCGGCCGCGAACACAATCACCGCGGCAAGCATGATCGGGTTGAGAAAAAGACCGATTTCACCGGACCATGATAGGGGTTCCATCTGCCCGTCCTCCTCAGGATATGCGGATACGCGGGTTCAGATACACATAGCCGATGTCCGAGATCAGCTGTGTCACCAAAACCACGAAGACGGCCACGACCGAACAGGCCAGCAGCAATTCAATGTCATTGTTCGAGGCGGCCTGAACCAAGGTCCAGCCAAAGCCGTTGTAGTTGAACAATGTCTCGACGATCACGACGCCGGTCAAAAGCCACGGGAATTGCAGCATGATGACGGTGAAGGGCGCGATCAGCGCGTTTCTGAGTGCGTGCTTGAGCACGATATTGCGAAAGCTCACCCCTTTGAGGCGCGCTGTGCGGATATATTGCGCGGTCATCACCTCGGCCATCGAGGCGCGCGTCATCCGCGCGATATAGCCCATGCCGTAAAAGGCGATGGTCATCACGGGCAAGGTGAAATTCCAGAAATTCGGCCCATCCATCGCGCTGCGCGCCGAGCCGAGGAAAAGGGTGCCGCTGTCAAGCCAGCCCCATTGCACCAGCAAGGGCGATATGCCCGTCTGGGAAGAGGCCAAAAGCACGATGAAGATCACCCCCGACACATATTCCGGCGTCGCCGTCGTGCCGATGGAGAAGGTGGACAAGACGCGATCCGTGCGGCTGCCCTCGCGCATGCCGGCAAGAACGCCGACCAAAAGCGCCGATGGCACGATCACGGCAAAGGCCCAGAACATCAAGATCCCGGTCAGCGCCAAGCGGCCACCGATGATATTGGCAACCTCGTCGTCCGAGACAGTGGAATGGCCCAGATCACCCTGCAACAAGCCGCAAAAACGCGGTGCGGTTTCGGGCGTGTCGCCCGCATCCAAACAGCGCCCACGCCATTGCCCCGTGGGTTCATCCAGCCGCACCCAACCCGGCACCATGCCCAGCCATTCGCCATAGCGCATGGCCAATAGACCGCCATAGCCGTTGCGATCGAGCCACGATACGACCTCGGCATCGCTCATGCGCGCATTGCCTTGGGTCTTGGCCAGTTTTTCGAGGTTCGGGGCGAGATTGGTGAGAAAAAACACCACAAAAGTCAGGCAGAGCGCCGTCAGGATCATGACGCCAAAGCGGCGCAAGATGAAGAATGCCATTCGTCGCTGTGTCCTTGCCTAGAGGATCGTCACATCGCGCTAAACGCTATGGTGCGATCCCACGCATGGGTTGGTTCAGGCGGCCGGGGCCATTGCGTGTCGATATCCGGGACGGCACAGGGCCGCCCCGGAAAATCAGGTGCAGATCAGGACGCGAGGCCCAGATGATGCACGTTGATCTCGAACTTGGGATGCATATCCGCGTTCAGCACACCTTCGCGGTAATGGCGGAACAGCGAGCGCCAGAACGGGATGAAGGTCACGGCCTCGTCCTGCATGATCTGCTGCAGGCGCGCCATCACGACACGGCGGGCATCGGCGTCTTGAATACCGTTTGCCTCGTTGAGCAGCCGATCGAACTCAGCGTTCGCGAAACCTGTTTCATTCCATGCCACGCCAGAGCGGTAGGCGAGGTTGAGGATCTGCACACCCAGTTCGCGGTGGTTCCACTCGGTCGCCGAGAACGGGTAGTTCAGCCAGTCGTTCCAGAAGGTGGACCCGGGCAGAACTTCCCGTGTGACGGTCATGCCGGCATCGCGCATCTGTGCCGCGATCGCGTCACAGGTGAAGCGACCCAAACCATCGTCGAGCGACACAAGCGTGAAGTTGTGATCTGCATGGCCCGCTGCGGCAAGACGCGCTTGGGCTGCGGCCTTGTCGACGACCATCGGGGGCAGTGCGGCGTATTCGGGGTGGATCGGGCAGACATGGTGGTTTTCACCGACCGTGCCTTGGCCGTTCATACCCAGTTCAAGCACAACCGAAAGATCGACCGCTTCCAACATCGCACGGCGCACTTCGACATTCTCGTAGGGCGCGTTGAGCTGGTTGGGGCGCACAACCACGGTTGCACCCGTGGTCACAGCCGATTGCGTCCAGCCAACAGCCGAGAAGAGATCGACAAATTCGCCCACGGTTTCGTAGGTCATGTCAAACTCACCGGCTTCGGCACCTGCGAACCATGCCGCGGGATCGGTGCCGAGATCGACGAAGGTAATCTCGTCGAGATAGGCGTTGCCCCAGTAGCTATGGTCGGTGTTGCGCTCCAGACGGCAAGAGATGCCGACCTGGTGATCGGCGATCTTGTAGGCGCCGGTGCCAACACCATGATCAAGCGGGTTGGTGCCGATCAGGTCGCGATGCTGGATCGCGCCGGGATAGTCGGCCATGCCGGGAACAAGCGTGATGTCGGGGGCGGGCAGGTTGATCTGCACTGTCAGCGGGTCAACGACGACCACGCCGCCTGCGCGCGCCTGGCCGGTTTCGCTGTCGACCAAGCCGCCCATGCGGGCCGCCATGGAGTTGCCTTCGACCGTGGTGTCGCACCAGCCGATAAAGTTCGCCGCGACATCTTCGGCGGTGAAATCATCGCCATTGTTCCACTTCACGCCCGGACGGACGTTCAATGTGTATTGTGTCGCGTCGGCATTGGCTTCCCAGCTTTCGAGCAAGATACCCGAGAAGGAACCATCGCTGTTGTATTCGATGAGGTATTCCAACAAGCCGCGGCTCACATTGCCAAGCTGCGACCAGTCAAAGGTGCGCGGATCTTTCAGCGCCAAGATCTGCATCTGGATGCGCAGATTGCCGCCCGCGGGTGGTGTGACGCGCTGCGCCATCGCAGGCTTGAGGCCGATCATCGAATAGGCCGCGACCGCCGAAACACCCAGCGCCGTACTGCGCACCAAGAATTCGCGACGGCTCATTTGGCCAGCTTTATACTCACGCGCATACATTTCCGCGACCGGATGGGTCGTCCGCTTTCCGCCGGAATGATGTGTCATATATCTTCTCCCTGTGTCGTTTTTGCGGACAGCGATCGCGCTATCCTTATTCACCGCGGCGACAGATGAAATGTCTGCCATCGGATACCCGCATTCGGCGGTTTTTCTTTCGTTCCGTCAATCACTAGTTGTGATCAATCCTGAGCCGTTCCCGACCCCGCCCCGATCAAAAACGACATGGGCCCTGACCGCAACCCCTAGAAAGGTTTTTTTTCGCATGGCCGAGTCGTCCCGCCGGGCGACGTAGGGTCAGCGGCCCCCACGATAAGCGATCGGGGCTTTTCCGGTCGCTTGTTGAAAGGCGCGGGTGAAATACGCCGCCGAAGAAAAGCCCAGTGTCTCGGCAATTTCGCGGGCGGGCATGTCGGTGTCGCGCAGCAGGCGGCGGGCCTCACACATGATCCGTTCGTTGAGAAGCGCCAGCGCCGGACGCCCAGAGGCATCGCGACAGACACGCGACAGATGGGTGGGCGTCACGTTGAGCGCTTGGGCATAATCGGCCACGCCAGCGCCGCTGCGAAAGCGCCCCTCGACGGCATCGGCGAAATCCTCGGCCAGACGATGTGATCTTTCGCGCAGTGCCAGCCCATGATCATCGCCCGTTTCCCGCGTGACCCAAGCCGAGATCAAAAGCCCGTATCCCGTCAAGGCACGGTTCATCGCAGGGGCTTGGGTGCTGATCTCGCGCTCGGCCCTTTCAAGGTGGCCCGTCAAGCTGGTCTGTCCTTCGATGGTTGCGATGCGCCGCTGAAACGGCGTTTGCGGCAGACCAAGGTCATTGTCGGCAGGCAAGGCCAGTTCGATCCCTTGCAATTGCGCCGGAAGTTCCATCGCCATCTGTGTGCCAGCCGGCAAGAACATCGCCGTGTTCGGACCATAGCCGCGCGTCACCCCGCGGATCGTCGCGCGCCCTTGGCCACGGGTGATCCAATACAAACGATGCAGCGGTTGGCTATGCAACAGCTCAAGCCGCCACGCATCCTTCATGCGCAGCTTGCCAAGCGAGGTGATGCGAAAACCTTGGGTCGAGACGGTCATCGCCCGATGCTGGGCTGTATGTCGGAATTATGCAAGCGAGTTGGCATTGAAGCGCTGCGATTGCGCGAAAGTTAGCGCTTTTGTGCAATCGTTGCGCCTAGCTTGGGTCGATCCCGCGCCAATCGCCCATGCGCGCGCGAAACCATGTGCGCTGACGCTTGGCATATTGCCGCGAGGCGATGATCGCGGCGTCGCGCGCTTGGGTCAGGGTCAATTCACCATGCAGATGCGATATCAGTTCCTGCGCACCGATCGCCTTCATCGCAGGCAGGTTCGGGTTCCAGCGGGGCCAGTTTGCCTGGGCCTCCGCCAATGCGCCGCGATCCAACATCATCTCGAACCGCCGTGCGATGCGCGTATTCAGCCATTCAACCGGCGCATCCATCCGCAGCGCGGTACAGCTTGCCAGCGGCAGCAGCGGCGCGGGCGTGTCGGCCTGCCATGCGGCAAGCCCTTGGCCGGTGGCCTGCAATACTTCCCATGCGCGTTGCACGCGCGCGCGATTGTTCAGGTCGATCCCCTTGGCGGTCGCAGGGTCGAGAGTGGCAATCATCTCGGTCAGCGACAGCGCATCGGCCTTGGTGCGGATTGCGGCCGGGGTTACCGGGATATCGGCCAAGCCTTCGGTCAACGCGCGAAAATAGAGACCTGTGCCGCCCACGATAATCAGGCGCGGCCCAGCCATCAGCGCCGCCACCTCGCGCAGCCAGTGGCCGACCGAATAGGCTGCGTCCCATGCGACCTGACCATAAAGCCGGTGCGGTGCTGCCGCCAGATCGGCGGCATCGGGGCGCGCGGTTAGCACGCACCAGTTTTCATAGACCTGCAAAGCATCGGCATTCACGATGATCCCGCCTTGGGCCTGCGCGATGCGCAGCGCCAAGGCGGATTTGCCCGATGCCGTCGGGCCCGCGATCAGAACGGGGCGGTCAGCGGGGATGGTATTCAAATCAATCAATGCGTTGCTCTGCGACATTCACGCCAGCGCCACGGGTGGCACATCGGGGTTTTGGGTCATTTTGGCCCTGCAAGAGGCGTTGAACCCTGTGCGGTTTTAGACCATGGTGCGCGGTGCGCAATGCGCTGTGGTCACTTTCCCAAATCAAGGAGCTCGCCCATGTCCGATAGCCCAACCGCACCGGCCGATGCCCGCTACAGCCGGGTGATGTTGAAAATCTCGGGCGAGGCGTTGATGGGCGATCAGGGATATGGCCTGCATCCGCCAACGGTCGAGCGCATCGCGCGCGAGGTCAAATCGGTTCATGATCTGGGTGTCGAGATTTGCATGGTCATCGGTGGCGGCAACATCTTTCGCGGTTTGCAAGGCAGCGCCCAAGGCATGGAACGCACAACCGCCGATTATATGGGGATGCTGGCCACGGTGATGAATGCGCTGGCGATGCAATCCTCGCTGGAATCGATCGGCGTCTATACCCGCGTGATCAGCGCCATCACTATGAACGAGGTGGCCGAGCCCTATATTCGCCGCCGCGCGATCCGCCATCTGGAGAAAAAGCGCGTCTGCATCTTCGCCGCTGGCACGGGCAACCCCTATTTCACCACCGATACCGCCGCGACCTTGCGCGCCTCCGAGATGGATTGCCAGGCGATCTTCAAGGGCACCAAGGTCGACGGTGTCTATGACAAAGACCCCAAGAAACACGCCGATGCCAAGCGCTATGAGACTGTCACCTATGACGAGGTCTTGGCCCAGCATCTTGGTGTGATGGATGCTTCGGCCATCGCGCTGGCGCGTGAGAACAGCCTGCCTATCATCGTTTTCAGCCTTGATGAGCCGGGTGGTTTCAAGGGCATTCTGGCCGGGCGCGGCACCTATACCAAAGTGTCCTGAACGCCACCTCGGGCAATTGTCTGGGCGGATTTGGCAAGTCGGTTCTGGAAACCGCGCGCGGCTTTGGGTATCACGCCCCCAACAGGAGCGATAAAGGGCCGAGCAGATGGCAGAAGACGAACTTGACATCGACCTCGATGATCTGGCGCGCCGCATGGACGGCGCATTGGCTGCGTTGCGGACGGAATTCGCCTCGCTCAGGACTGGCCGCGCATCGGCCAGCATGTTGGAACCGGTGATGGTCGATGCCTATGGGCAGATGACGCCGATCAACCAAGTCGGCACCGTCAACGTGCCCGAGCCGCGGATGGTCACGGTCAATGTCTGGGACAAGGGCCTTGTCGGCAAGGTCGAGAAAGCGATCCGCGAAAGCGGTCTGGGCATCAACCCGCAGCTCAACGGCACCATCATCATGCTGCCGATCCCGGAGCTCAACGAAGAACGCCGCCGCGAATTGACCAAGGTCGCGGCCCAATATGCCGAACATGCCCGCGTCGCCGTGCGCAATGTGCGCCGCGACGGCATGGACCAGATCAAAAAAGCCAAAACCAAGGGCATGTCGGAAGACGATGTGAAGCTTTGGGAAGAAGAAGTGCAGGAATTGACCAACGGCCATATCGCCAAGGTCGATGCCGCCCTTGAAACCAAACAGGCCGAGATCATGCAGGTCTGATCGAATGGCCCCCAGCGGGGCCATTTTCAGTTGGTGTCCTTTGTTTCCCATTGTCAGGATTGTCGTAAATGCCCAAGGAATCCACCCGACCCGAACATGTCGCCATCATTATGGATGGGAATGGACGTTGGGCCCAAATGCGCGGCCGGCCCCGGTTGTTCGGCCATGCGGCGGGCGCGCGTCGGGTCAAGGAAATCGTGCGCGCCTGTCCCGATCTGGGTGTGCGCTACCTGACGATTTTTGCCTTCTCGACCGAGAATTGGAAGCGCACCCAGACCGAGGTCGCGGGGCTGATGCGGCTGTTCAAACGCTATATCCGCCGCGAGGCGCAGGCGCTGTTCGACGAGAATGTACGCGTGCGTTTCATCGGTGATCGTGTGCGGCTCGAGCCTGCGCTGGTCGATTTGATGGATGGGCTGGAGTTGATGACCGCCGGCAATTCCGGGACCAATCTGACCATCGCGCTCAACTATGGTGGCCGCGACGAGGTGACCCGCGCCGCGCGGCGCTTGGCGCATGATGTGGCGATGGGCAAGCTCGACCCGCGCGAGGTCAGCGATGAGACCTTTCCACGCTATCTCGATACCCATGTCCTGCCCGATCCCGATTTGGTGATCCGCACCAGCGGCGAGGCGCGGATTTCCAATTTCCTGCTCTGGCAATCGGCCTATGCCGAGTATGAATTCATCGACACGCTTTGGCCCGATTTCAGCCCCGAGGTATTTGCCCAAGTCATCGGCCGCTTCGGTCAGCGGGAACGGCGCTTCGGCGCGGTCATGGCCTGAGGGCAGCTTGGGCTTGGCGCGCGACAGTTTCTCGGATTTGGCCACGCGGATGGCCACGGGTCTTGTGCTTGCCTTGATCGGTTTATCGGCTGTCTGGGCGGGGGGATGGTGGTTCACGGCCTTGGTCGTGATCCTTGTCGCGGCCTTGGTGTGGGAATTGGTCCGCATGTTGGGCGGATCGGCGCGCGGGGCTATCATCCTTGGTGTGATGGCGGGGGCTGCGATCTTGGCCACCAAGCTGGCACCGCTTGTTGTGGCATTGATCTTGGCGCTCAGCGTGCCCTTGGCGGCGATGGCCATGCTTGCCCGGCACAGGCGGCTGTTCGTGCTGACCATCGCGATGATCCTTCTGGCCGGGGTCGGGCTGATTTTTCACCGCGACAGCTTTGGCCTGACCTGGATGCTGTGGCTGGTGCTGGTGGTCGTGGTGACCGACATCTTGGGCTATTTCGCGGGCCGGCTGATCGGCGGGCCGAAGTTCTGGCCGCGTGTCAGCCCGAAAAAGACATGGTCCGGCACGTTCGCCGGCTGGGTCGGGGCAGGGGTCGTGGGTTGGGCCTTCATGGCCCAGACCGGCGTCGGGGCCGAGTTGGTGGTGATATCGGTCGCGCTGAGCGTGGCGAGCCAGATGGGCGATGTCGCGGAATCGGCGCTCAAGCGACAGATGGGCGTCAAGGACAGTTCCAACCTTTTGCCCGGACATGGGGGCGTCTATGATCGCTTCGACGGGCTTCTTGGGGCGGCCTTTCTTTTGGTCATCGTGGAAAGCCTGACGGCCTTTCCGCCGCCCCCTCTTTGACTGCCCAGCGAAAGAAGGGGCCGATGCGCAGCATTTCCATTTTCGGGGCGACAGGATCGATTGGGCAAAACACCGTCGATCTGATCGCACGCGCGCCCGATGCCTATCGGGTGGTGGCGCTGACGGGCGGGGCCAATATCGCCAAACTGGCCCAAGATGCGATCCGGCTGAAGGCCGAGATCGCCGTGACGGCCCATGATGAACATCTGGATGATTTGCGCGCGGCCTTGGCTGGTACTGGCATCACGGCCACGGCTGGCGAGGCCGCCTTGATCGAAGCGGCCGATCGGCCCGTCGATTGGGTGATGTCGGCCATCGTGGGGGCGGCTGGCCTTGCGCCGGGGTTTCGCGCGCTGCGCCATGGTGGCACGCTGGCCTTGGCCAACAAGGAAAGCCTTGTGACCGCAGGCCCGCTTTTGCTGGCCGAGGCGCAGGCGCATGGCGCCACGATCTTGCCCGTCGATAGCGAACATTCGGCGGTGTTCCAGGCGCTGGTGGGCGAAGATATCGCTGCGGTCGAGCGCATCATCATCACCGCCTCGGGTGGGGGGCTGCGTGATTGGCCGATCGCGGCCTTGGCATCGGCCACGGTCACCGACGCGGGCGCGCATCCCAATTGGGCGATGGGTCAGCGCATCACCATCGACAGCGCGTCGATGTTCAACAAAGGGATGGAGTTGATCGAGACGCGCGAATTTTTCGGGGTGACCCCGGCGCAGATCGAAACCGTGATCCATCCGCAATCGCTGATCCATGCGTTGGTGGGGTTCAATGACGGGGCGCTGATGGCGCATCTGGGTGCGCCCGATATGCGCCATGCGATCGGCTATGCACTCAATTGGCCCGATCGCCGCCATTTGCCCGTCGCGCGCCTCGATCTGGCGCAGATCGCGACCTTGGAGTTTCGCGCGCCCGATCCGCTGCGGTATCCGGCCTTGGCGATCGCGCGTGCGGTGATGGAAACGCGGGGCCGGGCAGGTGCGGTGTTCAACGCCGCCAAAGAGGTCGCGCTGGATGGTTTTATCGCCGGACGCATCGGTTTTATGGACATGGCGGCGGTCGTGGACCGGACGCTTGACGAAATAACGTCGCAGCTCTGCCTCAGTTCTTCCATGTCGAACCTTGAGGATGTGCTGATGACCGACCACATGTCACGTCAGACGGCATGGGCACAGATCACAAAAATGGAGCGTTAAGCACCCGATGGAATTCATTCCCCAGTTCGGCAATTTCGCCTTCACGATCGCGGCTTTCGTCGCGGCCTTGTCCATCATCGTGGCGATCCATGAATATGGCCATTACATCGTGGGCCGTTGGTCGGGTATCCATGCCGAGGTGTTCTCGATCGGTTTTGGCCCGGTCTTGCTTGGCCGCACGGACCGGCACGGCACGCGCTGGCAAATCGCGGCGCTGCCTTTTGGGGGGTATGTGAAATTCCTGGGCGATGCGGATGCCGCCAGTGGCAAGGATGGCGCGGCGATGGATGCGCTTGATGTGACCGAGCGGCGACGCTCCATGCATGGTGCGCCGCTTTGGGCGCGCGCGGCCACGGTTGCGGCGGGGCCTGTGTTCAACTTCATCTTTTCGATCCTGATTTTCGCAACGGTGTTGTTCTTCACCGGTCGTCCGACCGAAGAACCGCGCGTCGGCGCACTCACCCCGCTGCCGCCCGAGATGCAACAGCTGATGGCGGGCGACCTGATCTTGGCACTCGATGGTCAAGAGGTTTCGGCCTTTGGTGATGTGTTCACCATCGCCGAGGATCTGCCGCCTGCGCCAAGCGTGGTCTACACCGTGGAACGTGATGGCGCGGTGATCCAGACCGAGGCGGCCTTTCCCCTGATCCCGCTGGTCGATACCGTGGCGCCGCAATCGGCGGCATTTGCCGCGGGCTTGCAGCAAGGCGATGTGATCCGCGCGGTGGATGGCGCGCCCATCTATGCGTTCCGCCAATTGCGCGACACGGTCGCCGCCGCCGAAGGCACACCGCTGACGCTTTCGATCTGGCGGGCCGGCGCGCCGGTCGAGGTGACGTTGATCCCACGCCGCACCGACCTGCCGCTGGCCGAGGGCGGGTTTGAGACGCGCTGGTTGATCGGCGTGACGGGTGGTTTCAGCTTCGAGCCGGTGCGCGAGGGTGTTGGCCTATTCGCATCCATCGGTTTCGGGGCAGAGCAGACATGGTTTGTCGTGCGGTCATCGATGTCGGGGCTTTGGCATATCATCACCGGCGCGATTTCGTCATGCAACCTGCAAGGACCGATCGGGATTGCCGAAACCTCGGGCGCGGCGGCAAGCCAAGGCATCGACAATTTCATCTGGTTTATCGCGGTCCTGTCGACCGCTGTGGGCCTGTTGAACCTGTTTCCGATCCCCGTTCTGGATGGCGGACATCTGGTTTTTCACGCCTATGAGGCGGTCAGCGGCAAGCCGCCATCGGATAAGGCGATGCGGTTGTTCATCACCCTCGGTTTGACGCTGGTTTTGTCTGTCATGCTGTTTGCGCTGACCAACGATATCTTTTGCCCCTGAGGCGGGCCTTCATCTTCACGGGATTTCCATAAGGCTGCCGCAGCATTGCCACAAATCGGGGAGAGGGTGACAGCACGTCGCCCAACCCGGAGCATGCCATGAAACTGCTTATGGAAAGCACCCGCAGCATGTCGCTTTTGATCATCGCGGCGCTTTTTCTCGCGGGCGCGTTGTTCGACTACGCCACCGAGTTCTAGGCGCGCTTGCACCCTCATCGCGCCCTTGCGGGGGCGGTGATCTTTCGGTTTTGCAGCACGCGCCTTTGGGTTCGTTTTGACAACCCACCGACCCTCCGCTAGGCAGGAAATGTCTGCTGGGAAATTTGGGGTTGGATGAGATGAGTCGGCATGTCCTGTTTTCGCCGTCGCGTATGAGGCGTCAGCTAATCGGTGCAGTGCGCCTGCGGTCTCTATCCGGCCTGTTTGCGGTGCTTTTGGTCATCTCGGGAAGTTTGATCGTCCCATCGGCAAGTGCGCAAACCTTTAGCTTTTCGCGTTTCGATGTCGTGGGAAATGCGCGGATCAACGATTCTGCCATTTTGACCTATGCCGCGATCGCACCGGGCAGCGAAGTCTCTGGTGCGCAGGTCAATGATGCGCTGCAACGCTTGCAGAACACCGGGCTGTTTGAATCGGTCGAGATCACGCCGCGTGGCAACACGCTGGTCATCACCGTGCAGGAATATCCCACGATCAACATCATCTCGATCGAAGGCAATGAGCGGCTGGATGATGACGCGCTTTTGCCGGTGATCAGCTCGACACCGCGCCGCACCTATTCGCCAAGTGTGGCAGAACAAGACGCCAATGCCATCGCCGAGGCCTATCGCGTCTCGGGCAGGCTGACCGCGACGGTGACGCCGCGCATCATTCGGCTGGCCGATAACCGCGTCAATCTGGTCTTCGAGATCGCCGAGGGCCGCGTGGTGGAAACCGAGCGTATCACCTTTGTCGGCAACCGCGCCTATTCCGATCGCCGCTTGCGCCGTGTGCTGGAAAGTACGCAGGCCGGGATTTTGCGCCAGATCATCCGCCGCGACACCTTCATCGCCGAGCGGATCGCGCTTGATCGGCAGCTTTTGTCCGATTTCTACCTTGATCGCGGCTATGTCGATTTTCAAATCCTGAGCGTGACACCGGAACTCGCGCGTGGGCGTGACGCTTATTTCGTGACCTTCAACATCCGCGAAGGTCAAAGCTTTTCGCTGGGCACGATCGCGACTACCTCCGAGATCCCAGAGGCCGATGCCACGATTTATCAAGATGTCATTCGCATCCGTTCCGGCCAAACCTATAGCCCGCGCTTGATCGAGACCACGATCAGCCGGATGGAGGCTTTGGCCACGCAGCAAGGCCTGCGTTTCGTGCGGATCGAACCGCGCATCACGCGCAACGAAGAGACACGCACGCTGGATGTCGAATTCCTGATTCGTCGTGGTGAGCGGGTCTTTGTCGAGCGTATCGATATCGAAGGCAATGTGACGACGCTCGACAGCGTCATCCGTCGCCAGTTTACAACTGTCGAAGGTGACCCCTTTGATCCACGCGCCATCCGGCAAGCGGCCGAACGCATCCGCGCGACCGGCTTTTTCGCCGATGTCGATGTTGAATCGCGTGCTGGCACATCTGCCGACCAGATCATCGTCGATGTCGATGTCGAAGAGCAGCCGACCGGCACCTTGGGCTTTTCGGCCAGTTTCTCGACCGATACCGGGCCGGGGCTTGCGATAAACTTCGCCGAGTCCAACTTCCTTG
>Ga0209137_1000579_pt1 | contig 38043 bp, 28 predicted proteins | sample SaaInl5LU_22_DNA_FD_184642 | JGI IMG/M metagenome (GOLD analysis project Ga0209137, IMG submission 184642) | Marine microbial communities from expanding oxygen minimum zones in the Saanich Inlet - ESP_105LU_22_DNA (SPAdes) (version 2) | ecosystem: Environmental > Aquatic > Marine > Intertidal... | reverse complement strand
GGTTAAACGTTGATTGCACGGGTGGAGAGATTCGAACTCCCATCAATGGTTTTGGAGACCACTATTCTACCCTTGAACTACACCCGTAGATGGAAAAAGGCATCCCGGAAAATCCGGGATACCTTACTTCCTTCTTTGATGTACAATTACCCGATGATCTCGGTAACCTGACCTGCACCTACGGTGCGACCACCTTCGCGGATAGCGAAGCGGAGACCCTTGCTAACTGCAACGGGAGCGATCAAGTTTACGTCGATAGACAAGTTGTCACCAGGCATAACCATCTCTACTCCAGCTGGGAGCATGATTTCGCCCGTAACGTCTGTCGTACGGAGGTAGAACTGTGGGCGGTACTTGTTGTGGAAAGGAGTGTGACGACCACCTTCTTCCTTCTTCAAGATGTAAACCTCAGCCTTGAACTTGCTTGCTGGCTTCTGTGAACCTGGCTTGCAAATAACCATACCGCGACGGATGTCCGCCTTGTCGATACCGCGCAACAAAAGACCTACGTTGTCTCCTGCCTCACCGCGATCCAAGATCTTACGGAACATCTCAACACCAGTTACCGTGGAAGACAATTTCTCGTCACCAAAACCGATGATATCTACACCGTCACCCGTCAAGGCAACACCTGTTTCGATACGACCTGTAGCAACGGTACCACGACCAGTGATCGTGAACACGTCCTCGATAGGCATCAAGAAAGGCTTGTCGATTTCGCGCTCTGGCTCTTCGATCCACGCGTCAACAGAGTTCATCAACTCCATAATCGTGTCAACCCACTTCTGCTCGCCGTTCAAACCACCGAGGGCAGAACCTTGAATTACAGGCGTGTTGTCACCGTCATACTTGTAGAAAGACAACAAGTCACGGATTTCCATTTCTACCAATTCGAGAAGCTCCTCGTCATCGACCATGTCCACTTTGTTCATGAACACAACGATACGGGGTACTCCAACCTGACGAGCCAAAAGAATGTGCTCGCGCGTTTGGGGCATAGGACCGTCCGTAGAAGCCACAACCAAAATAGCACCGTCCATTTGGGCAGCACCAGTTACCATGTTCTTTACGTAGTCAGCGTGACCAGGGCAATCCACGTGAGCGTAGTGACGGTTTGCCGTCTCGTACTCAACGTGAGCTGTATTGATCGTGATACCACGCTCTTTTTCTTCAGGAGCCGCATCGATAGAATCGAAGCTGCGCGCCGCTGAAAGACCTGCATTTGCCAACACCGTAGTGATAGCAGCCGTCAAGGTTGTTTTACCGTGGTCAACGTGACCGATGGTACCGATATTCAAGTGCGGTTTGTTCCGCACGAAATTCTCCTTTGCCATTTTGTTTAAGATTAAGTGATTGAACCCAAAGAAAGAAGTCGTTGATTGAGCCAATGAGGGGAATTGAACCCCTGACCTTTTCCTTACCAAGGAAACGCTCTACCCCTGAGCTACATCGGCTGATGTGTCATGAGCGGAAGACGGGGTTCGAACCCGCGACCCTCAGCTTGGAAGGCTGATGCTCTACCAACTGAGCTACTTCCGCGATTTGTGTTGTGGGAGTGGATGGACTCGAACCACCGATACCGTTAGGTGACAGATTTACAGTCTGCTGCAATAGCCACTATGCGACACTCCCAAATTGATAAGCCCTAAAAAATTGACGTAATGCTTGGTTTTGCTTCGAGCCAGCAGAGGGACTCGAACCCCCGACCTACTGATTACAAATCAGTAGCTCTACCAACTGAGCTATGCTGGCAAAAAGTAAAGGACAAGCAGTCCCAAGCAGTGCGTCAAAAAAGAACGTTGCTGCATAGCAGCTTTCCCGCTATTTTCAAACGGACTGCAAATGTAGAAAATAAAAGGATGTCTACAAGCGGTCTTTAACGCTTTTTCACCGAAAGGTTTTTTCCCTTGCTTCGCTTGACGATGCGACGGAGGGCTAACATGGCTAAACTCACCGATTTCTCGAAGGTTTTGGACTCTTTTTTGACGACCACTTCTTTGCCTGGAAGATGAATACAAACCTCGACAATCTTGTTTTCATGAAGGTGATTATTGTCTAAACGAAGGAAAACGGTCGCTTTAGAGATTCGACTCGATACTTTATTTACGGTTTCTACTTTCTTTTCGACATAGGCCAACAATCGATCGCTGGCTTTGAAGTGAACGGAGTGAACGGCAATATTCATTAGACAAAGAATTTAGTGGCATCCTATCGGCCTTTGGGATGCGATTGATGATACACACGCTTCAACTGCTCCATGGAAGCATGCGTGTATATCTGCGTGGCCGACAAATTCGCGTGACCCAGAAGGCTGCGAATCGCAGATAGATCTGCCCCCATGTCTAGCAAATGCGTGGCGAACGTGTGCCTCAACACATGAGGGCTCTTCGTCTCGACGTTGCTAGTTCTTTGAAGATACGAATGGACCGTAGAATAAACAAGACGTCGGGGTAAGGATTGACCATCTTCTTTTCGGAATACAGGACCGGATGCACTCAAGCCAGGCCATAGCTCGACATACGCGCGATACGCATCGGCCCAGGCAGGTAGCATCGGAATGACGCGTTCCTTACTTCGCTTGCCCAGGACGCGGATCGCCCCTTCATGGAGATCAACATCTGAATGCTTGAGGCCGATGAGCTCTGCACTGCGCAATCCAAAAGCGTATAGCGTAAAGAGCAGAAATCGATCCCGCAGACCAAGCGCTCCGGATTCAAATAAAGTTTCATCCAACAGGGCTTCCGCTTCGTCTTGGCTCAATGCTCGGACAAGCCGCTTCTTTTCTTTTAGCGCAGGAATCCCTTGGGCAGGATTCTCAGCGGCGCCCAGGACCTCGATCGCAAAGCGGTAAAAAGTACGAAGGCTTGAAAGCTTCCGATTTACGGAGCGCGCGTCGATTCCTCGATCCACTAGATTGGCAACCCAAGAACGCACGTGAATACGCTTGGCCTCCAAGGGGCTGGAAATTCCCACCTGCCATTCCAAAAAGAGCGTCCATTGGTTCATGTCCGACATGTACGCCTCCACGGTTGCCGGCGAAAGGCGCCGCTCCAGGGAAAGATGATCCGCGAAGGTTGGAAGTATCGTGAGGTCAGACATAGAGATTTGGGCCATAAAAAAGCCCCGAGAAGATAAAACTTCTCGGGGCAGTATAGCATAAGAAAACAGATTATTCTGCTTCTTTAATACGTAGGTTTTGTACGTAGGACGCCTTGATGAATTCTTCGCGACGTGTGATCGAAGGTTTCGTGAACTGCTGACGCTTGCGCAATTGACGCATGGTCTGGGTACGGTCGAACTTCCGCTTGTAACGCTTGAGCGCGCGGTCGATGCCTTCTCCTTCTTTAACTTGAATTACTAACATAATGTGGTCACCTCCTCTCTTTAGGACGGCAAATGTAAAACAAATTCCACCTTAAGCCCACGGTCCTGAGATTTTTATTTGTCACTTCCTGTGGCCAAGTGGAAATACTGCGGAATCCAGATTTGCTGAATGGAGTCAAACGGAGCCAAGGCAAACACTTCCTCCCAAGAGCGCAAGGGGCGGATCCGGGACTGATAATGATGTACCGCACGAACTTGCTTGGCTCGCCAAAGCGGATGCCCGTACCAGTCCTCCAACGCTATCTGGGTGAGCTCTTTCGTCGAAGGAGGGACAAATTCCCAAGACCATCGGCCATCCGCTAAGCCTTCGCGATGGAGGATCATGGAATCCACCCCTCCCCAACGCGCTCGGACCAAGATGTACTTCGCCACCTTCCATTCTGGCCAATGTTTCGCCAGCCATGAGGCTGAAACCGTATCGCTTCTCACCCATTCCTGTTCGCGGGTCGACGCCTGGGCATTTGACCTGAGTGGCCAGTTTTGTTTCTTCCATGCTTGACTCAGGGCTTTGGATGGACCTGCCTCCACGGGAGGATCTTCCCAATCCACCCAGCCTTCCCAAACCTTATCCGAATCCCCAGCCCGCTCGTACCGGTTTAAAATGAAAAGGGCGAGGAAAATCCCCGCCCATAGTCCAAAAATCCATTTCTCCTGTCCCCTATTTGGGGTCATTGTCTTCATATGAATCCGGCTCCTCCTTCGCTGGAGCGCGTAATACTTTGACAAAGAAATAGGCGGTGATAACGGTGACGGTCACTTGGGTAATGAGCATCATCCAAAAAGCTGCTGTACTCATGATTCAGAATGGCTACGGTTCATAGAAGCACGCCAGACCAGCGCACAAATAAATACGAATAATCCAATAAGCATCACTCGTGCTAGATGGATATAAAAGATGTCATTAATAAAGGACCCTGATGCAATGGGTTGGCCAGCTACAACACTTTCGCCATTGGACACGAGGGGGGCTTGATCCTCTTCTGTAAATACATGCATCGCCAAAATGTCTTGAGTTTCCGCATCCAAGATTTGGACTGCGAAATGATCCCCTTCTTTTTGGACCATGGCCATACCGCCAATTTCTGTTTCGTAATGATCCGCAAAAGAGGTACGGTTATAGGGTCGGCTCATATTCATGGCACGACCAATGATAGAGCCTTCGTCTAATTCCCACCCGTTCTCAAGCGCTGCGGCAAAATCATTGTTTTTCGGAGTGATTAAGCTCATCACGAAAATGATCAATAAGATGGTCGGCGTAACGTACTTAATGATTGGCTTATAAATCTTTGGAAGCGTAATGTCCGATCCTGCATTGATTTCGTCCCAGCCTTTATCTATTCCAAAAATCCAAGAGAAGAGTATTGACTCCGCCAAGGCAAAGATGACTATACCCACCGTGGCACCCCAATAATCGTATTGATCGAAGACGCCTTGATTGTAAAAGAAGACCGTGGGCAATCCCATGACCAGGGTGATAAGTCCAAAGGTGAGGGCGGACTTCTTGATGCTAAACCCAAATTCGTCCTGCATGAAGCCCATCCATGGTGTACCCATCGCGAGGGAACTGGTAATTCCTGCAAAGAACAATAGTCCAAACCACATGACGCCCGCCAACGTGCCAAGGGCTACGCCCCATTTACCAAAGAGGAAGGGCATGGTTTGGAACGCCATAGAGAAGCCGGCATTTTCTTTGACCCAATCCAAACCGAGGTAACCCACGGCGATCGGAATGACCACGGAGGCTCCCAACACGATTTCTACAAAGCCATTCATCCAACCCGCAGACATGGCATTGAGTGCGATATCATCTTTAGAACGCACATAGGCGGCATAACAGTGGATGGTACCCATTCCCACGGAGAGGGTGAAGAAGATTTGGCCCGCTGCTGCAAGCCAAACATTGAAGTTGGTCAATGAGTCATACTGCGGCTCCCACAGAAAGTTTAGACCGAGGGTTGAGTCGCAGTCCAGACAACCTTCAGGGGCTCCAGAGGCTCCCAATGTCAACGCTCGGATGGCCAAGAAGACCCCGAAAATGATCAGCATTGGCATGCCGATTTTGGCTACTTTTTCAACGCCGCCTTTGAGACCGCGAGATAGAATCCACGTATTTAGCGCCAAGCATACTACATAGAAGAACACGGCCTCATAGGGTATGCCAAAAGTGCTTTCTGAAATATTCACATAGGAATCAAAGAACTGTGCAACTTGAGTTTGGCTCAATCCATCAAAGGATTGGCCTAAAGAGTGAAACACATAGGAAAGGGTCCAACTCTCAATGTAGCAGTAGTAGGCCGCAACCGCAATGTTGGTGTAGATTCCAAAAACCCCGAAATAGCGCCAGAACTTACGTCGGCCCATTGAGCCCAAGATGAAGGGGGTTGAGTGGTTGCCACTCCGACCTCCGTAGCGGCCAGAGGACCATTCAATCCAGAGGAGGGGAATACCCATCAACAGGAAGCAAACGAGGTAGGGAATGATAAAGGCCCCTCCTCCATTGTTTACCGCCTGAACCGGAAAACGAAGGAAGTTGCCAAGTCCCACAGCATTTCCTGCCATGGCGAGAATGAGGCCCACGCGTGAACCCCATGATTGTGTTTCTGAACTCATGTTTAAGGGATATCCCTCAAATATAGGGAATCACATCCAAGACCTCTTGAAAAGTATGCGGGTGATACCCTAAATCTTTTTCGGCTTTTCGAATGTCAAAACCGGTTATCGGGGGGCGCTTCGCAGCTTGCGCTAACGTATCGCTACTCACGCGGTCCATTAATTCGACATCATAGCCGCCATGTTGGGCTACCTGTTGGACCAATTCAAAAATGCTCATCGTATCGGGACCGGAGAGATGGTAGATTCCCGTGGCGTGCTTTTGGGCAATCAGCAAGCAGCCTTCCGCCAAATCCATGGACCATGTTGGGCTGCGCACTTGATCATCGACGACACGGATTCGCTCGCCCCGGCTCAGTGCACCTCGTGCCCACAAAATAATGTTACTCCGGCTCAACCCGGGCACATAGCCGATGACCAGCACGGTCCGCGCAATGGTCCACGGGCACTCGGCCTTCATGACAAGGGCTTCGGCATCCGCTTTGGATTGGCCGTAGATACTTAGAGGGGCCGCTGCGGCCTCTTCGGAATAAGGTCCAGCACTCCCATCAAAGATGAAGTCCGTGCTGATAAAAATCAGATGAATTTGGGCCGCTTCACATGCCTCAATGCAGCGCTGCGTGGCTTCAACGTTCAGCTGATGGCATAGTTCCGGCTGAAGCTCACAATCATCCACTTGGGTCATGGCGGCGGCATGAATGACCACGTCAGGTGAAAAGGCCGCAAAGGCCCGCTGGTAATCTTCCGCATTCGTGGTGTCGAGCATGTAATACTCCGCACCACACAAATCTCCGCGTTGCACCCCTCGACCCGTGGCGGCCAAATCAAATCGGCCTTGATTCGCATGCAGGATCGATTGACCTAAAAGGCCATTTGCACCGGTAATCAATATGCGTTTTTTAGCCATTTAGGAAGGCCAGTGTTGTTTCATTTCTTGGACAAGACGTGCGGCCTCGCGGGCAGCAGCCTCTGCAAAATCCGCCTCAGAACTAGCATATAAAATGCCTCGAGATGAATTGATTAGGAGGGCGATTTCGCCCGGGACGGCACCCGCTTTCATCACATCCTCTACGGAACCCCCTTGAGCCCCTACCCCAGGAACCAGGAAGAAGTGATCGGGGAGTTGCTTCCGCACCGCAGCGAGTCCTTCGGGGCGGGTAGCTCCGACCACGACCATCCATTGGTCCGGGGAAGCCCAGGTTGCATAGGAATCTAGCACATGGGCATACAGGGGTCGCCCGTCCGCCATCGCTTGCATTTGAAAATCCTGCGCACCCGGGTTGCTCGTCAAGCCTAGGGCAATGGCCCATTTACCGGGCAAAGCAAAAGGTTCCAGGCTATCTCTACCCATGTAGGGCGCGACGGTGATCGAGTCAAATCCAAGCTGACCCAGTATGCCTTCCGCATAGTGTCGAGCGGTGTTGCCTATATCTCCGCGTTTGGCATCCGCAATACTGAAGTGCTCTGGATATTTGGACAAATGCTGGGCGACCTGAGCCAACGCGGCCCAACCCTCGAGTCCGAGCGATTCAAAAAACGCCAAATTGGGTTTGTAGGCCACCGCATAGTCTGAGGTCGCATCGATGATGGCACAGCAGAAGTCGGCCACGCCTTGAGCATCGCGCGTAAACTGGGCGGGCATTTTATCCAAATCGGGATCCAATCCCACACAGAGAACAGATTTTTTTGCTTGGATATAGCTAGCTAACTCCGTACGTGTCATTCTCCGCTACCTTCTTTTAACCGCTCCGCATTTTCTGCGAGACGAAGTTCATCCATGAATTTACCTACTTGGCCGTTCATGACCTCTGCCAAGTTATACAATGTCAAGCCGATGCGGTGATCGGTCACTCGGCCTTGGGGGAAATTATAGGTCCGAATTTTGGCCGAACGATCACCGGTGCTTACCAAGGTCTTTCGCTTTTCGGCGACTTCTGCATCTTGGGCAGCACGCGCTTTGTCCCAGATGCGGGCACGAAGCACGGTTAAAGCTCGATCATAGTTCTGGTGCTGTGAACGCCCATCTTGGCATTCGACCACGATGCCTGTGGGAAAGTGCGTCAAGCGGACGCCTGATTCCGTTTTGTTCACGTGCTGTCCTCCCGCTCCACTGGAGCGAAACGTGTCTTTACGGATATCTACGTCTCGAATCTGCACATCCAGTTCATCGGCTTCTGGGAGAACCGCCACGGTGGCCGCACTAGTGTGTACTCGTCCTTGAGATTCCGTGGCTGGAACTCGCTGCACGCGGTGCACACCGGATTCGTATTTCAAGGTGCCATAGACATCTTCGCCACGAACCTGAATACTCGCTTCTTTATACCCTCCGGCAGCGCCTTCCGTCGCACTTAATAGCTCATAGGTCCAACCGCGCTCTTCCAAATAGCGCACATACATTCGGAGCAATTCGCCGGCGAAAAGACCCGCTTCATCTCCTCCCGTACCGGCCCGAACTTCCAAAACGGCATCCTTGGCATCTTCCGGATCTTTTGGAATGAGGAGTTGTTGGATTTCAAGCTCCAAGGCTTCTATCTCTGGTTGAATGCTCTCCAACTCGTCTTGCGCCATCTGGCGCATTTCTGGATCACTCTCGGAGGATTGTAAATCTTTGGCTTCGGCCAACCGACCTAATAATTCATCATAGCGCTGACGTGCCTCCATGACCGCCTGTAAATCCTTGTACTCGCGATGTAAGCGGACAAAACGTTGTCGATCAGCCGCTAATTCCGGCTGCATGAGCAAGTCATTAACCTCCTCGTAGCGAACGTGGATTGCGTCTAATTTATGCTGTAGATCCATGGCTTAGGCTTGATAAATCTGCCAGCCATCGGGGGCCATTAAGTGCACTTCAGGCTGAGCCTGAGGCTCTACTCGTCCAATAATTTGGGCGTCCACCCCGAATTTTTTTGAAATCGCAATGGCCGCTTCCGCATGTGCTGGATCCATGTAGATCTCCATGCGATGGCCCATATTGAATACTCGGTACATCTCCCGCCAAGGAGTTTGAGATTCGGACTGAATGAGTTCAAATAGAGGCGGAATTGGAAAGAGATTGTCCTTGATGATTTTGCCTTGGGTGGCAAAGTGAAGCACTTTGGTTTGAGCTCCTCCCGAACAATGGACCATCCCACCGATATGGGGGCGTAAGGTCTTGAGGAGTTCCACAATGATCGGAGCGTAGGTACGCGTTGGCGAGAGGACTAATTTTCCTGCGTCAATCGGACTGCCAGCAATGGCATCTGTTAAGGCCTTGGTGCCTGAATACACCAACGCTTCGTCGATTTCTGCATCAAAACTCTCTGGATACCGTTGCGCAAGCAGTTTGTGAAAGACATCGTGACGCGCCGAGGTCAGGCCATTTGAGCCCATCCCTCCGTTGTAGTCATGCTCATAGGTAGCCTGCCCGTAGGAGCTCAAGCCAACAATGACTTGACCCGGAGCAATTCCTGCATTGTCAATCACTTCGTCGCGGCGCATCCGCGCAATCACCGTACTGTCTACAATAATGGTGCGCACGAGGTCGCCCACATCCGCAGTCTCACCTCCCGTGGAACGAATATCTACCCCATTCGCACGCAAGTCTGCCAAGACGGATTCAGTCCCTTCAATTAGGGCGGCGATAACTTCACCAGGAATGCGATTCTTATTGCGTCCAATCGTACTTGACAGAAGGATGGGTCCCGTGGCTCCGACACACAAGAGGTCGTCCACATTCATGATGACTGCATCTTGGGCAATTCCACGCCAAACCGAAAGGTCCCCTGTTTCCTTCCAATACATATACGCCAGAGACGACTTTGTGCCTGCCCCATCGGCATGCATGACTAGACAGTGATCTTCAGAACCACTGAGGTCATCCGGAACAATTTTACAGAAAGCCTTGGGAAAGAGCCCTTTGTCAATATGCGCTATCGCTTGATGAACTTCTTCTTTGCCCGAGGATACCCCGCGGCCTGCATACCGTGCGCTCTGCTCCATACCACAAAGGTACGACGCAGCCTTTACTGGATACGGATATACGTACCTGCAGGAAGCTCGTCTTCGTACTCTGGGTTAAGTGCTTCCAAATCTTTTGGACGCATTCCCAAATCCTTTGCGATACTGCGGAAAGACTCACCAACGGCGACTTGACGGTGCGTCTTGTCGAAGTCCGTGTAATCACCTTTTGCCGTGACTTTAAGCACCATTCCTGGGAACGGACGCACTCCGCGAAGTCCACCGTTCAAACGCTTGAGATCGGAAATCGTGATGTTGTTGTTCCGGCAGATGGTCGTGTAGGTATCGCGCTCTTGTACGGTGTACATCTGACCAATTACTGGCTTGTCATCCTCTTTGGCCTGCTCGGCCGCGGAGGCTGCCAAGGCCGCAGAATCGACAGGGGGCTCGTAATCATCGCGGATGACGCGGAAGTCCGTACGTCGGTTGATCTGGTTGGCCACCTCTTGCTGCGATGCGGACATCTTGCGGATGTTGCGTTCCGTCAATTGGGTACCCACAGGGAAAAGATCCGCTCCAAGACCTTTGTACCCGCCAGGGATTTCAAAAGGCTGACTTTCGCCCATACCCAAGGCCACCAATCGATCCGGGTGAATCCCTCTAGAAATCAAGTAGCTGACCGACGTGTCTGCACGATGCTGTGAAAGCACCTGGTTCTTTTCATCGACGTCACGGTAGTCTGTGTGTGAGCGCAATTCGATGACAATATTGGGGTTCAGCGTCAGGGTCTTTACAACCGTATCTAGGGCGGCACGCGCCTGGTCGTTCAGATCCCACTTTGCAAGTGCAAAGTAGACGTCAGGCAAAACGATAGGAATCTCGATGGGATCCATTTTTGCTTTGACTTCAACGGTGTGCATGTACACATTTTGAGCCTCCATATAATTGAAGGCTTCCAAGGCTAAGGTGTTGGTATTCGCTCGCGCTCCAGAGTTTAGGAATTTTTTCTTCTCGAAAGAGAATGCGTAGACCACATCGCCGGCCAATTCATCTGACTCAAGCACAAAACTTCCATCCTTACTCGTTTGAACCACTTGGCTAAACCCATCGTTGCCCGTGATTTTAACGGCGGCGCCACCCAATGGGCTGTTGTCTTTGGAACTCACTAAGGTGCCGCTGATACGGTACTTCAAAGGCACTTCGTACAGAGTCCAGATATCGTCTCCTCCTTGACCCCCGTCGCGGTTCGAAACGAAATACCCATCCTGCAAACCCCCAGGACGGAGCAAAATGCCAAAGTCATCAGCTGGGCTATTGATCGGGGCCTTGAGATTCTCGGGAATGCCCACGGGCATACCATCAGCACCAAGCTCTACACGGAACAGGTCAAACCCACCCATTCCTGGGAGACCATTTGAAGCGAAGTACAGGTATCCATCATCGTGAATGAAAGGATAAAGCTCATCCCCATTGGTGTTGACTAAAGCCCCAAGGTTGATTGGGTCACCCCACCCGCGCTTCTTTTTGTCGACTTTAACCATCCAAAGGTCCTTTGAGCCATCTACTGAACCTTCTAGATCGCCCGCGAAAAACAAGGTCTGATCGTCTTGACTAATCGCGGGATGCCCCACCGACTTGGACGAATCTGTAGAGATGACAATCAACTGGGGTTCTTGCCATGTCAAGCCCGCCTTACGGGTACTGTAGATCGCACATCCCAACTGCTGGCGGCGAACATCCATACACCGAGTGAAGTACATGGTCCGACGGCGCGCGTCAAAGACGGGGCTACCTTCATGATCTTCCGTATTAATTGCTTCTGGGAGCAGCGTAGGCTCTGAAAAGGTTTGCACTTTAGCCGCCGAAGGATCTGTCTTTGGCTTGCGGCCTCGGCTACGGGCAGAACGAGATGATCCGTCTGCATTGAGGCGTTCTGCGGAATAAATGTCTGAAAAGCGTTCGCCGGTCCAGCCGTCTTTCTTTCGGCCGATTCCGCCTTCACGCATGGACGTGAAAAGCACTTCTTCATAAGTTTCCGGACGACCACTGAAGGTCATGCCAAATTCATGAGAGGAAGAATTCAAGCTGTTCAGGTTCCCCACCTGATAGCGGGTAAGCGATTTTTGCCAAGCCACCGCATCGCGGCATGATTGGATGCCTGCAGGACCACGGTCGTCGCTTGGGAAGGCGCGCGCAAAATCCTCATAGGCTTTCAAGGCATCCTCGTATTCGCTCTGGTATTTAAGCATTTCGGCGACACCGAGGTAGGCTTCGGCCGATTCCAATTTCATCTTGAGCGCACGGGAATACTGAGCCTCAGCGGCTTTGTATTGAAAAGTATAGCGGTAGCATTCACCCAGTCGGAAAGCGATTTCGGCTTTTTCAGGGCGTGACTTTAATTTGGAATAGGCCTTTTTGTAAACCTTGATGGCCTGAGCATATTCCTTGGCGTCAAAAAACGCATCGCCTTGACGCGCAATACGAGGACGCTTAGACTCCTCCCCTTCCGCATCTTGAGCGAAAACAGAGGCGGTGGAGCCCAATAAAAAGAGGAGAGTAAACAGGTATAATGCCTTCTTCATGACCGCGTGCAAGTGTGCATATGGGGGTTAAACCACTAAAGTAGCCAAATCCGAGCAAAAAAAAGACCCCCGCGGTAAAACCGGGGGGTCGATTTATCAAGAAATTCAATATTTCTTAGCGGATATAGAGCATTTCGCGGTACTTCGGCAAAGGCCACATCTCATTGTCAATCAATAACTCGAGTTTGTCCACCTCATAGCGGATGCTATCGAAGTAGGGCTTTACCTTATCGCAGTAGGCGAGCGAACGCTCCCGTGCTGATTCAATTTGATTGGCGGCTTTGCGCTCCGCCGTCATGGCATCGGACTGTGAAAGCACCTTCGAAATTCGCTCTGAAATTTCGATGATCATATCCACCTGCTCTTTGCTCAAACGGGTGAAGGTATCCGTGGGAAGCACTTCCTTTAAGCGCATCACATTTTGACTCAAAATGGACTGGTACTCAATGGCCGTGGGCACAATGTGATTCTTCACCAAATCGCTGAGCGTACGCGATTCAATTTGGATCTTTTTGTAGTACTCCTCCTGAAGAATCTCATAGCGCGCCTCCAATTCTACGTGGCTCAAAACGCCGTGCTTTGCAAACAGTTCCTGGGCGTCTTTGGTAACATAAAAGTCCAATGCACGCGGGGTGTCTGGCGTATTGTTGAGGCCGCGTTTCGCTGCTTCCACTTTCCAAGCATCGGAATATCCATCCCCCTCAAATCGCACCGACTTGGAGGTCTTGATATAGTCTTTCAAAATATTGAAGATGGCGTCATCTTTCTTCATGCCGCTCTTGATCAACGCATCGACAGCTAGCTTGAATTGGGCCAATTGATCCGCTACAATTAAGTTGATGACCGTCATCGGACCTGCACAGTTCGCGGTGGAACCCACGGCACGCAATTCGAACTTGTTCCCTGTAAATGCAAAGGGAGACGTGCGGTTGCGGTCTGTATTGTCCAGCATAATCTCTGGAATCTTACCAACGACATTCAATTTCAATTCGGTCTTCTTTTCAGGCGACATTTTGCCGCTTTCGAGCTTCTCCAATTCGTCAAGGACCTCGGATAATTGAGATCCTATGAAGACAGAAATAATGGCCGGAGGCGCTTCATTGGCTCCAAGACGGTGGTCATTGCTCGCCGCAGCGATCGCCGCACGAATCAGGTCTGCTCGATCATTAACCGCTTTAATGGCATTGATGAAGAAGGTCAAGAACAACAAGTTGCGCTTAGGCGTAGATCCAGGAGCCAAAAGATTGACGCCAGTATTGGTGCTCAAACTCCAGTTATTGTGCTTACCAGATCCATTGATCCCTGCAAAGGGCTTCTCGTGCAACAAAACACGGAATGCATGACGGCGAGCCACTTTGTCCAAAATGTCCATGAACAAAGAGTTGTGGTCAACGGCCACGTTGGCCTCTTCGAAGATGGGTGCAAATTCGAACTGACCGGGAGCAACTTCATTGTGGCGCGTCTTGACAGGAATGCCGAGCTTGTGACATTCATATTCTACCTCACGCATGTACCCCATGACACGCTCTGGAATGCTACCAAAGTAATGGTCATCCATTTGCTGCCCCTTGGCTGGAGAGTGTCCCAACAAGGTGCGGCCGGTCATGACTAGGTCTGGACGGGCATTAAATAACGCCTCATCGACCAGGAAATATTCCTGTTCCCAACCCAAGGTGGCGTTCACTTTGGTGATGTTTTTATCGAAGTACTGACCAACTTCTGTTGCAGCGCGATCAATCGCTTGCAACGCGCGAAGCAAGGGTACTTTATTATCTAGCGCTTCCCCCGTGTATGAAACGAAAACGGAAGGAATACACAAGGTGCTGCCAAACACAAAGGCAGGAGACGTGGGATCCCATGCCGTGTATCCACGTGCTTCAAACGTATTGCGAATCCCACCGTTCGGGAAGGACGATGCGTCTGGTTCTGCCTGAACCAACATACCGCCATTAAATTTTTCAATCGCATGACCGTCCGCCGTAGGCTCAAAAAAGCCATCGTGCTTTTCTGCTGTGGCACCGGTCAAGGGCTGGAACCAGTGGGTGTAATGAGAGGCCCCTTTCGAAATAGACCAGGCCTTCATGGCCGTAGCCACTTGATCGGCGATGTCGCGATCAATTTTGTTTCCTCTTTCAATTGCGCTCAAGACAGACTCATAGGCCTCCTTAGACATGTACTCGCGCATTGCCTTCTGATTGAATACATGAGAACCATAATATTCAGATGATTTAGCATGCGGGTTGACGAAATCAATGGGTTTGTGCTGACTCGCTTGCTCCAAACCAGAAAAACGTGCTTTTGCCATGGGTTTTTTAATTTTAATCAAAGATACCCCCCTTTTTTCAACCCAACAAGCACCTAAAAAATGATTTTTCAACCAAAGACCCCCCTAAAAACTTCAATAACTGCGGAAATTGTTTAAAACTTCGCACCCAGCAAACGTTAAGGGATAAAAAAAGAGCGCCGAAGCGCTCTTATTTCATGCGACCCACCGTATCGTCGATGGAGTCCTTTATCTCTTTTACACTTTCCTTCGCTTCTTTCAGCGTTGGATCTGCATCCGCGGCTTTGGTTATTTCCGCTTTGAGATCATTCGAGGCGTTCCGAACCATTTTAATGGTTTTGGCCGCCATCCGAGCGATTTCGGGAAGCTTGTCTGTACCAAAAAGCATCAGCACCGCGAATAGTAAGAATACAACCTCTCCGGTGCTGATGAATAGGAACATGGGGGAAAGTTAGGCTTTTTCCTTGCCCAAACGATTGGATGAATCGTAAAGGACTGGAGATGCGATAAAGAGCGAAGAGTAGGTACCCACCACAATGCCCAATAGGATCGCAAAGATGAATCCGCGCAACACCTCACCGCCAAAAATGAAGATGATGAGCAAAACAATAATGGTCGTGAATGACGTATTGAACGTGCGGCTCAATGTGGCATTCAAGGCATTGTCAAGCACTTCAGACTTCATATCGGACTTGGTGCTTCCACCAAAGAACTCACGAATACGGTCGAATACAACCACCGTATCGTTCAAGGAGTAACCGATCACCGTCAAGATGGCTGCAATGAATGCTTGGTCCACCTCCAAAGAGAAAGGCAATACGCCATCGAGCAGAGAGAATGCACCCAAAACAATAATCGTATCGTGCACTGTCGCTGCCACAGCGCCCAAAGAGTATTGCCACTTATTAAATCGCAACAAGAGGTACAAGAAGATGGCCAGCAGCGAGAAAATTACCGCCCAAACAGCGGTATCCTTAATGTCATCCGCTACCGTTGGACCCACCTGGCGGGATGCCACAAGACCTACAGCCTCATCATCTGTTGGATTCATGAACGCCGATACTTCAATCGGATTCGTGTAGAAGCCCTTAACGCCTTCAAATAAGCTTGATTGCAAGGCCTCTTCAACGTCTGCACCATTTTCATCGACACGGAAGTTCGTGGTGATAACCACTTGGTCCGGACTACCTAACGTCTTGACCGCTGGGGCAAATGATCGTCCGTCGGCATCAACCCATTGAGCACCCAAGGCCTCTGCTACAGCTGCCACCTCCACAGGTTGATCAAAACGCACTTGATAGGTTCGACCGCCTTCGAAGTCCACACCAAGGCTCAAGCCACGAGTAAACAAAGAAGCCAAGCTCAGGATAATCATAATCGTCGAGAAAATGTACGCTGGCTTGCGGAATGACATGAATTTGAAATTCGTATTCGTAAACCAGTTTTTGGTGATCGAAGTCGCAAATGACATATCCTCCGATTTCTTCAAGCGCCATTCAAAGAACATACGCGTGATGAAGATCGCCGTGAACAATGATGATGCGATACCGATGATCAAGGTGGTCGCGAAACCACGAATAGGTCCAGTACCAAAAATGAAGAGGATGATGGCCGTCAACAAAGTCGTCACGTTCGCGTCGATGATGGCACTACGTGATCCTTTATACCCGTCGCTGATCGCTGTACGCACCGCCTTACCGGTAGCTAATTCCTCACGGATGCGATCATAGATGAGAACGTTGGCATCGACTGCCATACCGATGGTCAAAACGATACCTGCCATACCTGGCAAGGTCAGCACAGCGCCAAAAGCATCTAGTATTCCAAAGATGAAGAACATGTTCACCACCAAGGCCAAGCTCGCGCCGAGGCCTGCTCCGCTGTAGTAGAATACCATGTAGAGCAACACAACCAAAAGGGCAAAAGCAAATGAATTGACACTCGCAGAGATCGCCTCTTTACCCAGGCTTGGTCCGACGACATCCGATTGGATGATGCGCGCAGGAACTGGGAGCTTACCCGCCTTGAGCACATTGGCCAAGTCGGTCGCCTCATCCAGGCTGAAGCCTCCTTCAATTTGCGTACGACCCCCAGAGATCTCGCCATTCACGCGAGGATAGCTGTACACCAGGTTGTCCAAGACCACGGCCACATGACCCTTTGGCGTCTTGCCGCCTTCTTCCTTCGTGAGCTGTTGCCACACTTGAGCACCTTGGCCGTTCATTGCCATGGTGACCACAGGGTTGTTTCCTTGGTCAAACTCTTGGCGAGCATCTACGATGACCCCGCCATCCAATTCTGGCTCGTTATTGCGGTTTCCTTGAAGGGCAATAAGTAGGGTTACCTCGCTATTATTCTCAGGGCGAGTCCATGCAAAGCGCACGTAGCGCGCATTGCCAGGTATCAAATTGCGAATCTCAGGCATGGCCAAATAGCCATTAATCGTCGCCGTATCGCGCGTCAACGCATAACCCACAATCGGACCTTCATTTGGAACGAAAGACTGGGGGTTCACATTCAATTGGAAAATATTGAGCAATGGATTGAAACCAAGGGCTGCTGAATCTCTGACGGCTCCATCGGCATCCACCGATGCCACCGCGTCTTCTGAGGCGGCACCTGTTTCTTCACCCACAGCTGTTGGGAGGGTCAAATCCGATGCGGCTTCGCTGCTTTCAGCCGCTTCAACGACATTCTGATTGGGGTTTTCAATAATCGCGCGCAACTTCTCGTTGGCGTTCACGATGTACTGCATCCAAGCCGCACCTTGATCCGCACGCCAGAATTCGAGGCGAGCAGTACTCTGTAGCAAGCGCTGGACACGCACTGGGTCCTTCACCCCGGGCAGTTCAACTAAAATTCGGCCCGTTCCATCCAAGCGCTGAATGTTGGGCTGAACCACACCAAATTGGTCAATACGTGCCTTTAGAACCGTATACACGTTCTGAATGGAAGCCTCTACGTCTTCGGTGATAGCTGCTTTAATTAGTTCATCGGTCGCATTGAAACCCAAGCGATCGGTCATGTCTTTGGTACCATACAAGCCTGGATCGCTCAATGGGCGGGTGCCACGCTGGGCATCCATAGCTTCCAAGAATAGGGGGAGATATCCCAACTGGCTATTCCTCTGGGCCGCATCTGCAGCGGCAATTGCCGCTTTGAACTGCTCATCTTCAGCATTGCCGACTAAACCTTTCAACACGTCGCGAACAGACACTTCCAAGATCACGTTCATGCCTCCACGCAAGTCCAATCCCAAGTTCATCTCCTTCGACTTCACCTCTTTGAAGGTGTAGGAAGTGATGCCCAAGTCAAAAACAACTTCGTTGGACATGGAGTCCAAGGCATACTGCACCTTGGCTGCATCTTGGCCGTATTTGGCGTGAATGTCCGATTCTACTTGACTAGCAACGTAACTGAACGAAAGCTCAAACAGTGACGCAACAGCGAAAATGATGGCGAACAGACGGATAACCCCTTTATTCTGCATGGTTCTTCTTTTTGGAAATAGTCGGCAAATATAGGCCTTCTTTAGCTATACTAACAGGTTTCAATCGCTGACTCATTTTCCTTTTTCGACCAATTTTTTGACCGCTAGAACCGCGTGAGAATGTTGACCTTTGGTAGAACTTATGAAGCAGTCCATGTTTTCCGCGCGCTTTTACCTGCTCATTGGAGCATTAGTCTTCTTGTTTTCTGACAGTTACGCTCAGGAAAGCTATCAGTTTAGCGCATCTAATCGCGCCCAACTTTGGACCTCTGTATCGGATTCGTTGCTCAATGGCTTTGCAGGGGGCATGAACAACAGTCAAATATTCACGCTGGACATCAATGGAGATGGCGCCCAAGATTTGCTCGTGTTTGACCGCGAAGGAAATCGCTGGATGCCCTTTCAGCGGGTCAATGGCTTGTGGAAATTTCGGCCCCAATGGGCAGGCCATTTCCCCGAGGTAGCGAACTGGGTCCTATTTGCTGATTATACCTGTGATGGCCTTCCCGACTTGTTCTGCTCCGTCGTGAATGGGGTGGGGGTCTATGAAGCAAGCCGAGTCAATGGATTCCTCCACTATACTTGGGCCTTACCAGGCGCCTATCTCCTCTCTACCTATAGCAGTGGAAGCACCCCCATTAATCTACTAGTTTCTTCGACCGATGTACCCGCCATCCTAGATGTGGATGGAAATGGAACGGTCGACATTTTGACCTTTGGCCAACAGGCTTCTGCCGTGGAATTTCATTCAAATGCGAGCAGCTGTGGGTTAGACTTTAGTCGGGTTGACGCCTGTTGGGGTGACTTTCTGGAGAACAATCTAACGAATGCCATCACGATTGACGCCTGTACAGGGAGTTTGGCTTCTTCGGGGACGGCTGATGGCACCGTACACTCCGGCTCTACCATTTTGGCGACCGACCTCAGCGGAAATGGATTACTAGACATCCTGCTCGGCGATGTGAGTTTCTCTACGGGAGTTGCTGGGTTCAATGTAGGCAGCCCCGCAGTGGCCAACATCGAGTCACAAGACAGCACCTGGCCATCGGGGAACATTCCCGTGAATTTACCGGTCTACCCCATGTTTTCGGCCGCAGATATCAACCTAGATGGCCTGCAAGACATCATCGTCTCTCCTACAATGCCCACAGGGATCAGCGACACTTGCGTGTGGCTCTATCAAAACACAGGAACTGCCACCGCTCCCGTGTGGACTTTAACGGATTCAAGTTTTCTTCAAGGCCAAATGCATGATGCCGGTCGATTTGCGGTGCCCGAACTCATTGACATGAATACCGATGGCCTTTTGGACCTCATCGTGGGCACGTCCCATGGAATTGAGTTTTGGAAGAATGTGGGCTCGGCAAGCCATCCTAAGTGGCAGTGGACCCCATTGAACGTCTCGGGCTCGGCCCAACTTACGTTGAAAGCGGAATGGTGTGCCCCGACCGCGGCAGATTTGAACGGGGATGGCTTGATGGATCTAATCATTGGACGCAGTGATGGAAAACTAGCCTATTGGGCAAATTCTGGGACCTTTTTCAATCCGGCCTTCACCGGGCAAACCAATGCCAACTACCAAGCGATTGATGTGGGCCAATTTGCGAGCCCTGAACTAGCTGATTTGGACGGAGATGGCGATATGGATTTACTGATAGGAAATGAACTGGGAAATGTCGCTTTCTACGAAAATACCAATGGGGCGTACAGCCTCATTACACCCACCTTTGGTGCAATTGATGCAGATTTCCGCGGCACCTCCTCGGGCCGAGCTATCCCGCGCTACGTCAATCTGGATGGACGTGGATTTTTAGCCTTGGGAACAGCGGATTCTGGGGTCTATCAATTGGATTCACTGGAATTCACCCAAAACGCCCCCGCCTCGGTCGACCTGACCCTAGGGACCGGTACCACGGCAACGTCAAGCTTGCTTGAAACCCCATGGGGCAGTAGCAAGCGCACAGGCCGTCATCAATACCTCATCCGTGCCGATGAAATGGCCAATGCAGGCCTCACTGCGAGTCGCATCACGCACCTGAGCCTTCACGTTACTTCGAGTAGTTCCCCATACTTAAGTCAAGGCTTCAGCATTCGCATTGGACATAGCACCCTGGATAGCCTAACCGGTTTTGCCCCGAGTGGCCAATTGTGCTATTCCTACATCCACGTTCCCACTCAAGGCTGGAATACCATCGCCCTGCAATCTGCCTTTGATTATGACGGGGTTTCTAACCTCGTGGTAGAAATCTGCTTTAGCAAGAATGTCCCTAGCAGTGATGTGCATCTTTCCGCCAGCCACACCCCCTTTCGCTCCCATGCCTTTGGGGATGTGGCCAATAACAACTCTATTACCTCCAATGGCTGCACCATGCCCTGGTTAGGCGGCGATAGCCTTCGTCCGGACATCCGTTTTACCCTAGTTCCTCGGATGCCCATTCGCCGCCATTGGTTGCGGGATGGCCGCCACAATAGCCCGGTTATCGCAGACATGGATGGGGATGGTCGCCCAGAAATGGTCATGGGATTGTCCACGGGCGGTTTGCGCTTCTTCGCAGGAGATACTACTTCCATCGGGATCCCCGAGTGGTCGTGGGGTCCAGGAACGAATCAGCATACCTTGGAGGTCTATCCGAATCCTGGCCAAGATGGCTTTTGGATTCGAGGCGGACAGGGCAACCTCGTTATTTCTGACAGTCAAGGTCGGGTGGTCCTCAAACTTTCCGAGGCGGAGTCAAAGCAGTATGTGTCTGCAGAGACATGGCCAGCAGGACTCTATGTACTGCACCAAGGTCAACAGTACGCCCGTTGGATCAAGCAAAGTCGCTAATGGCGGACGATACACCTATGGAGTGGGTCCTGCTGTATGACGGACCCTGTGGGCTTTGTCAAGCTTCAGTTCAATGGCTCATGCGCCGAGATAAGCATCAAGTGCTTCGCTACACTTCCTTACAAAGTGTATGGGCTGCCGAATGGTCAGCCCATTCTGGGGTTACCTTACCCGCCGATTCCGTGGCCATCGTCTTCGGCAACCGCCTATGGCAAGGCCCCGAAGTGCTCTGGAAGTCCTTAGAATTACTCCCTGCCCCATGGCCCATCTTCGCACGCATAGGGCGTCTCGTACCGGGGCAAAAAAAAATGTACCGATGGCTCGCGCGACATCGGTACACTCTATTTGGTAAAAAAGAACCGCTTACAACGTGCCCAGTACCGAGTTCATGGCACGAACCGCGTCCGCACTCTTATTAAAGGCTGCCTGTTCGGCGTCATTCAATTTGTAGTCCACGATTTTCTCCCAGCCATTCTTACCGATCACCACAGGAACTCCTAGACAGATGTCTGATTGGCCATATTCGCCATCCAAGTACACACAACATGGGAAGATCTTCTTTTGGTCACGAACAATGCTCGCCACAAGTGCTGCACCAGCCGCACCAGGAGCGTACCAGGCCGAGGTTCCAATCAGGCCGGTCAAGGTCGCGCCTCCTACCATGGTAGCGGCAGCCACTTTGCTCATGCCTTCTTCATCCAAGTAATTGGATACCGGAGTAGATTGATAGGTCGCTAGGCGTGTTAATGGGATCATAGTCGTATCGCCATGGCCTCCGATCACAGAACCCTGGAGGTCACTTGCGGGAACATCCATGGCTTCGGACAAGTAATACTTGAAGCGGCTGCTGTCCAATATTCCGCCCATACCAATGATGCGGTTCTTGGCCAGTCCACTCTCCTTTACAGCCAGATAGGTCATGGTATCCATCGGATTTGAAATCACCACGATGATTGCGTCGGGTGAATGCTGCAGCGAATTGGATACAACGGTGCGCACGATGCCTGCGTTCGTTCCGATTAACTCTTCACGTGTCATTCCTGGCTTACGTGGCAAGCCACTAGTAATCACGATGACCTCAGAGCCAGCGGTTGCCGCATAGTTGCTTGTAACCCCTTTGACCTTGGTGTTGAAACCGTGCAAGGTGGCGGTTTGGTTCATATCCATCGCCTTGCCTTCGGCAAAGCCTTCTTTGATGTCCAAGAGCACTACTTCCGTAGCGAGCTCCATGCGGACCATCGCTTCTGCACAGGTTGCGCCTACGTTTCCGGCGCCGACAACAGTAATTTTCATCGCTATTTGATCTTTTGAGTCTTAATGTGAGGCAAAAGTAGGGGGACCTTAGGCGTCAATGCGGGCGTAGCGCGCATTTTTCTCAATGAATTCGCGACGAGGTGGTACATCATCACCCATAAGCATGGAGAAGATGCGATCTGCCTCCGACGCATTGTCAATGGTGACTTGCTTCAGGGTGCGCCCTTCCGGGTTCATAGTGGTTACCCATAGCTGCTCGGCATTCATCTCACCCAAGCCCTTGTAGCGTTGGATACCAATGCCACTTTGCTCTTCTCCTCCTAATTCTCGGGCGATTTGGTCACGCTGAGCTTCATTCCAAGCGTAGGCCGATTTGGAGCCTTTTTTCACCAAATACAAGGGAGGCGATGCGATATAGACGTAGCCATTCTCGATCAACTCTTTCATATAACGGAAGAAGAACGTCATAATCAAGGTGGCGATGTGCGATCCATCCACGTCGGCGTCACACATGATGACAATCTTATGGTATCTGAGCTTGACCGTATTTAAGGCTTTACTGTCCTCTTCCGTGCCAATGCTCACCCCAAGTGCGGTGAAAATGTTGCGAATTTCTTCATTTTCAAAGGCCTTGTGCTGCATGGCTTTCTCCACGTTCAAGATCTTACCACGGAGGGGCATGATGGCCTGAAACTTCCGGTCACGACCTTGCTTGGCCGTACCCCCTGCGGAGTCACCCTCGACGAGGAAAATCTCACATTGAGCGGGATCGGTTTCTGAACAGTCTGCCAACTTTCCTGGGAGGCTATTTCCGCCGAGGACTGTTTTGCGCTGAACCATTTCGCGGGCCTTACGGGCAGCAATTCGCGCTTTGGCGGCAAGAACCACTTTCTGCACGATCGTACGTGCTTCATTTGGGTGTTCCTCCAAATAATTGGTAAGCATTTCCCCTACGATGCGATCAACCGCACCCGAAACCTCCGAGTTGCCCAGCTTGGTCTTCGTCTGGCCCTCAAACTGAGGCTCCATGACCTTCACAGAAATCACTGCCGTTAATCCTTCACGGAAATCATCTCCAGCCACTTCTACTTTTTCCTTGGTAAGGATGCCACTTTCGTCAGCATACTTCTTCAGGGTACGGGTCAATGCACGACGGAATCCAGCTAAGTGCGTTCCTCCCTCGTGGGTATTAATGTTGTTGACGTAGGAGTGAATATTCTCTGCGTAACTCGTGTTGTAGGACATGGCCACCTCCACTGGAATCCCTTCAATCTCTCCTTCCATGTACATGGGTTGAGGGATCAAAGCTTCGCGGTTTTGGTCGACAAAAGCCACAAACTCTCGCAAGCCGCCTTCCGAATGGAATTCTTCTGTACGGGATACCCCTTGTTCATCCTTGTCGCGATCGTCCGTCAACTGAATGCGAATACCGCGGTTCAGGTAGGCAAGTTCACGCAAGCGTGCGGCCAAAATATCGTATTGGTATACCGCCTCATAAAAAATGCTTGCATCGGGCTGGAAGGTGACAATCGTACCTCGGTAGTCTGAATCCCCTACTTCTTTAACGGCATACAAGGGCTTACCAATGGAGTACTCCTGCATGTATTCTTTGCCATCGCGGTGGACGTGTACTTCGAGATGCGTCGATAGGGCATTCACACAGGAAACACCGACTCCGTGCAAACCTCCCGATACTTTGTAGGAGTCTTTGTCAAACTTCCCTCCTGCGTGCAGGACGGTCATCACGACTTCTAAGGCCGAGCGATTCTCTTTGGTGTGCATTGCTACGGGAATGCCACGACCATCGTCTTTAACCGTGATTGAATTGCCTTCGTTGATGGTTACTTGAACCGAGGTAGCATGTCCTGCGAGCGCTTCGTCAATGGAGTTGTCTACAACTTCATAGACCAAGTGGTGGAGTCCCTTTTGACCCACGTCCCCGATGTACATCGCGGGGCGTTTGCGGACGGCTTCAAGTCCTTCGAGAACTTGGATACTATCGGCGCCGTAATTCTTGGCTTCACTCATGTTGTGTGGGGTAAAAAATGTCTATCTCACAAAGATAACTTCGGCATTTTTCCTAGGGGTGTAGCCAAAAGAAAAACATGCCCGTTTATCAACATTTTTTTCAACAAGAGCGCGTTTCTCGGCGCCTGGAAGGAGATGGCCTATCTGCGCTTAAAACTTGTAAACCAGGCCCAAATTTGCCCGAATCCCTTGAACAGGGTACCCAGTCCACCACGTCGTGCGACTGTGGAAGAGGTTATCCACGCGGAAAGTGGCATTCAACTGCTTGTTGTAGGTATAGACCGCACTCAACCGGCCATCCAAGAAGGCAGGCAAAGTTTCATCGCCGAACTCGCCTTGCGCAAGACGGCTTCCACGGTAGATAATCGTGGATTCAAAGCGAATCTTGTCCTTCAAATTGAAGAAGGCTTGACCGCCAATTTCCGAGGATGAGACATGATACAACGGACCGCCATCATTGCGCGTCGCCGTCCGAAGGGTCGCAAAAGCGCGCACCTCCCAGCCAAGGCCGTTTTGGAAGCTCAATTCACCTGATGGCTCTAACATCGTGACCCCGACATATTGGACATTAAATCGCCCACTATCGCCTGCCGATTGCCACGCTGACCAATCACGCGTATACATGGCATAATTGGCGTAGGAACGTTGGCGAATGCCAAAGCGGTATCCGATGGTGGAGGTCAAACGGCCCGAAGCGCCTGCATACAAACTCGCTTGGCGAACCGCTTCATACTGTGCCGCTTCGCTCAGGAATGGCATGGCTTCGACCCGAGCCCGCATGCCGCCGTTATCCGCCGAGCCCTCTAGTCCCGCATATAGGTTTAGGACCTGTTTAACCAACGGAAATTCCAGGTGTACCACGGGCGGCAAATAGGGCTTGTCCCACATGCTGCCTTGTCCAGTGAAGATGGCATTAAGCCCAACGCGGAAATAGATTGAGCCCACGCTATCTGATACTGCGGGAGAAAATTGGGCCGACCAATAATCGATGGGGCCTACAGGTAGACCTGTGCTGTCCATGTTGGCCGTCTGCATCAAATGATTCCAGGAACCCTGAATGGGCAATTCAAGGAAGACATCTTGCACAGGCAAGCGCCAGTCGATCCCCCCAGCAAGGCCACTTTCTGTTTGGCGACCACCTTGATCAATCCAATGATGACCTACGAGTTCAGCCCCATGAAATACCTGCTTGCGTCGGACGCGACTCTGCACGTAGGAAAGGCCCACTTGGTAATCCTGAGTCCATCGACCTGGTGCCGCCACAGCAGTATCTTCAGCATTGGTAGACGTCAAGGGAAGACCGTAAAAAGCATAGCGATTCCAATCGGCAGATGCTTCGGTGCTCAACCGACCACGGCCAATAATGCGGGCGTAGTGGCCCGACAAACTATTCTCCATCCACGTCGTGCGGTTGAATACATTCAATGGCATTCCTGCTACATCGTTCGCCTTAAATCCACCTTGCGTGGAAAAATGCTGGCCTTGCACACCCCATCGCTGTAGGTCTGAACGGGCATTGCCCAAGGCAAAACCCACATCCGCGGTGGAGTAATTCCCCAAGGCCATGTGCACCGTATTCGCAGGAAGGCGTTCCAAACGGATTCGGCTAATCTTCAATGCAGGAATTTCTTCCATTCGGGGCTCTGGGACCCACGTGCGGTTTCGTACTGAAATTTTTACGGGTAGTTTTTCCACCGTGGTGTCCATGACATTCGGCTGCCCCGTGATTTTAATGCCTTCTGCGACCTGAGCGGTATACTTCTCAGTGACAGAAATTTCTAAACCATTCATGACCGGCTGAGCCCAAACGCTTGCCGCCGTCAAAATCAGGAGTGAGGATAGGATGCGTTTCATGGGAGCGTGGGCGTTTCAATGATGGTATCCACCGCAGGGCCGCTAGCGTCTTCGGCGGGGGTATTCAGAATAGCTTGGAAGACCTTCGCTTGCTCCACCGTTTCGGCGATGAAGTTCTCCGCAATGATGAAGTCTAAGGTGTAGTTCGCTTGGAATTTGTCGTCCAAAGCGTCGTAGTTATGCGCTAAGACTAGCAAGGACTTGAAGCGCCATTCCCCTTGACCAGGCAGGTTATCAATCAACCAGAAGATCTCTTCGTTTGAGGCCGAATGCGATCCGTCCAAGTACAAAATCAACGCTTGGTAGTAGGACGCCTCCGCCTGCAATACAGCTGGACCGTTCTTCTTCAAGTCCATGTAGGCATTGAGCGATTTGGTCACCCAGTCGCGTTGAACGGCGTCTAAGTCAGACTCGAACCAAGACGACAGGAAGTCCGCTTTCCGCGTGCGGCTACCCATACCGATGGTCATGGCATTGCGCGCTACATTGGCTTTGGCTTCAGTTCGGACTTCAGGGCTGTTGCGTTCGTCGGCTGCGACCACTTCGGAATACCCATACGCTACTTCGAGATGCTTCAAGGCTTGGTGCCCGCGCATCATCGCCACATTCGCTTCGCGAAGCAGGCTGGCATCATCGCTGAGCGCGAGAACAGATTCCGCTGCAATAAGCATTTCATCGGCATTCTTTCTGGCCGAACTAATTCGCAGAATCCAGGTCCAGGCATTGATGTGGTGCTCGCCCACAGGCGCTTGGGTCACCTTGCGGAAGTAGCCCAAGGCCTCCTCCGCTTTGTTGAGACGACGTGCAGACTCGCCCGCATAGTGGTTGGCCTTCACGGTGAAAAATCCATCTGGGAATCGCTTCATGTACCGATCAAATCCAGCCATAGCTTCGTCAAACTTGCTGGAGGCGTATTTGTCGTAGGCCGACATATAGGCGACACTGTCCAATTCGCTCGCGCGGATTTGGGCGAAGTCTATACCCTGCACCCAGGTCAGGTAGTCGTCAATTCGGTTGGCCTCGTCGTACACACTGCGGGCCGTGGTGATGGCTTCACGCGCTTCCGGCGTGCCAGGATATTTCTTGACGATGTCTTGAAAGGAAGCAATCGCTGCATCGAGGCGTTGATCATTCCGTTGCGCAATGGCGATGTTCAGCGCAGCGCGGCGTGCTTTCTCGGAGTTTGGTACCCGACGAATGAACTCCTTGAAATTTGCCTCCGCTGCGGCATTGGAGCCCATTCGAAGTTGGGTCTGTGCTGCTTCAAATTGAGCCTCATCCGAATACTTTCCTCCGAAGGCGTCATTGGGATTCGCATTCTTTGACAACTTCATCAGAAGGTCAATCTTTTGCTGTGAATTATTCAACAATCCTTCGCACAAGGCCTGTTGGTACATCGCATAGCCGGCATATCTTCCTTGGGCGTCCATGCGAACGGATTTGGCATAATATTCCTCCGCCAAGGCATGCTTACCGAGCAGGAAATACAAGTCGGCCAAGCGAAGTGTCGCATCTTCCGTTTTGCGATCATTGCTCTTGGCATCCTGCAAGTACACACGAAATGCCGCAGAGGCATCCTCTAGACGGTCCAACTTATACAGGCAATAGGCCTTGTTATAGAGCGCGGTTGGACGTTCCGTCAGCGTATAACTACCAGGAGTTTTTAGAAACGACTCGAATTGAGCCAAAGCCTCTTGCGCATCCCCCTTCCGGTAGGCCAATTCACCCAACCAGAAGTGGCTCAACGCAACAAAGGTCAAATTCTGTGGGTACCCCAGGGACTTGTTGAAATACTCCTGCGCTGCAGCCCAGTCACTCACTTGAAAGAGCTCCACCGCGCGGAAATAGGCGACCCGTTGGTAGGCCTCACGCATGGCCATGGTGCCCATGCCCGTTTGCACAATGGCTTCCATCGCCCGACTGTAGTCCTTGGACGTGATGTAGAGGTTGGCTAAATATTCATTGGCTTCACGTCGATGTTCCGTCTGCGGAAAGTCCACCAAAAAGCGTTTGAACATGTCAATCGCATTGCCAAACGGGCTTGAGCTCTGGTAGGTGAGTTTCGCCGCTTGATAGGCTGATTCCTCCTGAATGACTGGATCTTTGGCTAATGCCGATACCGCTTGATAGGCGGAAAGGGCTTCCTCGAATTGACCTTCTTTCACATAACAATCGGCCAGTAAATACAGTCCAAATTCGGATACCTCCGATTGATTGCTCGAGATTTTATTCAGCGCTTGAATGGCTTCCTTAAAATGTCCTGTCTGGGCATTAACTACACCAAGCTGATAAAAATCATCTGCGGACATTTTGCCGCCTAAATCGCGGTGCATCGCTAAATACGGCAATGCCTCTGGGTAACGTTTCTTCTTGTAGAGGCTCTGGCCAATCAATTTGGCAATTTCGGGCGTTCGCTTCGCTGTAGCATTTTTCAAAAGCGACTCCCCCAGGGTCAAGAGTTTGTCATCCAGTCCCTGGCGCGCATAGATCTGAGCGAGATAATAAGGGACGACCATGCCAAATTCTTCATGATTCTGGAGCGGCTCCAGATTTTCCATAGCCGTAACATCGTTCGTATCGAGGTAGGCAATATGCCCATAGTAGTACTGGGCGGATGCGGCGATTGGGAATTTACTCGACTTGGCAGCCGCTAGTTGTGGACGAGCCTGATCATATTCACCTAACAGGAAATGCGAATAGCCCAATTTGAATTGGACTTCGGCCCTTTGGGATTTGGGGAGGTACAATCCGTCGAGGCGTCGCAACCAATCGCGGGCATCGGCATATTTCCGACGGTTGAAGGAATACTCGGCCATTTCAAGGACCGCTTCCTTGCGACGAGCCGTACTGGGATAGCTATCTAAAAATGCGAGCACTTGATCCCCCGCATCCCGGTTGAGCAAACGAACGGCACAAATGGCTTTAAAAAAGGCCGCTTGTTCGGCCAAATCCGTTTGGGCATCCATTTGCTGTAGCACGTGATCGAAGCCTTCGGCTGCTGGAGCATAGAGGGCACGATCAAACAAACCACGGCTATCTGCATACACAGATTGAGGAGTCTTATGAGAGAACGGGGCTTGGCCGTGAGCCGCTGCGGCCCCAGCCAAGAATACAAGAAGGAGAAGTCTTCGCATCATTGTTGGAAGCATAAAGGTAGTTCGGACCAACAAAATCCTGTTAATTTGTGGCATAAACCATGCCTATGGACAGCCAAAGCCCCATTTTATCTCTTAAAAACGCCGATATATATCAAGGTGATCACCTGATTTTGAGCCAAGTAAACCTGGAAATGCACAAGGGTGACTTCATTTATTTGATTGGCGCCACGGGCTCGGGAAAGTCCTCATTACTGAAAACTTTGTATGCTGACCTCCCTTTGACGGTGGGTGATGGTGAATTTGTAGGCTATGATTTGAGAAACCTCAAAGACAAGGACATTCCTTTTTTGCGCAGAAATTTGGGCATTGTCTTTCAAGATTTTCAGCTTCTCATGGATCGAAGCGTGTTTGACAATCTTGACTTTGTTTTGCAAGCCACAGGACATCACACAAATTCTGAAAATTCCGATCGAATTCAGCAAGTACTCAAACGTGTGGGCATGGCCACGAAGGAGCATAAGATGCCTTATCAGCTTTCGGGGGGTGAGCAGCAGCGGGTGGCCATTGCGCGCGCTTTGCTGAATAATCCTCCATTTATTTTGGCCGATGAGCCAACCGGGAATTTGGATCCGCACACTTCGGAAGAAATCATGCATTTAATGGAAGAAATATCCGCTTCAGGACGAACCATTCTCATGGCTACCCATGACTATGCGCTGCTCTTGAAGTTTCCGCACCCCACATGGAAGTGTGCAGGCGGAGGAATTAGCAGTACGGTCCAGCGGACACTCTAAGAAAGGAGTTCCCCAACGGACACCGGTTCTGTCCAAGGGCTCCGCGCTTGACGGGTTTTTTCGGAGCGCGTTGCATCCCAACCTATCGACAGGGCGGTTTGAACCGCGTCTTGGAGGCTTTCCGCATCATGGTAGGTGAGAATACTCATTTCCTTGGTCCAATCGAGTCCAGCGACCGCGGCTTCGTGTGCAATGATCCAACGCGCTTGATAACAGGCCTGAATCAGCTTCAACTTAAGACCCAAGCTATGTTCCGCATGCACAAGAACCATGGATGCTTGAGAAAAAGCCTCTGCCATGCGGGGGTCTGAGGGGGATTCTAGCAGGTTAATTCCGCGTGTAGTGGCCAATTTTCGGAGTTCAGCAGAAAAGCCATGACCCGCCCAGGTTACGCCCAGAGGCAAGTATGCGCTCCAACGCGCGGCACGCTCGTTCTCGGCTACCGAGAATTTACCTGGAACGAGTATCGTCGGCGCGAGCGATGGGTTCGTCGGTGGGGATCCGTTAAAGCGCTTTTGGGCCGGCACCACCTCTGCAGGTGCTCCGCCTAAAACGGACCAGGCCTGCGCATCCATGACGGTCAAGGTCCAAACGGGTCCTTTCCAACGGCGCGCCAATTGCGCTTCCCAACGAGACAGTTTGAATGCTTCCCAGCGCAAATATCCACGCATCAGCCCCGTGGCATAATCGCTCAGGCTTGCATAGTAGCGTGATTCTGGGTTGTGCCAGCGAAGGACCGCATGGGCCGGAAATTGAAGCCCTGTGAGATGCGTGCCTTGAACCACATGACGACCCTTCGCCACATGCAACGCCCGACGCAAGGAAGCACTAACCCTACTCCCAACGATATAGGGGCGGCGCCATGAAACAATCGCCCGGCGGTTTCGCCTGTAGGTTTTGAATTGCACCCCGGGGTAATCACTTAAGCGCAGGGGCTGGACATGAGCATAGTTCGCTTTGGTCGTAGCGTGCACCACCACTTGATAGCCGGCCTCCACAAATCGATCGACTTGGCCCGCCACCTCCAAAGTGCCTCCGTAGGCCGGTGGCTCCAAGCGATCCATCGACCAAAGGTGGACTGTTTTTTCACCCTCCAAACGCGCAATGAGCGCCTTCCAAGTCTCTTTTTCATGTTCCCAATGGTAGCGATGCGCTGCTTCTTGCGCAGCCTGGACTGCAGCGCGATATCGATCCGCTTGCAGCAAGGAATCGACGGCTGCGAGGATGGCGGATGGACTCGTTTCAGGTAATATGAGACCTGCCTCCCCAAGATGGGCGGTCACCTCGACTAAATCACTTGCAATGACCGGAATCCCAGCTTGGAAATAATCAAAAAGTTTATTTGGCAAACTCCAACGGTAGTTCTGACTCTTGGGTTTATCCAAAGAGAATCCAATGTGCGCTGCCTGGGTGTACTGATGAAGTTCCTCCCGAGCTACTCGGCCGATGAAATGAACCTTGTCCCCCGTCCAGCCCTGCTGTTCAGCTGTTTTTTGCAAGCCAGCAAGCGCATCCCCGGACCCCACGATAAGGAGCAGTGCCGTTGGATGCTGCCCGAGGGCCTCAAGTAATTCTTCCGCACCACGGTCTACGTTTATTCCAGCCCCTTGTAAAATCCAAATGGGACGATCCATGGGTAAATTAAGCAGGCGGCAGGCGGCTAGCCGACGTGTTTCTTGCTGGTCATCTCCTTGTTTCGGGAATGGGAGGCCGCCTTCCGGTAGCAATGGCACATTGCGGACCACATTCATGGATTGCCCATATTCTGCATAATAGGCCTGCGCAATGGAGTGGTTGACGGTAATTCCCGAAGTGATTTGTGGGAAAAAACGCTTCTCCACCCACCGCCAGAGGCCTTGTACCAGCGGGCGGGACTCCAATTCTGGTGCGCCCAAAAAGTATTCATGGCTATCATAGACCAGGGGCTTCCCCCGACGTTTTGCCCAAAAAGCATGTGGCCACAAGGTGTCTAAATCATTGGCGAGATACACGTCGGGACGCTCCCTTCGAAGGAGTTTCCACAAGCGCCATTGAAATTCGAGATAAAAAAGTGGCCCACGATGGAAGCGACAATGGAAGCGTTCCGTTCGGTAGGGGCGATCAAGTGGCTCTGGATTTGGGTAGGTCCGGCCGGTCAGAAGCACTTCATACCCCTGTTCCTGCCAAACCATACAGCTCCGATGCACACGTTGGTCTGAATGCAAATCATTGATGACAGAAAGAAGCACCGAGGGCATACCTGCTAAGGTAGGCCAAAGGCTCGGCTATCTTTGCACAATGGATCCCCGTCAACTACGCATTTCGGACTATCGCTATGAACTGCCGGATCACCGCATTGCACAGTTCGCAGTGGAACCACGAGATGCCGCCAAATTGCTGACCTGGAAGCGTGGACAGATGAGCCACCGAAGGGTTTCCGACATGGCGAGCGCCATGGCGGATCTTGGATTTGATCAAGGAGGACATCTGGTGCTCAATGAAACCCGCGTGGTCCAAGCGCGACTCATCTTTCCGCGTGGAGAGGCAAAACCCTTTGAGCTTTTTTATTTACACCCTGCCAAAGATTCTGTTGAGCAAGCCATGGCTGCCCAAGGACGGGTCGAGGCCATATGCAAAGTCCGATATTCCAAGAAGTGGAAGGAAGGACAAGTGCTTCAAATAGATCGTTTAACCGCCCGGAGATTGCGAATTGAGGGAGACGTTTCGGTCATCGAATTTTCGTGGGACAGTCAAGAAACATGGTCTGAATTATTGGAACATTTGGGCCAGCTCCCCCTCCCACCCTACATGCAACGGCAAGTCGAAGCCAACGACCGCGAGCGGTATCAAACTGTTTTTGCGCGAGTCCAAGGGTCGGTGGCCGCGCCAACCGCAGGGCTCCATTGGACAACTTCACTACTGGATGAAGTTGCAGCCGCTGGCTGGACGCCCGCCAAAGTCCGATTGCACGTCGGTGCGGGGACTTTTCAACCGGTGGCAAGCGAGCGCATGGAAGATCACCCGATGCATTCGGAAGAAATTTCTATCGACTGCGCAACACTCAGGTCTTTAGCCGATGGGAAGCCCATTTGGGCCGTAGGCACGACTGCCGCGCGAACCTTGGAATCACTCTACTGGCTAGGCTTAAGCGTTTTGGAGGGTCACCCAATCCCGGACTTCCTAGATCAGTGGGCCCCATATCGGAACTATGATTCCATGCCCTCGAGATCGGAGGCGCTCCTTGGCCTCGCTCATGCCCTCGAGGCAAAGGGAAAGGATCGGTATTTGGGTCACAGTGCCTTACTGATTGCCCCACCCTACTCTATGCGCGTGGTGGATGTACTTATGACCAATTTCCATCAGCCGCAAAGTACGCTGCTGTTGCTGGTGTCCGCAACCATAGGCCCGGCATGGCAAGCGCTCTATGACAGCGCATTGGCGTCCGATTATCGATTCTTGAGTTACGGAGACGCGTGCCTCCTAAAGGTGGAGAAATAGGGCTGGCCCAAACATGTATACTCTTGATGGGACGGCTTTGCTCGAAGGCCGGGGGTTTCTTTGAGGTGTGTCTAGAAATTCTATCGGCCTATGTTGCTTGGTCTTGTGGCTCTCCCCTAGGGCACTTCACAGCCAAACCGCCTACAGGGATACCCTACGCATCCTTTGGTGGAATGTCGAAAATGCTTTTGACACGCTGGATGACCCGGAGACCAAAGACGAGGAGTTCACTCCTTCAGGACGAAAGCGTTGGAATACACCGCGCTATCATAGGAAACTAAATCTGCTCGCGAAGGGAATTCGAAGCGCCTGCATGGGGCGCGTTCCGGACTTCATCGGGCTGTGTGAAATAGAAAACACCCAAGTACTGGATGATTTGATCCTTCGACTCCCATGGGAATGGGACCTTTGGGCCTGCCATCAGGACAGTCCGGATCTTCGCGGAATTGATGTAGCCGTTTTGTACAACCATGAAGCCTGGCGTCTCGACTCGCTGGAGTTTATTCCTGCCGGTATGGATCAGCCCAGCCGCGATGCGATTTGGACCCGATTTAATCCCGTGACCGATGCTCATGGCTGGCCGATCGACCTGCTTTGGATGCACCTTCCCTCGTTGCGCCAACCGGACGAACGTATTCGAAAAGCTGTCCTAGATCATGCCTTAGCGGAACGCACCGTGGATCTACTCCTCGGCGACCTCAATAGCCATCCCGACGGCCCCCTCGGCGTTTGGATGGTGGCGCAGGGTTTTCAAAGGGTTCCGGGCCGAGGAAACTGGGGCACCTATGCATTCGGTTCCAAATGGAGTTTTTTGGACCATGGATGGCTCTCAACGCGTACTTCATTGGCCGGCAGAATGGAGCCTATTCCCTTCGGTATCAGCACAAAAACGGCCCGCATCCCCTCTGTTAAACCCACCTTTTACGCAGGAAACTACTACGGCGGCGCATCGGACCATCTCCCTGTGATGTACCACATATGGAACACCGGGGCTTTGCCGTACATTTATACTTCTATAACAACACGATAGTGCCATGAAAAAGTTATTACTCTTATCGCTCGCCATGCTCGCCGTAGCTAGTTGCAAAAAGCCAGAGCCTGAGCCCACCCCTGAAAAGTACATTACCGACGATTTGGTCGTGACAGAAGATCAAAAGGCCTTCTTGATTGAAACCACAGGGACTTGGTGCCAATACTGCCCTAATGGAGCGGCGTTGATGCTGAAAGAAATGCGCAGATATAATGTCGACGGCGATAGCAATATTCGTGTAATTGGTTTTGCATCGCACACGGGTGACCTTTTGGAGACGCCTGTTCAAACATTGCTCAACAATGCCTTCCCGACAAGTGGGGTGCCCAACTTCTACGTAAACAACGCAGATGCTGGACAGAGCATTGCAGGTCCTACGGCCGCTGCGCTCAGCGGAATGCCTGTAGTCGGTGTGGCACACACGACACATGAAAATGCCATGGGTGATACGGTCATCGTGGACGTAAAAGTTCAATTCTTCGAAGACAGCAAGAATACTTCCTACTTCGTCCAAAGCTATTTGTTGGCTACCGGGATTGAGGCGCGCGAGTACACTGTCAACGGAATGCCCGTAAACTTGAACCAAGTTTCCTCTGTGCCCATTGTAACCACAGGTTCTGGGGCTACGCCTTCTACTTGGGCCGTGGACACCGTGGGTCGCAAGGCAGGTGACATCTATACCCACGATCACATCCCTGTAGTCCAAGGTGTAACGGGCTTTGAATGGGGCGTGACCCTGGATACGGTGAATCCATTAGGTCGTTCGTACTTCAAGGGTGACATCTTTGGATCCAAGTACACCCCAATTCAAATCAAACTCCCTAAGTTGCTTCCTAGCGTTCCCGGTGTGGAGTACGAAGTAGTGACGATTATTTGGTCAGAGCGATTTGATGGCACGGCTGGCGTATTGTTCGTCAACGGTTTCGAAGGAAAATAATTTTTGGTCCTACACATTCAAAACGCGCCCAATGGGCGCGTTTTTTTTGCTCTAACACCCACTTCTTTTTGCGTGTATTCCCGCAATCAAAGAAATCTAGTATACTTCAACCAAGCAGGATTGCAGCCTGCATAGGGTTCGCATGCGTGAAATTGCACTTTGCGTAAGACCGCCTGCGAGGCCAAATTCTCGGGGTGATGTTGGGCATAGACCTGCTGGATTTTTTGCTCCTTCGCCCAGTCCAGGATGGCGTGCGCGATGCGCGTGGCATGGCCCTGATTCCAGTTCAATGCATGCAAGCGGAATCCCAAATCAATCACATTCCCCGTCTTTCGCAAACCCGCCCAACCAAGAACTGAACCGGATGCCGCATCTTCTACCAGCCAGCGGCCCATCCCCTTTTGACGAAAAGCCGCATAGCCTCGGACAAATTCTTCGGCTTCAGAAAGGTCCAGAAATGGGCGATCCCCGGTCCATTGAAGTACACGGGGATCTGCATTTAATTCAAAAAGATGTGTGCCATCCCCCGCGCGCCATTCGCGGAAGCGATAGAGCGGATGCGTGGGCAGACTATGCATTTACTTGTCCATTCGGCGCATGCGACGGTTGCCCGAATCTTTCTGAGACTCTAGCATGTCATTCATTCGCTTTTGAAGCTTGCTTTGCTTTCCGCCTTTGGCTTTGTTGGCCATGAGTTGGGCATGAATGGCTTCTTCATCAATAAAGAACTTTCTGATGGCCCACTGTTGACCGAAAATCAAAATGTTGCTCACGAAATAATAGAATGACAATCCAGATGCATAGTTATTGAACCACACCAAGAGCATCACGGGCATCAAATACTGAATAATCACCATCTGCTGCTGCATCATGCTATTCCCTGACTGGGGTGTCATTGAATTATTGAATTTGGTATACAAATAGGTGGAAATAGCCATCAAAATCGTGAACAAGCTGATGTGGTCCCCGTAAAAAGGAATCGTGAACCATTGACCAAATTCAAACACCGAATCGTAGGCCGACAAATCATCTGCCCATAAAAAAGACTCCTGGCGCAATTCGATACTCGCAGGGAAGAATCGGAACATGGCAATCAGGATGGGGAACTGCAACAACTGAGGAATACAGCCACCCAAAGGATTAACCCCTGCCTTCTGGTAGAGGGCCATCACTTCTTGCTGCTTCTTCGCGGCATCACCGTCCTTGTGTCGTTCGTTGATCTCGTCCAACTCTGGCTTGAGCACACGCATTTTAGCCATGCTCTTGTACGATGAGAAAGTTAACGGACTTAGGACCAGTTTAATGATTAAGGCCATCAAGAAGATGATCAATCCGTAGTTCCAGCCAAATCCATCGAACAAATCAAACATGGGAATCACCGCCCCTTTTGAAATCCAGCCAAAGATGCCCCAGCCAAAGGGGATGATCTCGTCAAAATGCTGATCGTAGGCCTTTAAGGTGTTGTATTGGTTAGGGCCGTGGTACCACAAGCCCGTGGCATGTACCCCGCCGTTGCTGCCCGCCAAGGTGAGCTCGGAACGGAACAAGCGGGTGTGGCCTGTATCGCTCACTTCGGGCGTCTTCGTCACCAGATGTGCGGTCGTGAACGGCGTCTCCGTAGAAAAAATGCTGGCGAAGTACTGCTGCTTGTGCGCTACCCAGCCTATGTTGCTGACTGTTTCTTCGTCGTCGCGGCCGTCGCTCAGGTAATCGTCTGATTCATCTGCCGCATCCCAGAAGTAGGTGGAGGTGTTCTGCGCTTCGTTCTTCAAGCTCTTCTCGTTCCGAATGCCATCCTGCTTCCAGTCCAGGGTCACATTGGCCGCTCCCTCTACGTCTAGGGCCCAGGTCAAGCCGTAGCCTTCCCCCAACGTGTAGGTCCACGTGGTGGCACCCGAGATCATGGTGAGGCTTTGGCTTCCGTTATTGCCAATAATCTTGAGTCCAGTGAATACGCCTTCGTGTGCGCCCGCCATAGACTGTCGGCCGTTGACGAGGTAAAGGTCTTCGCCGTTGTAGCGCTTGTAGTCCATGAGTTGGACTTGCTGAAGTTGGGCCCCAGCGGTCGTGAACGTGTACTTCACTACGTCGTTCTCCAGGACAAAGGTTTCAGGGGCGGGTGCCGTGCTGTCGACCACCATCACCTCTGCGGGAACCGCATCAGAGATGGGCTGTGCCTCAGGAGCTTCTTCTACTACGGCAGCAGCAGCTTCTTGCTCGGGGGCGTCTGGCTGCAGTTCGGAGGCCCAAAAGCTCATACCGAACAAAATGGCTGCGATCAGTACGAAGCCAATAATTTGATTGCGATCAATCGATTTTTCTTCCAACATATCAGTGGGTCTTGTGGGTCAATGCTGCCGCCACGAAGGCCACAAACAATGGGTGGGGATTAGCCACCGTGGATTTGTATTCGGGGTGGAATTGGACGCCGACAAACCAGGGATGGCTTGGGATTTCC
>Ga0209137_1000574_pt1 | contig 38230 bp, 40 predicted proteins | sample SaaInl5LU_22_DNA_FD_184642 | JGI IMG/M metagenome (GOLD analysis project Ga0209137, IMG submission 184642) | Marine microbial communities from expanding oxygen minimum zones in the Saanich Inlet - ESP_105LU_22_DNA (SPAdes) (version 2) | ecosystem: Environmental > Aquatic > Marine > Intertidal... | reverse complement strand
ATAAAAAAAGCTTGACGGATTGATTGAGTTGTGGTATGTAAATTAGAAACTACTGTATAAATATACAGTACTTTTAAAGGCTTCTCACAATGCCCTCTATGAAGTTTTTAAAGAAAAGAGATACTAGCCCCTTTGTGAAGTGTTCGAAGCTTTAGAGAGGAGGAGGTAAAGCCTTTATAAAGTTAATGAGAATGATTATCATTTACTTTTCAAGGCTGTATAAACTAGATGCGAATGATTCTCACTTGGAAAACTTGGAAAACTTTATAAAGTTTCTAAACGAGAATGATTCTCATCTACACTTTGCAAAGTTTGTGAAGTTTCTAAATTAGAATGACTATCATTCACTTTGTAAAGTTTGTGAAATCAGCTAGTTGCGAATGATTATCATTATGAGAATGATTCTCATTTACAAAGTAAGGGGTAGGCAGGAGCCCCCTAGCCCCACCCCCCTATATATATAAATGTTATACATTTCTAGCTAGTTTGGATATTAACCAGCTGCCTAACTTTACAAAGTTTTATAGGGGATTAATATATGATTTTGAATAAACTTTGGTGGGGAGTTGTAAGACTAGATAGGGGCTATGTTATATATATAACCGGGGAGAACCTTACAATTCTATTGTACACATTATTTTCAATTTTGTCAAGTCTTTTGTAAAATAAAGTAAAAAACTTCATAAAGGGTTGACAAATATCTAATTCACTACTATAATAAAGACATGAACAATTACCTGACTGAAAAGAAAGACCGTGATCTTACTGAAAAGCAGGAAGCATTTTTAGGTCACCTCGTGGAAACAGGAGGAGACTTTAAAAAGTCAGCCGAACTTGCAGGATACTCCGGCAATCACTATCAAGTACTAAAGAGTTTAAAACAAGAAGTAGTCGATTTAGCCTCTAATGTTCTTGCAAGGGAAGCCCCTTTAGCAGCCTTTAAGATTATAGAGGTAATGAGATCAGATAAGCCTGTACCTCAAGCCAACTATAAGCTACAAGCTGCACAGACTATACTAGATCGTGTGGGGGTTAGTAAGACTGACAGGTTAGAAGTTAATCATAATGCTGGTAATGGCATATTTATTCTCCCTGAGAAAAAGGCGATTAACATTACAGAGGTTTCAGACGCTGAATATGAAGATATTTCTGACTGAGATAGAAGCCTATGGAAAAACATTTGCAGGTCCTAACATCATTGCTAGGACGATTGAAAAAGCAGAACAAGTTGCAGAACAGAACTACTTGGTTATTGTTGGTGAACTCGATAGTATTTATATTGATGATGCTGATACTGAACACGTAAACGTTATAGAAACAAAAGATAGAATATTACATTAATGCCAAAAACAAAATCAACAGTAAACGAAGCAGGTAACTATACAAAGCCTACCATGCGTAAGAGACTATTCAATAAAATTAAAGAAGGAACTAAAGGCGGTAAAGCTGGTCAGTGGTCTGCACGTAAAGCACAGATGTTAGCTAAAGAATACAAAGCTGCAGGTGGAGGATACAAATAATGGCACTTAAAAAATCTCAGACATCATTACTGAGCTGGGGAAAAGAAAACTGGGGAACCAAATCAGGTAAAAAGTCTAGTGAAACTGGAGAAAGATACTTACCTGAAGATGCACGAAATGCTTTAAGTGATTCCGAATACGCAGCAACTACCGCTAAGAAAAGAGCAGACACTGCTGACGGTAAACAGTTTTCTAAACAACCTAAGAAGATTGCAGAGAAGACAGCAGACTATAGAGATAAATACGCTAAAGGTGGTAAAGCTGACCCTAGATTAAAACGAGCAGGAGTTAGTGGTTACAACAAACCCAAGCGTACTCCTAATCATCCTACTAAGTCTCACGTTGTTGTGGCTAAGTCAGGAAGCAAAGTTAAACTCATTAGGTTTGGTCAACAAGGTGTTAGCGGTGCTGGTAAGAATCCTAGCTCAAGAAGCGAGAAAGCCAGACGTAAAAGCTTTAAAGCTAGACACGCTAAGAACATTTCTAAAGGAGTATTGTCCGCAGCTTACTGGGCAGATAAAGTCAAATGGTAAAGAAAACAAGTCAAGCTGTAGGTAGCGAACAAAAGCCTATGGTATTCAGAAACCACGTCTACAAGAAAAGTGACGGAGGTAAAGGAGCCAACCCCAGACCCGGCTTTTACACAGATGATTACAGAGATAACTGGGAAAGAATCTTTGGCAAAAAGGAGAACAAATGAAAACATTAACTAAATGGTTAGACAAAATTAAGAAAGCTTACTCAAAGCTTTTTAAAAAGTCTTTAAAAACTGTTAAGAAAACAAGGACTACACGCAAGAAAAAATGATCTTGCCTGAAGGTTACATTAAAAGAACAACCTCAACCATTCCTTTTGGATATGAGTTAGATGAGATCAGTGGATACTTAAGACCTATCCCAGAGCAGTTAGAAGCTCTCGAAGCTGTAGAAGATATGATTGTTAATGAAGAAGTATCTTTACAAGCTGGATGTGATTGGTTAGAATATAAGACAGATAGGAAGCTGTCTACACCGGGCTTAAAGAAACACATAGATAAAAAGTATGGAAAACGAAACGAAAGATTGGGAGTTGAATCCACATCTTTACTTGCAAGATGATGATGGAAACTTTGTCTTAAAGAAAGACGGAACTCCAAAAAAGAAAGCAGGTAGACCACAAACCACAACCGAGAAAGCTATCAAGGCTGCTCGTGCTACAGTAGGTCGTAAACAGCGTAACATTCAAAAGCTTGAAGCCAAGTTAAACAACGCTAGACAATCGTTTAAGAAACAAAAAGAAACCATTCAAAAACTTGACAAGACTGTAGAAGGTCCTGTCACAGAATCAGAACTAGATCATTTACCTAAAGCTATTAGAGATAATCTAGATAACCATCCAGTTTTATTCCACGCCAACGAAGGTCCACAGACAGACTTCCTAGCAGCCGGTGAAAAAGATGTACTGTACGGTGGAGCTGCTGGGGGTGGTAAGTCCTTTGCTATGATCGTAGACCCACTTCGTAACTGTCACAAGAAAGCACATAGAGCTTTAATCCTTAGACGGTCTATGCCAGAACTCAGAGAGATGATTGATAAGTCTAGAGAGTTATACCCACAAGCTTTTCCCGGGGCTAAGTTCAGAGAAGTTGAAAAACTTTGGAACTTTCCAAGCGGTGCAAAGGTTGAGTTTGGTTTCCTTGAAAGAGATGCAGACGTCTACAGATATCAAGGACAAGCTTATAGTTGGATAGGGTTTGATGAGATTACTCACTTACCCACAGAGTTTGCTTGGAACTATCTTGCTTCACGTCTAAGAACAACAGACCCTGAAATACAAACATACCTTCGCTGTACGGCTAATCCCGGTGGCGTAGGTGCACATTGGGTAAAGAAAAGATACATCCTTCCTAATAACTCTAACGAGAGTTTCTTAGGGATGGATGGGTTAACACGTAAGTTTATTCCAGCTAAGTTAGCAGATAATCCTTACCTAGCAAACGATGGTGTCTATGAGCAGATGCTTAAATCTTTACCACCGATTCAACGCAGACAACTGCTTGAAGGTAACTGGGAAGTAGCAGAAGGAGCAGCTTTTGTAGAGTTTGACCCCAAAGATCACATCATTACTCCTTTTGAACTCCCTGTACATTGGGAAAGAACTAAAGCAGTTGACTATGGATATGCTGCAGAATCCTGTTGTTTATGGGGAATTGTGGACGCAAATGACGGAACTTTGATAATTTATAGAGAATTATACAGAAAAGGCTTGACAGGAGAAGAATTAGGTGCTATAATAACAAGTATGGAGCTAGAAGACCCGATGTCGGTCTCTGGTGTATTAGATACTGCAGCTTGGGCAAGAACGGGTACAACCGGTCCAACTGTAGGAGAAGCCTTACAGAAAGCAGGTCACAAGTTAAGACGTGCTGATAAGAATAGAATACAAGGTAAGATTCAAATACACGAGTTCCTAAAGGTTAAAGAGAATGGTAGACCTAAGTTGCAAATATTTAATACTTGCCCAAACTTGATAAGGGAGCTACAAAGTATACCACTCTCTAAAACAAACCCAGAAGATGTGGATACTCACGCCTCTGACCATGCTTACGATGCCTTGAGGTATTTGATAATGAGCAGACCTAGAATGGAAAACCCATTCGAACGTATTAGAGGTTTAAAAAGAGAAATGTATTCGCCTTCTGATTCCACATTTGGATATTAGAGTTTATGGCAGAAGACAATACATTCTTAACAGCAGATAATCTATACGAAGAAACCGAAGGAGAAGCCGGTAAAACTTTAGCACTAGAGCTTGGTCAAAAACAAAATCTTGCTGGTGTTGTTAAAAATAGATTCCATCAAGCAGAAGACGCTAGACAAACAGACGAAACACGTTGGTTAAAAGCTTACTCAAATTATAGAGGGTTGTATAACAACTCAGTTAAGTTTAGAGATTCAGAGAAGTCTCGTATCTTTGTAAAGATTACAAAAACAAAAGTACTAGCAGCCTTTGGACAGTTAGTTGATGTTATTTTTGGCACAGGTAAATTTCCAATAGGTATTACCGAAACTAAAATACCCGAAGGTGAAGTAGCTAATGCTTACCTTGATACACAAGTAGGTGCACCCGGACTAGAAAGTACTATGGGTGGTGGAGAGTTACCAGATGATATTGGTAACAGAATAGATAATCCCTACGATGTTGGTTATGAAGGTGATGGAAAAGTTCTTAAACCGGGAGCTACTTTTCAAAAAGGTATCTTTGAAGATAGTTTAGAAAACAAAGTAGAAGACCAACTGGTTGAAGGTTTTAGTCCTATCCCTACAGCTTTAGAAATTTCTCCAGCTCAGAAAGCTGCGAGACGAATGGAAAAATTAATCCATGACCAGATAGATGAATCTAAAGGTTCATCAGAAATTAGAAATGCTCTTTTAGAATCTGCTCTGCTCGGCACAGGGATTGTAAAAGGACCATTTAACTTTAATAAGAAACTTCACAAATGGGACACCAATGAAGATGGTGAAAGAAGTTATAATCCTTTAGAAGTTAGAGTACCAAGAATTGAGTTTGTAAGTTGTTGGGATTTTTATCCCGACCCTTCAGCTACTAGTATTGAAGAATGTGAGTATGTTGTCCATCGTCACAAGATGAACAAGTCACAACTTAGACAACTTCGTAACATGCCTTACTTTGATGAAGATGCTATTAGAGCAACTTTACAAGAAGGACCAAACTACGAAGAAAAAGATTTTGAATCTCAACTTAGAGATGATGCTAGAGCTGACGAGTACGAATCAAACTTTGAAGTGCTTGAGTACTGGGGAATTATGGATGCAGAGTATGCACGTGAAGTAGGTATTGAACTTGATGAATCAATTGATGATTTAGATGAAGTTCAAATCAATGCGTGGGTGTGTGGTAATCAATTGCTAAGAGCAGTTGTTAATCCATTTACACCTTATAGATTACCTTACCACGCTTTCCCATACGAAAGAAACCCTTACAACTTCTTTGGAATTGGTGTAGCTGAGAACATGGATGATTCTCAACAGATTATGAATGGTCATGCACGTATGGCTGTAGATAACCTAGCAATGGCTGGATCATTAGTCTTTGATGTAGATGAGTCTGCCTTAGTAGGTGGACAATCAATGGAAATATATCCGGGTAAAATCTTTAGAAGACAAGCTGGAATGCCGGGACAAGCTATACATGGCTTGAAGTTCCCTAACACAGCACCAGAAAATATGATGATGTTTGACAAGTTTAGACAACTTGCAGACGAACAAACAGGAATACCTAGTTATTCTCACGGACAAACAGGCGTACAGAGTATGACAAGGACTGCATCAGGCATGTCTATGTTACTAGGTGCATCAAGTTTAAATGTTAAAACAGTTGTCAAAAACCTTGATGACTTTTTATTGAGACCTCTAGGGGAAGCATTCTTTCAATGGAACATGCAGTTCTTTGAAGGTGGGTTAGATGTCAAAGGTGATTTAGAAGTTAAAGCTACAGGAACTAATAGCTTGATGCAAAAAGAAGTACGAAGTCAAAGATTGACTATGTTCTTACAAACTGCACAAAACCCAACTATTGCTCCGTTTGTTAAGATTTCTAAACTTGTAAGTGAACTAGCCTATAGCTTAGACTTAGACCCAGATGAAATTCTGAACGACCCTGAAGAAGCAGCTATAATGGCACAAATAATAGGAATGCAAAATGCTGGACAAACAACTAGCCCTGAAGCTCAAAGCCCTAACGGGCAACCCGGTAATATGGGAAGCCTTGCAGGAACACCTGCTCAACCTCAAGACCTTGGACCTACAGGCACTGGCGGTGGCAACATCGGAATCGGAAATGTTCCGGCTGCAGGGGAGAGTGAATTCTCTGGTACGCCTAGAGCAACTGGACCTACAGGTTAAAGAAGCAATAACTAGAAAAGAGGAAATATGAAAGGTTTATTAAATGATGATCAAGTAAGAATGGGTTACGCTGCAGGTCCTTCAGAAGAAGAAGTAGAACAAATGGAAACAAGAAAGCATTTAAAAAAGGTTTTAGGTGATAAAACTGCAAACACTTTACTTACTTCAGATAAAGACTCTCCTGAATTTAAACAAGCTTTTGATAAAGCAGTAGTTGAAGAGGGCATGGGTCCTGACGGATTAGAGTTTGAACTTAATAAACTACGAGGCGAAACTCCTGCAATACCTAAAGATGATAATAGAATTATTAGAGCTGAAGGCGGTTCATTACTAGCAGACGATATGGTTATGGAAGAAGACATGCCAACACACACTATGCCAGACGGTACAGTGATGCCGGGTGCGACACACGAAGAAGATGAGATGATGGACGAAGCACCTGAAGAGAACATGGCTCCAGACGAAGAAATGGAAACCGACTATTTAGATTTTATACTTGACGAAGCATTATCAGAAGAAGAAGAAGATATGCTTATGTCAAGACTTGAACAAGATGAGGAACTTGCTATGCTTTTTGATAAAGTCATAGACGTTGCTCAAGAATTTGCTGGGTCTGGTCCTGTTGAAGGTCCGGGTTCAGGAGTCTCTGACAGTATACCCGCAAGGTTATCTGATGGAGAATTTGTCTTTACTGCAAAAGCTGTGGAAGAAATCGGAGCCGACAACTTAATGGCAATGATGAAAGAAGCAGAAATGAAAGCAGAAGAAAGACAAGGTTTAGCTGAAGGTGGACAGCCTGAAGAAGAGGAAACTGTTGTTGTTGGTGGGGATGTTAAACCATCACAACAAAATATTAATGTCACTAAGACTACTGTTGGTGCTCAAGCTTCACAGCAAGAGGAACAAGATTTGGTTGGCGATGAGATTAAAAAAGGAATGCTCTCTAACAGGAACTACGTTAGAAGCTAAACAAACTTAACCGATAAGGCTACCCTACAGTCATAGGCACCTTATCTTTTATTAACCGAAAGGCTACCTTTACAAACAAGCCCTCTAGTCGACATAGAGCTACCTTGTGAACGAAGCCCCCGTAGGAGAAGAATATGACTACTGAAGTACAAGAGGAAACTGCCAATCCTTATAATATGAATAAATCTTGGCATACTGACGATGAGAAAGACTTTGAAGATTCGAATGGTGTTTATTTTGATAAGCCCCAATCAAAACCTTCAAAAAACGTAGAAGAACCTGTAGAACAGGAAGCAAGTAAGGATGAACCTTACAAGCGACCAGACTACAAGAAACGCTACGATGACTTGAAAAAGCATTATGACTCAAAACTAAATGAGTTTAAGTCTAGAGAACAACAGCTACTTGAGGAGGCTATTAAAAATAGACCGACTTATAAAGCTCCTAAATCTCCAGAAGACTTAGAAAAGTTTAGACAAGAGTACCCTGATGTTTACGAAGTAGTAGAGACTGTAGCCCACATGCAAAGCGAAGAGAAATCTAAAATTTTGGAACAAAGGCTAGAATCTTTACAAGAGCGTGAGACCGAGTTAGTTCGTCAAAATGCTGAAAAGCGACTGATGGAAAAGCATCCTGACTTTGAGGATATCAAGAACAGCGATGACTTTCACGGGTGGGCAAAAGAACAGCCGAGTTCAATCCAAGACTGGATTTACAACAACGCTGACGATGCTGACCTAGCTTCGAGAGCTTTAGATTTATTTAAAAAAGATTTTGGTGTGGATTCTGTAACGAAGAAGTCAAATTCTAAACAGTCTAAGCAATCCGCTGCTGACATGGTTTCAACTAAAACGACTGCTGTTGAACCGAAGCAAGATAAAATTTGGACTGAAAGGGAAATTGCAAGGATGTCTATGGCTGAGTTTGACCGGTATGAAGCCGAGATAAGTCAAGCCATGCAAGAAGGCAGAATTGCAAAATAATTATTAACCATTAAACTAAAAGGAAAATACAATGGCACAATATTTTGAAGAAGGGTCATCACCCGGATTATCAAATTTTGACAGAAGTGTTTCCGGTCAGACTAACGGTTTCTTCCTACCTTCGATTTATTCTAAGAAAGTTCTTAACTTTTTCAGGAAAGCATCGGTTGTAGAAGCAATCACTAACACTGACTATTCTGGAGAAATTTCAGGATACGGAGACTCTGTTAAAATTATTAAAGAACCTGTTATCTCAGTAACTGATTACTTGAGAGGACAAGATACCACAGCAACAGTACTAACAGACCAAGAGGATACTCTTATTGTTGACACTGCGAAAGCTTTTAAATTCATCGTAGATGATATTGAGAGTAAAATGTCGCATGTTAACTTTAAAGAAGTAGCTTCTAGTTCTGCTGCATATGCGTTGAAAGATGCATTTGATTCAGCAGTGTTAACTACTATGTTTGCTGGAGTACCAACATCTGGACCAGATCACACTTTAGGTGCTGACTCAGCTACTCCATTAGCTGCGAACACATACGATGGTGCTGGTGCAATTGACTTGGGTGTTACTTCTGAAACTGACCCACTAGATGTTATGGCTAGAATGGCAAGACTACTTGACGAACAAAACGTACCTGAAGAAGGTCGTTGGTTTGTTGCAGGTCCTGACTTCTACGAGCAACTATCTCAGTCAGGTTCTAAATTGCTATCTGTCGACTATAACGGTGGACAAGGTTCAATTAGAAACGGTCTAGTATCAAGTGGTAAACTAAGAGGCTTTAGCATGTACAAGTCTAACAACATCCCAGCAGTATCTAATGCTACTGGTAAATGTTTGGCTGGTCACATGTCAGCTTGTGCTACTGCACAAACTATTACTTCTACTGAAGTGATTAGAGACCCATCATCATTTGGTGATATCGTTCGTGGATTACACGTACATGGTTCTAAGGTTTTAAGACCTGAAGCTATCGTAGGTGGATTCTACATCATTGACTAATTAGTCAAACTTGGGGGAGTCTTCGGACTCCTCCTCTTTTTTTTAGGATTATACATGGCAACAACATACTTAGATTTAACAAACGAAGTACTTAGAGAACTTAATGAAATACCATTAACTTCTGCAAACTTTGCAAACGCTGTAGGACTTCAACAGTTTGTCAAGGATGCCATCAACAAGTCTATATTTGATATAGCAAATGAAGAACCACAGTTGCCCTTTCTGGCTGTTGCAGAGTCTGGAGATACTGACCCCTTCTATGGAAACGTGACCGTAGCTTCTGTAACTGGTACCAGATGGTACGAGTTAAAAGCTAGTAGCTCTAGTTTAGCAGATGATTACGCTTCGATAGACTGGGACGATTTTTATTTGACAACTATTAATGTAGCAGGTGAAACAACACCTTATGTCTCTAAAGGCTTAAAGTTTTTAAACTTAGCCGATTGGAAAAGATATTACAGAGACAGTGAGAATGCAGACGATGCATCTACACAGGCTTATGGTGAGCCTCAGTTTGTTATTAAATCACCAGACGCTAGGAAATTTGGACTAAGTCCTATTCCTGATAAAGTCTACAACATACACTTTTATGCTTTTGAAAAGCCTACGAAGCTTGTAGCACACGGAGACACAGTAGTCTTCCCAGAACAATACACAAATGTTATAACTGCTAGAACACGTTATTACATTTGGCAGTTTAAAGAAAGTCCACAACAAGCAGCTTTTGCTTTGGAGGATTATAAGAAAGCGATGAGGATGATGAAGTCTAACTTGGTAAACCCAACTCCTCGCTCAATGACAGACGATAGACGATACTTTTAATTTATGCCACGTTCACAACCATATACTGTAGCTTGTGCCGGTGGTCTAGTTAAGTCTGCTAACTCAGTAGACTTACTTAAAACACCCGGAGTAGCTCGAGAACTTAAAAACTTTGAAGTCTCTATTGAAGGTGGGTATAGGCGTATTAATGGTTTTGAAAAGCTTGGTGGTGCTAATGCAACACAGCCAACTGGAAGTGCCGATACTATTTTAGGTGTTACACCTTATGCTGATGGCGTTATAGCCTGTGCAAGTACTAACATTTATTTTAGTCAAGATGGGATTACGTGGATAGAAATTAATAAACTATCTGCAGGTAGTGGTGATAATTACGCAACCTTTACAGGTAAAAGCGTTACAACCAGAACTGGACAAGGACAAATACAATTTGCAATGTTTGAAGGTGCTGGACACGACTACGGTGAAATAATTATAGCCGATGGAGCCAACAAACCTTTTAGTTTTAGAATGGAAGGTACAGGAGCTTTAAGCACTAGAACATTTTTTACAGGAGAGATAGATGTTGAACATACAAAAGGCGTAACACACATTACAAGCCACGACCATCATTTAGTAGCAGCTGGTGTTGAAGACAACGAGAACACCGTTTACTATAGTCGTAATAATGTTCCTAGTGACTTTGGAGGCACTGGGTCAGGTACAGTAACCATTTCAGATAGAGTTGTAGGTATTAGAGGTTTCCGTGAAGATTTGTTTATCTTTTGTGAAAACAGTATACACAAACTTATAAACATTAACGATAATACTACCATAGCAACTATACCGGTTGCAGAAAACGTAGGCTGTTTAAGTGGCTATAGTATTCAAGAGATAGGTGGTGACCTTATCTTCTTAGCACCAGACGGACTGAGAACAGTTGCTGGTACTGCAAGAATTGGAGACGTTGAGTTAGGAACAATATCTAAACAGATACAGCCTTTGCTTACAGACCTTGCAAATGGTATAAACAGCTACACAATCAGTAGCATGGTACACAGAGACAAGTCACAATATAGATTATTTTATACTGATACTACGCTACAAGAAAGTCAACAACGTGGTATCATAGGAACACTAAGACCTAACGGTTTTGAATGGTCAGAGACAAGAGGAATAGAAGTAACAGAAATAGGAACAGGGTTTAATGAGGTTGGAGTTGAGGAGCATTATCACGGGTCTACTACAGGTTATGTGTATATACACGATTCAGGTAATACTTTTGATGGCACTTCCATTCTAGCAAGATATGCAACACCCGATTATGACTATGGTGATTTAGGAACTTTAAAAACTTTACACTACCTCAAAGTCTCTTCAAGTGCTGAAGGTGTTGTAGAACCAGATGTCCAAGTTAGGTTTGACTTTGGTAGTACAGATATACCACAGCCACCAGATTTATTTGATTTAGGTGTGATTAATCCTCCATCGTTATTTGGTGAAGCGATATTTGGAACTAATATATTTGGTGGAGCTGAAAGTCCTTTAACAAGAATACCTCTTTATGGTAGTGGACACAGTAACAATTTTACATTTATAAGTGAGGACACAAAACCTCCATATACAATTAATGGTCTCTATGTAGACTTTATACCTTCAGGAAGGAGATAACAACAAATGGCAATAACAAAAGTAACAAGCTCGGTTTTAGATGTAGACATACCAGCTTATAAAGCATTCGGCACTGGCTCCATAATGATTGGAGACACAACCACAGGCACGATTGATGCAGCTAACTATAATGTTGGTTTAGGTGTAGATGTTTTTGCAGCTTTAACAAGCGGTCATTATAATACAGTGGTTGGGTTTAGTTCAGGAACAGCACTAACCACAGGGGGTTGGAACACAATATATGGAAGCATAGCAGGTGATGCCCTTACTGTAGGAAGCTTCAACGTAGGTGTCGGAGGAGGTGCTTTAACAGCAGATACACAAGGTAGTGCATCCGTAGCCATTGGACAAAACGCCCTATATAATCAAAACTTTACTTCAGCCACAAATACCTATAACACAGCAGTGGGTTATGAAGCAGGTAAAGCAGTAACCACAGGCGTACAAAACACACTCATCGGTGGTCTTGCAGGTGATGCGATTACTACTGGTGGAAACAATACTGCCGTAGGGATGAATTCTTTAACCGCCAATACTACTGCAAGTTATAATAGTGCCTTTGGAAAAAGCTCATTACTGGGTAATACTACAGGTGCTAATAACTCAGCAGTGGGTTTTGGTTCTTTAGCAAGCAACACCACAGCTTCTAACAACACCGCAGTTGGTTATTTATCTTTAACCGCAAACACCACAGGTACTTTCAATGTTGGAATAGGACAGAATGCTTTAGCGGCAAATACCACAGCAAGTCAAAATACAGCCGTGGGTGGGGCTGCTTTAGATGCCAACACCACAGGAGCAAACAATACAGCAGTAGGAACATCAGCTTTAGGAGCAAACACAACCGCATCTAACAACACAGCAGTTGGTACAAATGCTTTATTAGTAAACACCACAGGTTCTGAAAATGTTGCTATTGGTCCTTATGCACTAGACGCCAACACCACAGGTGTAAATAATATAGCTATAGGGTACAGTTCATTGGGTGCAAACATATCGGGGGTTCGTAATGTTGCTATTGGTGCTAATAATGGTGCTTTAGCTGCTAATACAGGCAGTGATAATACTGCAATAGGTGCAGATGCCCTTAAAGCAAACACCACAGGAATTTATAATGTTGCAGTTGGTGCGATTGCTTTGTCAACTGCCACTACTGTTAATGCTAATACTGGGATTGGTTATAATGCTCTTAGATTATGCACTGGGCAACAAAATACAGCAGTAGGTTACGAAGCTGGTGGTAGTGTTAGTACTGGTTATGATAATGTTCTTATTGGTCAAAGGGCAGCAAACTATCAAAATAATCTAACATCAGGCAGTGATAATACTGTTATAGGTGCTTATGCAAGACTTTCATCTGGAACTGTTTCTGATGAACTAGTTATAGGTCGTTATGCTTTAGGGCAGGGAGGGTCAACAGGGTCATTAGGTGTTAGCGGAAATGGTGTTCATATTGTATTTAATGGAAGTACAACTGCTTGGTCTGCTCATTCTGATAAAAGACTAAAGGAAAACATTGTAGACTCAACAGCAGGACTTTCTTTTATTAATGATTTAAGACCTATCACTTATAATTGGAAATCTAAAAAAGATATATCTGATGAGTTTGTAAACTATTATGATGCTGATTCAGATGAGCCAGTACAAGGTCAAGTTAAACAAACCAATCATGGGTTTATAGCACAGGAAGTAAAAGCAGCAATAGATGCACACCCTGAAATAAAAGAAGGTCATTCTATTTGGAGAGAATCTCCTGATGGTATACAAAATTTAGCAGATGGTGCTTTAATACCCATGATGGTAAAAGCTATACAAGAACTTTCAGCAGAAGTTGAAACACTTAAATCACAAATAGGAGCATAAAAATGGCAACAGTAACAGAAGTCTTAACCGCAGCAACCGATAGCGTCACCCTTATCAACGCTGTTAGTGATGGCACACACGATGTAGGCAATATGACCCAAGCAGAAATCAACGAGATGGCTCAGCGTAACGTTGACCACCTTGAACTTATCTTGGCTTACACAGACCCAGATGTAGCAGGTGACTCGTCAGATAAGTCTAGCTATACAGATGCAATCACAACTGGAAATACATACATCACAAACAATTCCTAACACATTGGAGAATAAATAATGGCAAGTTACACTAGACAGAGTTCGTTTGCAGACGGGGATACAATCACCGCTGCTTTATTTAATAACGAATTTAACCAACTTGTAAACGCTTTTCACAACTCGACAGGGCACAAACACGATGGCACAACAGCCGAAGGACCTGTTATAGGGTTAATTGGAGACGCAGGAGAAACTGCTCCCAATAATAAAGTATTAATAGACACAGTTAATAACTTTGTAGAGTTCTATGTGCAAGTATCTAACGCTCCTGTACAACAGTTATACATAGCCGATGGTGCTATCGTACCTGTTACTGACAGTGATATTGATTTGGGAACAAGTTCTTTATACTTTAAAAACGCTTACATAGATTCAATCACTACTACAGGTAATGTAGCTGTGGGTGGTAACCTGACTGTCACAGGTACTACAACCTTTAACGGTGGCACAATCACTATGGGTGATGCAGCGACTGATAACGTGGTCTTTGGTGCTGACATTAACAGTTCTATTATACCGAACACAGACGATACCTATGACTTAGGAAGCTCTTCACAAGAATGGCGTAACCTCTACATAGACGGTACAGCCAACATCGACAGCTTAGTAGCTGACACAGCAGACATCAACGCAGGTACCATTGATGGTGCTACCATTGCAACTTCAGACATCACAGTAGGAGCTGGTAAAACGTTAGACGTTTCAGCCGGTACTCTAACTTTAGCAGATAATCAAATATCTGGTGATAAAGTTGAAGGTGGTACGATTAATGCTACAACAATTAATACCTTGACTTACGGCAGTTTGTCAGATGGTGCTATAACCGTTACAGCGTTTGTCGATGAAGACAACATGGCATCCGATAGTGCTACATTAATTCCGACACAACAATCTGTCAAGGCTTATGTAGACTCTCAGGTGACCGCACAGGACTTAGATTTCTTAGGAGATAGCGGAGGTGCCCTTTCAATTGACCTCGACTCAGAGAGCCTCACAGTGGCTGGTGGAACAGGTATTGATACTGTTGGTTCAGGTAACACTTTAACAGTCAATATAGACTCTACAGTTGCTACACTGACAGGCTCACAAATTTTAACCAATAAGACCATTGATGTTGACAACAACACTGTCTCAAACATTGAAGTAGATAACCTTAAAGCAGGGGTTCTTGATACAGACTTGTCAAGCGTTGCAGCGACTGACACAACTTTAGCATCGGCTAAAGCTATTAAGACTTATGTCGATGCTCAAGTCACTGCACAAGATTTAGACCTCACCGATGGTACAACAACCATAGCCATTGATTTAGATTCAGAAACTTTATCAGTGCTTGGTGGTACAGGTGTTACCTCTACAGCTTCAGGCAACGGAGTAACGTTAGCCATTGGACAAGCAGTAGGCACAACAGACAACGTATCGTTTGGAACTGTTACAGCAGCCCTCACAGGTAATGCTTCAACAGCTACAACATTAGAAACTGCAAGAACTATAGGTGGCGTAAGCTTCGATGGTTCTGCAAACATTAACTTAGCGGGTGTAAACACTGCAGGTAACCAAGATACAACTGGTAACGCTGCAACAGCTACAGCTTTAGAAACAGCAAGAACCATTGGTGGTGTAAGCTTTGATGGTTCAGCTAATATTGATTTACCGGGAGTTAACACTGCTGGTAACCAAGACACTTCAGGACTAGCAGGTACAGCAACAGCTTTAGCCACAGCAAGAACGATTAACGGAGTTAGTTTTGATGGTACAGCCAACATTACAACCTTAACAGCTGGTACAGGTATTACTGTATCAGGCACTGAAGTTTCTATACCACAAACTGTAGCAACAACAAGTAGCCCAACCTTTGCAAACATGACCTTAAGTGGTACAGGTTCTATCAAGGTTCCAAGTGGTACAACAGCTCAAAGAGATGGTAGTCCTGCTAATGGTATGTTTAGATACAACACCACTGATGCACAATTTGAAGGCTATGCAGACGGAGCATGGGGTGCGATTGCAGGTGGTGGAGCTGGTTCAGCGATTGAGCCACAAATCTTTGCAGGTGATGGTTCAACTGTAAACTTTACATTGACTTCAGCACCAACAAGTGAAAACAATCTTTGGGTGTTTATTGATGGTGCGTTCCAAGCACACGATAGTTATAGTGTTTCAGGTACAACTTTAACGTTCTCTACAGCTCCGGCTAATACTAGAGTTGTTACAGTCTATCACGCACGAAGTAACGTTAGTGGTGCCAATATGATTGTTGACACTATGACAGGTGATAACAGTGATACAACCTTAACGCTATCTGTAGCTCCTGTAAGTGCGAACAATGTCCAAGTATACTTTGATGGAGTTTATCAGAACAAAGCTAACTATAGCATTTCTGGAACTACATTAACATTCTCTACAGCCCCTGCAACTGGTGTAGCTGTAGAAGCTATTACACATACGCAGACAACGATTAACGAACCGGCTAACGGAACTGTAACAAGTGCTAAGTTAGATACCAATATAGCCATAGCAGGAACTCTGGGGGTGACTGGTGCAACCACAATGACTGGGCTTACTGTTACAGCAGCAACTCCATCTATTCAAATGACAGATAGCGACAATAACGCTGATGCTTTTATACAAGCAACTGATGGAAATATACGCTTTTATGCAGACGATAATAACGAAGCTGCTAGCAGTATTGTTACTTTTAATATTGATGGTGGAGAAAAAGTCCGCATAGATTCCAGTGGCAACACTTTATTACAAACTGGTGGTGCAGCACTGCAATGGCAAAATGGCTATCAAACTATAACTGGTGATGCTGCTTCTAATGATTTAACTTACAGAACATACGCAAATCATATTTGGAAAACTACCACAGGTGCTTCCTCTACAACAGATGGCACAGAACGCCTTCGCATAAGCTCCACAGGCATAGACGTAACAGGTACAGCAGAAGCCGATAACATTTATGCAGGTGCTACAGGACAAAATATTCTTCTGGTTAGTTTTCCAAACACCTCCGCCTACCCAGTTGGAACTACTTATACTTTGACATTAACGGAAGCACAAGCTCCTCTTGGTTCAAGGGTAATGCTAAGTGTTTGGGTTCAATCGGGTAGTAGTTCAGGAGACCACTATGGATATCTTGCCCAAAATCAAGGCAAAGGTGGAGGTGTAAGGTGTTTTGTTGAGGGCTGGTATTGGAACTCGGCTGGTTCGTCTATTTTTAAAATAGACAACAGCGAAGACAGAGTTTTTACATTTTCTCACGGCACAGTTGCAGCCTCAACCACAAGCGATGTTCGGCAGGTATATTATAACGGCTATATTATGGATAACTAAAATATGTATAAATTAATTGAAATAGATGGAAATGTAACAGCGTATGAATACCACGAAGATGGTACTTATACAGAAGAACAAGCTAGTAATATGCTTAAATATGGAACTGTTAATCCAACAGACCAACAGATTAGCGATTTAGAAGCTGTAAATACTACCTTTAGAAATAACAAAGATGCAAGAAAATATCTTGCAGACACAGATTGGTATATTACTAGAAAAACGGAAATAGGAACTGAAATACCTTCAGATGTTTCAGCCAAAAGACAAGAAGCAAGAAATAACATAGTGGAGAACGCATAACATGGCAAACACAACAATACCTGTAGAACTTTCGAGTACTCCGGGAATCGTAGACAACTCAAACGCAACTGCAATAACTATTGATAGCTCGGAGAATGTGGGTATTGGTACTAGTCCTGCAACAAAGTTAGATGTTTTAGATGCTAATGGTATTGGTTTAAGATTTGGAGATATTGCATCTACACCTAGTTCTCAGACAGCAGGTTATATTGGTATGTCAACAAGTGCATACTCAGGCAACAATGGTGATTTGGTATTAATACCTAGAACAAGTGCTACCTCAAACATTCTTTTAATGGAAGGCAACGTGGGTATTGGTACTACAAGTCCTTCAGGTGAATTTCATGTAGATTCAGGTTTAGCACCTTGTGATATTCACTTTACAACAGGCTCGTCAGGTGGCACTGGTTACGATGTTAATCTTAATCTAACTGGGGGTGCTAATAACGCAGAAATGAATCTTAATATGGGTATTGCAGGCAATGCTGATAGAGAACAGATTAAAACCTATCAAAGCACTATGAGATTTATAACTGCCGATACAGAACGCCTCCGCATAGACTCCAGTGGTAAAGTTTCAATAGGTGGTTCTGCAATATCAAATGCAGCTCTTACTTTAGAAAACTCAGCTAATACTAAAATGGTTATGAGGATGTCCACAGCTTCAGCAGGTAGTTTTTGGAGACAGGAAGTTGATGCTAGTAATGTTTTTTACATAATTAATCAATCTAGTACTGGTGTTTATATATCAAGTGGAAGCACCTCTTGGACTGGTATTTCTGATGAAAACCTTAAAGAAAATATTGTAGAACTTACAGGTGTTTTAGATAAAGTTAAAGACTTTAGATGTGTTGAATACAACTTAATCTCAGATGAAAATAAATCTAAAAAAATTGGTTTTATAGCACAAGATTGGCAAGAAGATTACAGTCAAGTTGTAAGCCAAGACAATAATGGGAACTTAGGTATGCAATACACAGAAACCATACCTGTATTGCTTAAAGCAATCCAAGAACAACAAACATTAATAGAGTCATTAACGGCTCGTATAACAACCTTAGAAGGGTAACAGGAGCATAACATGGCAATATCATATAACTGGGACGTAAACACTGTAGACACTTACCCAACACTAGACAGCAACGCAGACGTTATCTATAACGTGCATTGGAGAATCACTGGCACAGACGATGCTAACAACGATGCAGACGGTAACGCTATCATTGGTTCTATCTACGGAACTCAATCCCTAGACACCGCAGACATCTCAAGCTTTACAAGCTTTGCAGACGTATCTGCTGCAACGGTACAAGGTTGGGTAGAAGCTGCAATGGGTGAAGACGAGGTACAAGCTAAGAAAGACAGCATTGATGCTCAAATAGCTTCACTTGTTACACCTACATCGGTGACTAAGACTTTAGTAGCATAATCTTAGGAGCATAACACATGGAAGTCTCCGCATACATTATTTGGAACGTTTTTATAACGCTTGTACTGGCTCCAATCTTTCATCAGATTAGACAAAACTCTGCAGAGATTAAAAGACTTAGTATTCTCCTCAATAGAACACGTGAAGAACTCGCAAAGGAATACGTAACCAAGTCAGAGTTGAAAGACGATATGAATTTAATTATGGACAGGATAGAAAAAATCAGTGAAAAGCTTGACAAACTGTTCGAAGTTAGGTAAAATGGTAGTAAAGAAGAAAAAAAATAAAACTAAGAAGTTTCCTGCTTCGACTTTAGTTATCTCTATTACTACTGTACCTTCAAAGCTTATGAAGAAATTAACACGTAGGAAGAAAAATGGCAATACATAAAAAGAAAAGAAATAAAAAGTACAAGGCTAAAACTAAAGCTGAACGCTATGACTACCGTACAGGTGGTGTAGTTCGTGCACAGTATGCTGAAGGTGATGAAGTTAATCTTAAAAATCAACAGGTTGGAAATGTAACACCTGCACCAACACCTGCTCCAAACAGAAATTTACCAACTGCTGAAGATTTTGAAGTAAATCCTAAACTTAGAAATTCTATGGCTGAAGATTTTGAAGTTCGTGGTGATAGAGGTACTCTTAACAATTTACCTGCCGGTGGTCCATATGGAGGTGGTCCCGGTTTTTATATTCCCGGTACTCCTGCACCGACTCCTGCACCTACACCATCTCCTGCTCAAGAAATGCAAGATGCTAAAACTACAGCAGAGCAAATAGCGGCTGGAGAAATTACACCTCCGCAAATAGCAGCACCTACGCCAGTAGAAGTAGGAGACTTAGGTGTAGCTAAAGAAGTAGCAGCTAGAGATGCTTTAGTAGCTGAAACTGCTGAAATGCCGACAGCTTCAGAAGCTGTAACCGCAGAAGCTGCACCGGCAGTAGCTGCTCCTGAACCACTAACTGCTGCACAGATAGAAGCAGCACAGATTACAGAAGCTCCTGAAGTTGCTGTAGCTGAAGGTGAAGTAAGAGATGAAGCATTAGCAGAAGCTGCAAAAGTAGAACGTGTAGCTCCAATAGAAGCAGCTACAGTTGAAATTATTCCCGGTGCATTAACTGAAAGAGTTGTAGGAACTATTAGCCCTACAGCTATGGCTGAAGCTGCTCAAGTAGCTGGTACAACTTTAGCACGTGTTACAAGGGCTAAGAAACAATTAAGAAATGCTGGTGTTAGTGAAGAAGACATAGCAACACTTGGTAACGACCCTGAAAGTCTAGAAGATAGACTGATGGATTTAACCGAAGCTCAACGGGGAGTCATTGCTGGTCTTCCAGAAGAAGCTTTAGTCTCAAATCAATTAGATAGCTTACTAAAAGGTATTGAAGAGGGTGAGATTCCTACATGGGCTAGACCCGCTGTAGCATCCGTAGAAGCGATGTTAGCACAGCGTGGTATGTCAGCCTCTACTGTAGGAAGAGATGCCTTGCTCAATGCTATTATACAATCTGCTGTTCCTCTAGCACAGTCTAACGCACAAGCGATACAACAAAGTGTAGGACAACAGAAATCTATTGAGGCTCAAGCTGAAATACAAAATGCTCAGTTTAGACAACAGACAGCACTTGATAACGCTGGTAAAGTTTTTCAAATGGACATGGCTCAGTTTAGTGCTGACCAGCAAACAGCTTTATCTAACAGTAAGTTTTTACAGACTGTAGCTTTAACTGAAGCTAATAACAGACAACAAGCAACAATTCAAAATGCTGTGCTTATGTCTCAAGCTAATCTAGCTGAAGCAGACTTTTATCAGAAAGCTCAAATAAATAATGCTAATGCTTTTTTACAAACAGACTTAACAAATCTTAACAATCAGCAACAAGCTAATGTGTTAAAAGCTCAACAAGCTCAACAAACGTTATTAAGTAATCAGTCTGCTCAGAATGCTGCAAGACAATTTAATGCTGCTAGTGAGAATCAAACACAACAGTTTATGTCAAGTTTAGCTACACAAGTAGAACAGTTTAACGTACAACAAACTAACGCTATGGCTCAGTTTAATACTCAACAAATTAATGCAAGACAAGCGTTACAGTTTCAGGCAGAAGTAGATGTTAACAAAGCTAACGCTGCAATGGCTAATCAAATTAATCAATTTAACGAACAAGTTGCTTTTGATAGAGATAAGTTTAATGTAGCTAACGCACAAGCCATTGAGCAATCTAATCTTGCTTGGAGAAGACAAGCTAATACTATTAACACTGCTGCTGCTAACCAAGTGGCTATGCAGAACTCACAGAATGCTTTTAACATGTCATCACAAGCACAAGCTTTCTTATGGCAAGAGTTAAGAGATCAAGCAGATTTTAATTTCAGAGCTGCTGAAGGAAAAGAAAATAGAGAAACACAACTCTATGCTACAGCGTTAGCAAACGAGACAAGCACTGCAGAGAATTTCAATTCATCTATTAGTGCTGTTGGTAATTTAATTAAAGCATTTAAAAACGGGTAAGAAATATTATGGGATTATTTAGTAAATTAAAAAAGGGTTTAAAAAGCATTGTTAAATCTGTTAGCAAAGGAATTAAAAAAGTTGCCAAAGGTATTGGTAAAGTTATGGGTAAAATTGCTAAACCCTTTGCAAAGTTTGGAATCCTTGGTCAAATTGCTTTAAGCTTTATTATGCCGTGGGCAGTTGGCGGTATAATGAAAGGCATGGGCTATCTTGCTTCTAGTTCTTTTGGAACTTTTGCAGGTAAATTAGCTGCTGACGGTAATTTATTTATTAAAGCTGCGGGTAAACTTGCACAAGGCATTAACTATGGAGCTGCTGCAGTTAACAAAGCTTATACTTTTGTAAGTGATGGTATTTCTAGAGGGCTTGACTGGGTTGGGCAACAAGGAGTTAAGCTTAAGAAAGGTATTACAAATACATTTGATGGAGCTAAAGAATGGATAATGGGTCCTGCAGATGCTTTGCCAGTAACTGCTCCGTCAGTAAGTGACTTAGCAGATTTTGAAAGTATGGGAATTGATAAATTAAATTTAGAAAAAAGTGCAGCCTCAGCCATCGAAACAACAGCTGTAGCACCTCCGGTTGTAAAGTATGGAGATGCTTTAAATGCTGCAGAGAAAGCAAAATATGCTTCTAGTTTACCTGAAGCGAATTTATTAAGTCAGCACGGTAAGAAATTAATTAGTGGGGGCACAGAAGCAGCTAAGAAAGTATTTACCGTAGACACAGCTAAAAATGAAATAGTTAAAGCTGCAGATGCACAAACAGCTGCAAGTACACCGTCTTATGAAGAAGGTCCTACAGTATCTTATCTTGAACAGCCTTTAAGTAAAATTAGTCAGGACTATGACTTCTCAATTAAAGCTGCTGGTGGACAATACATGAGTCCATTAGATTCTGCATTGATTATGGAACAGTACAAATATATTTAAAAAATTATGAAACCAATACAATACGAACAAGAAGGTCTAGAAGTACTAGGTCAAATGCAACGACCAGTGCCCGGACAAAGCCTTACAAGCGACCCTGACTCTCCTAGACCCTTTGAAAGGGCACCAGAGTTTACAGAGATACAACCAGCTATTGAATCCTTGTACATAAGTTTAACTGAAGAAGATGCTTACTCAGCTCTTGTTGACATTATAGATGCAGACAACACGATTGCTGAAGCTGCTCAAATTATACTATATGCGGGTTTTGAAGAAGGTTCATGGAACCCTGATTTAATGACACTACTCATTGAGCCAACGATGTATTTAATTATGGCATTGGTTGAACGAGCAGGAAGATTAGAATACAAAATAGATAGAGAGCCTGATATAAAAGACGAAGAAGATAGGCAAGAAGAAGTCACAGCTATGGAAAAATTATTAAGCAAAGCTTCTGTTCAAGTTGAAGAAGATAAGGTTAGCGGTCTAAGGTCAGGCGTGTTACCAACTGATATTGAAAAGAAATTAAAAGAAATTAAAGTGCCTGAAAGTTTATTGGCACCTAAGAACACAGAGGAAGTATAATGGCAATTAAATCATTAGGAGAATCTTTACTATCTTCAGCTAAGAAAAAAGCTAAACGTGGACAGAAGCTTGGACAACTAGCTGGACTTGCTATGATTGGTATGAACATAGCTAATCGTAATATACGCAATAAAGCTATGCAACGAGCTGATGAATGGAACAATAGTTTTACTCCTTTGAAGAAAATGTATGAAGGAGAGTTTGCCAGAATAGGAGAGGCTAAATCTTTATACGATACCTACGGAACTGTAGCTGGAGGACATGTTAATAAATTTGTTAATGATAGAGCAGCAACATTAAGAACACTATTTACTGGACAAGACTTTGATGATGCTGCTATACGTGCACAAGCTGTTGAAGATACTAAAGATGAAATAATGCAGTATGAAGAACAAATAAAACAATATAAACCTTATTTTAATATTAAGCAAGAAGAGTTTATTAAGCAAGTGGAGGATGTACAGAAGAAAGGAGTTAAAACAATATCAGATGATAACTTAGCAAAGCTGATAGGTCGTAAGTTTTTTGATACAACTGCAGGTAAAACTATTGCACAGAAAATTAAAGTATCAGATAACAACTTTATCACTTTAGATACTCCTCAAGAATTGTATAATGCTATAGACTTAACATTTTTAAATGCTTTAGAGGGTATAGAGCAAAGAAAAATGAAAGTCTCAGAAATAAACATTGTTAATGAAGACTATACAGACCCAAAAGATTTTAAAATTTTAAGTGATAAAGTTTTAAAAGTTAAACCTGTCGGTAAATTAACAGACAAAACTTTAGAAGCAATTCAAAAAATAACTTTTAAATATCAAGATAAAGAAGGTAAGCTTACAAACATTCCTACCAAAATAAATAATCCTAGTTATATTGATACTTTAATTGTTTCAAACGGAGACAACGAGTTTCCTATAGATGTACAAGTAATGTTAGAACTTCTTGAAAAAACTATTGACGGTAAAGAAAACTTAGACCCTTCTAAAAATAATAAAACTGATAAAGACACTTTCTTAAAAAAAGTTGGAATGTTATCTCAAGCTGAAGAACTTAAATTTATACAAAATAATCCAAACATACCAATAACTCAATCAGATAGAGAGCAGTTTGCAGCTAATGCATTTGTAACTGCTACTAAAGAGTTTGAGATTGAACTGACTGAGCCGGGATTTTTGCCGGGATTTTTTACTGGTCCAAAACCAAAACGACTTTACAAAGTTGTAGATGTTGAGGATGATTCTAAATCTTTTGATAAAGTTCAATTTGAAGAGTTAGTTCTTAACGACCCAAATTTTCAAACTTTACCTCAGGAAGAAAAAGAAAAAATATTTTTTAATTTAAAAGTTGAGTATCCTTCATCTGTTACAGAAATAAATGAACTAAGATCACAAGTCTTAGAACCTAAAACATTAGAAGAAAATATACAAGAAACTATGTCTACAGTTGTAGATACAAAACCAATAGACGTGTCTACGAATACAGACGAGCCAGTTGAGTTAGAGCCTAATGCGACTCCAATTCCTACTCCAAGCCCAACACCAGCTCCTACACCAGCACCTAAAGATTCTTTACTTTCTCCTAATATACCCACACAAGCAGAACTTGTAAAAGATTTTGAAATCTTAGGAGCTGATAAAATGTCTTCAGAAGAAATTGATGCTCGTTTAAACGAGATGATAAATCAGAAAGATGATTTTACAACTGACGAATATATTAAGCTTATTACTTATTTAAACTCTAAACAGGGAATAATGCCACAAGCAACAAGTTTATTAGAGCCTACTCCTGAACTGACAGATTCAGAGATTATTGCAAATGCTTTGAAAGGTTCAGGCACAGGTAGAAATCCTTTAGAAGTTATAGACGACATGAACATACGCAACCAAATCAAAGGAACAAACTTAGGCTTAAAAACTTTACAAAGAGATACTTCAACTGCAAGACAAGCTATTGCTATGTCTGGGTTATTACGTACTAAAGACTTTGTAGAGTTTTTAGAATCTGAAGGTACTACGAAAGAAGAATTTAATACGACAACTAAAGATTATGTACTCAATATATTTAATAAGTATTTAAAACAACTTCAATCTAAATAGGAAACTAAATGGCACCTGAAACAGAATACAATTCTGAGTATTTTTTAAACCGCTACAGAGATAGAGTTAATCTTGTAGAGGAGGAAGAAGAGAAAGAAAAAGAGGAAGATGAAAAGGTGTATAGCTCTGACTATTTTATAAATAAGTACAGGTCTCAAGCTAATCCTGTTAGTCAAGAAGAAATAGACCTTCAAGAAAAAGAACGATTAGTAGATGAAAGAGAGCAACTAGAGCAAAGAGTTTTAGAAGAAACAATAGAATTAGAAGAAGAACTAGAGCCTAAAGAAGTAGTTTCTGAAATAGAGCCAGTATATAATTCTAAATATTTTATTAATAAATATAAATCAAACTTAAAAGTTAAACCTACGACAGAACTTGCTAGTGGTGTAGAACCTACAACATCTCAAAAACTAGAACTTGGTGGTAGATTAGAAAGATACACACTAGGAAATATTTTAAGAACTGCTCAAGCTGGATTATTAACTATTTCAAATAATAAATCATTTAAAGAAAATATTAAAGAAATAGAAACTGAAAGAACAGAAAAAATATTTGACTATATGAGTGAAAAGTATGGTGTAGATTTTAGACAATATCAAAATGATGCTGCTGTTATAACAGGCAGAGTAGGTGTTGCTGTTGCAGACCCAGTTACATTTTTTATACCTTGGGCAAAAATTGCCAAAGCTGGTAAAATAACTGCAACTGCTGCAGGTGCTGGTATTGGTGCAACTGATATGGCACTATATGAATATGCTGCTTATGGAGAAATAAATCCTAATAATGTATTATTTGGTGCAGCAGCAGGTGGAGCTAGTTCATTGATTGGTGCAGCAGTAGCTAATAGATTACCTTCTGTAGCTGACGATACCATAAACTTAGGTAAAATAGATAGTCCTGATGCAGATACTGTAGTTAAAAGCACGGTAAAAGATGAAGCTGTTATCAATTTAGAGGGTCAAGATTTAGAAGCTTTAAAAACAGTTCTTCCAATTGTTATGAAAAACAAAGTTACAATAATTGACAATTTAGAACCTACATTAGCTTTACATAAAATGGCTGCTCAAGCTAGAAACGACATTAAAGAATTTCAAACTTTAAAAACAGAAGGTCAAATTCTTTGGGACCCTAAAAAAAGAGAGTGGAATTTTACAGCAGAAACAAAAATTAATAAAAAAGACTTTGATATTTTAAACGAAAAAAGAAAACAAGCACAGAAATTTTTAAAAGATGATTTATTAGACTACTATGTTAAACTATCAGAAGGTACGGGAGAAATAGTAGATGGTACATTTAAAGAAACTATAAAACAAGGCTTTGAAATTACAGATAGTTTAATGCAAAAAGTATTGAATGAAACTTTTAGACCTCTGTTTGGAGGAGGAGTTGGTTTTACTGCCGGTACATTTATAGGTGATGAAGACGATGCTATTAATTATAGCTTGATGGGAGCAGGAATGACCTTCGGTGTTGTTTATAATCGTATTAAAGATGCTCCATACTTAAGACAGGGACAGAAAGAAAAAGCTTTTGGTCTTATTGAAAACGAATCGATGAGAATGTTACATAACTTTTTAAAAATAAAAGGTTCTGGTACGACTGCTGCTAGAGGAATAAATCACGGAGCAGAAAACGAGATACTTGTTAGGTCTTTAGTACAGGTAATGGACGGTAAAAAGCTAAACAAAGTAAGTGCTGAAGAAGCCTCTGATTTATTAACATCAACATTTGGTGAGCAGATTGCCGAAGTAATTCAAAATGCTACTCAAATAGAAAGAACAGCAGCTACTAAAATTATAAAACAGTTAGGAACTAGAGAAGCAGTTCAAAAAGAATTTAAATTATCTACGGAAGCTATGACTAATGTAGACAATTTAATAGCGAATACTAACGAGTTTAAAAAATTCTTTAATGGTTCTTATGTGGACCCTGTTATTACATATAATAAAATTGATAACTACGACTTACCTCAAATATGGGACACAGCAGTTATCATGGGGAATAGAGTTGGAGCAGAAAAGGCTGTTAAAAAAGCTTTGGCAGCAGAGTTCCCAAAATGGAACGCAACTGCACTTAAACTAACAGGAGAAACTTCATTAGACAACGCTGCTGAAAGAATTGTAGCAGATGTATTAGGAGAAGTAACTGAGTCAGTATTTAAAAGACCCAAGACAAAAGCAGAAGTATTTGGAAACTTTGAAGCAATTCCACAATTAAAAAATTATCAACGTGAAAGAATATTTAAAAGTTTAAAAGCAAGGAAAGAGTTAGAGCCTTTTTTAAAACAAGACTTAAAAGATATTTTAGAGGACTGGGTAAGTAATACTGTTAAAGGAGTTGAGTTTGCTCGGCAAATGGGACAGAACGGAGAAATAGTAAATAAACTTGCTTACGGACTTAGACAAAAATTTAGAGACGGAGTAATTAGTGAGAAAGAATTAGATTCTAAATTACGTTTAATGAAGAACACAGTTCAAGCTTATTTTGGATTAGTTGGAAAAAGTGCTACTGACCCATTACAAAGTAACTTAGCTAAAGATGGGTTTGCTTTACTTACTTTTTTATCAAATACAACCATGTTGCCACGATCTATTATACCACAGTTAGGTGATTTTTTACAACCGTTTCAAAATAGTAAAGTTGGGTCGGCTGCAGCAGGGTTTGCAGATGCTTGGAAAAAAGACGGTATAGCTGCTCGATATGGTATTGGAGGCTCTAAAGCAAACACGATAGGTTCTACGGTTAATAAAGACATTGAAGGAGTATTTTCAGCCGGTCTACATCCAAGCACAACGTTCCAACAAAAACTTTCAGACTGGACTAAAACTTTTTTTAAAATAAATGGTATGGCTCCAGCAACTAATTTTGCAGCAAAAGTTGCTTTTAGTACTGGTATCAATGAAGTATTTGATATAGCTAAAAAAATTGGTAATAGAACTAAAATTAGTAGATCACTCCAAACTCAATTAAATTTTTATGGTGTAACTAAACAAGACCTAGAAGGTTTAAGAAAGTTTAAAACATTAGAAGAAGCTTTAGACTCTGCAAGTGGTCAAGCTACTTTAACTAAAGTGGGAATGAAAGCGTTTAAACGTGACGTAGGTTTACCCGGAATTGGTAACAGAATGATTTTTGCTCAAAGCAATAATCCAATGATTAAATCTGCTGGATTATTTTTATCATGGGCACAGTATAAAGTAGGTCAAATGAATGGGCTTATAAACAGGGTAGAAAACGGAGATTTAAAATTAGCTATAAAAATGTTAGGTACTATTGGTATATTTGGAGGGCTTCGAGAACTTCAAATAATGATGAGTCCTTCACGAGAGTACTATGCAGAAAAAGAACCTGAAAACTTTTCAGCAAAATGGTGGGGTCAAGCAGCAGGTTTGTCAGGTATCATTGATTGGAGAGCAGAGAAACTGTCTAGAGTATTTGGTTCATGGGCAGGAAGCCAACAAGGAACAGCAACATCAGCAATATCTCCGTTGTTTGGATTGTTGGATAAATGGTATAACAATATAGGTAAAACTTATAGAAACTTAGATGCTGGAGATTATGAAGGAGCAGCAGTATCTGCAATTAAGACAGTTCCATTAGGGTCAGAAGTTATTGATTACACAAACAGAATAAATGAATCGATTACAGGACAGCCACTCTTACAAGATGTTGAGAATAGGCAGCCTACTACTAGACCTACACTAACACAGTTTTCAAAAGGAGGACTAGTCGGTGAAGAAACTATTGAAGGTCCTCAAGTACCTTTTACACAGGATAATGCTGCTGATAGAATCAACCCCATCACAGGATTACCATACAATCAACCCCTTATTAAGTACCAATAATATGAACATAGAACAATGCAAAGCTGAAATCAAACGACACGAGGGCGAAGTCCTAGAAATCTATAACGACAGTTTAGGTTATAAGACTCTAGGAGTTGGTCATCTATGTCAGCCACAAGACGCTGAGTATGACTGGGAAATAGGTACACCTGTATCACAGGAAGTCGTAGACAGATATTATATGATAGACTTTGATAGGCATCATGCTGAAGCTATCCATGTCTTTGGAAGCTCAGAAGATTTTAATAAACTTCCAGAAGATATACAACGTGTGTTAGTGAACATGTGTTTTAACCTAGGTGGTACAAGACTTTCAAAGTTTCGTAACATGTTAAAAGCTTGTAGAGAACACAACTGGACTGAGATGGCTGCACAAATGGAAGACAGCAGGTGGTTTAAACAGGTTGGTAGACGAAGCATAGAGCTACAACAGTTAGTTTTAAATCTAGTATAATGCTATTGTACACTGAACAACAACTTGAACTAGCGTATAACATTTATAGAATGCACCAGATTGGAAGAGGATTAGCTTTTATGGAGCTAGAACATTTTAGAAATTTGTATGAAGAACTAATGGAGGATTTAGTATGAAAGGATTATTAACAAATATAATAGGTGCGGTAGCTCCAACGTTAGGTACTGCATTAGGTGGACCTATGGGTGGTATGGCTGCTAAAATGATTTCTGAGGTGTTAGGTGTTCCTAATAATTCAAAGGCTATCAATCAAGCTATGGCAGTAGCTACGCCTGAACAGATGCTACAGCTTAAACAAGCTGAACAAGCTTTTGAAGTACAGATGAAAGAACTAGAAGTCGATGTCTTTTCATTAGAAGTTGAAGACAAACAAGATGCACGTGGTAAGTTTAGTAAAGACTGGACTGCACGTATTATGGGCATTGCAGTAGTAGGTGGTTTTATGGGATACATATTTTTAGTAACTCTACAACCGCCAGAACAAAACAGCGAAGCATTAATTAACTTAGTGCTTGGTTATCTTGGTGGCTTGGCAAGTGCTGTAATATCTTTTTACTTTGGAGCTTCTAACACTTCTAAAGACTAATGGATGTAATTCAAGTTATACAAGAGTTAGGTTTTCCTATAGCTGCTGCTGTAGGTTTAGGTATGTTTGTTTGGAAATTAATCAACAGAATTATTGATGGTATGGAAACAAAACTAGATACTCTTGATGATAAACTAAATGGTTCGTTAGCTAACTTAGAAGATAGGTTAGGTACTAAGTTAGATTCACAACATGGCATACTTGTTGCATTAATAGATAGAGTAAGAAGCTTAGATAATGAAATCATAAGACAAGATACTATGATTAAAACTATACTAGGTGTGCCACAATTAATTAACAGTGATAAGATAGCAAAAGCAGACAGAGATGACCAACGAAAAGATTGATAAGAAAATATTACAAGTAGTTAATCTTTCTCCAAGTGAATCTTGGATAGAAAAAATTGTAGATATACATCCGATGAAACAAATTACTGTAGCTTCTATTGTACAAGTAGTTGTGTTTGGTTTTATGTTGTTAGCTTTCTGGGGTAACTCTAAACTCTTTGCAGATGAGATAGTATTTAAGTTTAAAAGTCCTAGCTTTAACGGTATTAATACTAGCTCACATTATCTTACTATTCAGAACCAAGAGTTCAATCGTAAAGAAGCATTGAAGGCAGAGATTAAGGCACTTCAAGACCAGATAGAAAGAGACAAAGAGAACACAACTCTTGCAAGATTTATAAGAAACTTAGAATCACGTATATACTCACAACTATCAAGACAGTTAGTAGAAAATTTATTTGGTGAGGTTCCTTCTGATAGTGGTACATTAACTTTAGAAGGCAATACAATTGTTTATAACGTAGAAGATGGAATAATAACTTTAACTATAACGGATAGTGATGGCAATACAACGACTATATCTTTGCCTGTTGGTAACTTTACTTTCTAGTTGTGCAGTAGTACAAGAGAGTGGAGATTTAGTTTTAACTAAAAAAGTCCAGTCTAGTTCTACATTAGATTTACAATCAGAAGAGTTAAAGAATTTACCACCAGCACAAGTAAGACCAACGATAGCTATATACCCTAATAGCTTTAGAGATTTAACAGGTCAGAGAAGAAGCAACAGTACCTTTGCTTTGTTTAGTACTGCTGTAACACAAGCACCTGAAGCTTTTCTTATTAGAGCTTTTAAGCATACAGCAGGTGGAAAGTTTTTTAGAGTTGTAGAACGTGTAGGTTTAGATGACCTAACAAAAGAAAGACAACTAATACGTAGTACACGTAAAGATTTTAAAGAAGATAATAAGATGCAACCACTATTATTTGCAGGGTTGTTAGTCCAAGGTGGAGTAATTAGTTATGAAGCTAATCTAAAATCTGGAGGTTCTGGTGCAAGGTACTTAGGTATTGGAACAAGTAAACAATTTAGGGAAGACACAGTTACTATATCTTTAAGGTTAGTATCTGTATCTACCGGTGAAGTTCTTATGGAAACATTAGTATCCAAAAGCATTTTATCTACAAGTGTTTCTCAAGATGTATTTCGTTTTATTGAAACTGGCACAGAGCTAGTAGAAATAGAAGGTGGTATATCAGAGAATGAAAGTGTTTCAATAGCTTTGCAAAAGGCTGTAGAAACTGGGGTATTAAACATAATCAATATTGGAATAGAGAGAGGCTATTGGAAATATGAAAACTTTAAAATTAATGAGCCTAATTGTACTGATGAATGTGTCAGTGCTATACGGGGCTGATAACGAAATATATATAGACCAGTCTGGTGCTACGTTTAATCTAGATGCTGAACAGTTAGGTTCAGGTAACATCATAGGTGGAGCTGATGCGATTGCTGGTACAATGACTGCATTAGATTTAGATGGTGGTACACAGACTATTGATATTAATCAAATAGGTTCAAGTAATAAATTCTTAGGTGATATTACTGCAGATAACTTTGTAGGTTTTTGGGAGTTTGATGGTTCTACTAACGTGTTTAACGTACAGATAGACCCTAATAATACTTACGGTGCTGATGGTTCTAATGTTAATGTAGATGTAACAGGCGGTACAAACACTTTTACACTTGACTTAGCTACAACATCTTTAGCAAGTAATGCAGATATTGATTGGATTATTAGTGGAGATGGTAATACATTTGATTTTAATATTAATAATTCTGATGCAACCAATGATGTAAATGTAGATGGTAACGATAACAATGTAAACTTTACAGGTCAAGGTTATGCAGGTGGTTACTTTAAATTAAATCAAACAGGCAATTCTAGAACATTTAACATACAACAACTGAGTACTTTAGACAATGACTGGTTACAAATTACATCTGATGGTTCTAGTGGCACTGTTTGTGTCGTTCAAAACGATGGGGGAACAGCAGTCGGTTGCTAATATAGGCAACATAACTGAACTAAACGGAACAGGTAGAGTTGTAAGAGAAGTCCCTAAAGACTTAGACGAAACTTTCCAAGCCTCTCTAGACCTAGACATCAACAGCTACGATAATGTCCAAACTTCTAATGGGAGATTGGGCATTACTTTTTTAGATGACAGTCAAGTTAGACTTACTGAACATTCTGAATTAATTATAGATGAATTTATCTATGACCCAGACCCTTCTAAGTCTAAGATGGCACTTCAGTTTGCTAGTGGTACTGCAAGATTTATCACAGGGAAACTAGCAACTATAGATAAAGAAAATATAACTATCAATACTCCAAGTGCTACGATTGGTATTCGTGGTACAGACTTTACTGTAACTGTAGATGAGTTAGGTAGAAGTCTAATTATATTATTACCAGACGATGACGGTCTGCCAAGTGGAGAGATAGTTGTCGCAACAGCTATGGGACAGGTAGTTCTTAACAAGCCTTACCAAGCTACAACAGTTTCTATGTTTGAAACTAAACCAACCAATCCAGTTATCCTTGACTTGACTCTTGAGTTAATTGATAACATGTTAATTGTAAATAAACCACAGGAAGTAAAAGAGGATGAAGGACAAGATGGAAGGAGCAACACTAATATTCTTGATGTTGATTTCCTTGAGTTTGATGATTTAGAAACGGACTATCTTGCAGAAGATGAGTTAGAGTTTACAGAATTAGACATTAATTATTTAGATGTAAACTTTCTTGAAGACTTGTTAGACATTATAGAAGATGTCAATGAGCTAGACCAGACTTCAACAATTTTAAAAACTGATATAGATTTAAAAGGTACTCAAATAGGATACGATAGTGAGACCCAGATAAATACTTTTATGACTGATAACGTCATAACATTTTATAAAGCTTTAGAAGATACCATTAAATTAGATTTAGATAAATCAAATGCTTACACTATTGTAATGATACAAAATGGTAAAAGTACACAGATAGTTGTCAACGGTGGTGGTAACTCTACCATAACTATAACACAAGGAGACTAACATGAAGTGGGCAATTACTTTATTAACTCTATTAACTTTACCTCTCCTCTTCAACAGTGTACCACTAGAAGTACTAAGACTCAAAACCTTTGATGCTCTTGTACCTGAACAAAGTCCAACCGGACACTTTACAATCCTCAACATAGACGAACAATTCCTAGATGAACAAGGTGGATATCCCCTACCTAGAGAAACACTTGCAAAGATTCATAATGATTTAATAGAAGCCGGTGCTTATGGCGTAGGATGGGTTATGTTATTTCCACATCCAGATAGAATGGGTGGAGATGATGAGTTCTCTAAAGCCTTACAAAGTTCTGCAAGTGTTATAGCTATGCCAGAAGTAAACAACAATAACTTCCCGGCAACACATGGTACAGTTATTAAAGGACCAATAGTATCTTTACCAAAAGCTCAAGGCTTTTTAGAGAACATAGATGTACTAAAACAATCAGCTAATCAAGGTGCTATCTCTGCACCAGTAGATGTAGATAATTTAGTAAGGCGTATACCTTTACTACAACAAACAGATAATGGGTGGGTTGCTTCTTTTGGAACGGAAGTTTTAAAAATACTAGGAGGGGGTCAAACTTATCAAATTAAAACCAACGAGAATGGGATTGAGAAAATTAGGGTGCAGGGGTTACCTCCTATTAATACTGATAGTTATGGACGTAAGTGGGTAAGCTGGGTTGATACACCACAAACTACACTACAAGAACTAGATGTTCTAGATAAGTTTGTGTTTGTTGGCTTCAACGCTAAAGGCATTTCTCCTCAAATTGCTACCCCTGTTGGACTCTTAGAGCCACACAAAATACAAGCAGCGTTAGCAGAAAGTATCTTGTTAGAGACACCACAAATTCCTGACTATAGACTGTTTCTTGAGTTACTTATTTTAGTACTCTCAGGCTTACTGACAGCCCTTGTAATCAATTATCTTGGTATCACTAAGGGCGTTAGTCTTTTTCTTGTTTTTGTAACAGGAGCAGGGTATCTTGAGTATCACTTTGTAACTCATAATTTACTCATAGATTTTACATGGAGTATGATAAGTATGACACTGATTGCTACCTTGCAGTTCTATTTAAATTTTAGAACTCAGTTTCAATTAAGACAACTTATCAAAAAACAATTTGAACACTACCTTGACCCAAGACAGGTCAAACGATTACAAGATAATCCCGAGCTTTTAAAGTTAGGCGGAGAAAGGAGAAGGTGTACGTTTTTATTTACAGACGTGAGAGGCTTTACAAGTTTGTCAGAGAGACTAGAGCCGGAAGAAGTAACAGAGATAATGAACAAGGCTTTAACCATTCAAGCCAACGCAGTGAAAGAGTACGGTGGCATGGTAGATAAATACATTGGTGATGCTATGATGGCAATCTTTAATGCCCCTATAGACTTAGAGAACCATGAGACCAGAGCCATCCAAACAGCCCTGAAAATAAAGGAAGATATGGCAGCAGCCAAGTTAGGAATTGAAATAGGTATTGGAATAAATACAGGAGAAGCAGTTGTGGGTAACATGGGAAGCGATACACGCTTTGATTACTCTGCAATTGGAGATGCTGTCAACCTAGCTGCTAGGCTAGAAAGCTCTACTAAAGAAGTGGGAGAAGACATTGTCATAGGTTATGAAACAATTAAGAACTGTGATATACCCCATAGAGAATTAGATTCTATCTTTGTTAAAGGAAAAGAAAAGCCCATTAAGATTTATACTATTTTAGAACATTAAGTTCTCGTTGAAAAAAAGAATGTAAGTCTCCAAGCTTAGTCTTTCCGTTACGTAAGATAGATTTTATTACATCTCTCTCATCTTTCGGGAAGATTTCATCTACCATATTCTCAGGTAACATACTAAACTCTGTAACGATTTCATTGTTACGTGTAAGAAGCACTTTAAAACTTACCAAGTTGGCTTCACTTTTGTTAATCATTTTATTTCTCCAAGTTTGTAAAAGTAATTTTATCTTGTCTACCACGTAGTCCTGCTTTCATATAAGAAGTTGCACGACCTTCAAAGAAGTTCTGATGTTCAACACCCATCACTTCATCTAACCACCCAAGAGGGTTATCTCTCTGGTCATAATTAGTTTTTAATCCAAGCTGTAGTAATCTTCTATCAGCTATGTATCTGTTGTAAGCATACATATCTTTCTTAGTAAGTCCTTCAAGGTCTCCCATATCAAACACTAGGTCTAAGAACTTGTCCTCAAGGTCTACCATCTGTCTACAGATTTCGTATAGCTCTGCTTTGAAATCATCTGTCCATATATCAAGGTTCTCTTGGATAAATTCCCTAAACAATTTAGTCATAGCTTCAACGTGCATTGACTCATCACGGATAGAGTAAGTAACAATCTGTCCCATACCTTTCATACGTCCGAAGCGTGGGAAGTTTAACAAGATTGCAAAGCTAGAGAACAACTGTAGTCCTTCTGTAAAGGCTGAGTAGACTGCTAAAGTTTTTGCAATGCTTTTCTTATCAGCCTTAGTAGTCTTGATGTTATGTACATACTCGTGTTTGTTAGACATCTCTTCGTACTCTGCAAAGGCTTTGTATTCTATCTCAGGCATACCAACTGTATCAAGCAGTAAACTGTAAGCATGTTGATGAATTGATTCCATGTTTGCAAACGAACCCATCATCATCCTAGCTTCAGGCTTTCTAAAGATACGCATGTATCTATCAACATAACCTGCTCCTACATCTACATCAGACTGAGTAAACAATCTAAAGATTTGGGTGAGTAAGTTCTTTTCAGCCGGTGCTAGTTCCTGCCAATCTTTGACATCGGTGTGAAGTGGTACAGACTCAGGCATCCAATGCATTTGATTCTGTAGTACGTAGTAATCGAACATCCAAGGATTGTCGAAAGGTTTATAGTATTCTCTTGTATCTAATAGGCTCATAGTTATTTCTCGTTTAAGTGTGATTGACCGTACTGGTCGTTATATTTTTTAACCAAGTACTTAAGGTTGTTAAGTACATATCCTGCATAATTTTCTGTCTTAGCAAAAGGACTACTCGTTTCATCTAGGTAATCAACCCACATTCTACTTGTAAAACTTTTAAACTCTGACGTAAATATATTTTTAAATGCTTCTTGTTTCATAAATCTCCTAGTGCTGGTAAGTAAACTAAGACTTCAGCTTTACATTTAGGACAACTTAAATTAGTTTCCATAATGTAACCATCGTCTTCTTCTTCGAGGTCGATGTCTCCACCCCATATTAATTGTGTGTTACAGTGCCAACAGTTCATATTATCCCTCACACGCTATGCATTCAACTTCATCTAGCTTGATGCGTTGAACTTTGTTATTAACATTCTCTGCGTTTCTAGCAGCATTAGTTCTAAAGTAATACAAAGACTTAAGCTTATTTATTCCATACCAGTGTACATCATTGACGTACTGCATGTACTCATCGTGTACTTCCTGTGGCTCTGTGGCTGTAGGAATAGTAAAGAATAAATTAACTGACTGAGCCTGACAGATAAACTCTTGGCGTTTAGAAGCGTGTTCTACTATCCACATCTGGTCAATCTCGTTAGCAGTTTTAAATATTTCTTTCTCCTCATCGGTAAGAATATCTAGATGTTGGACTGAGCCTTCGTGTCCAGCTATGTCTTTCCATACTTCTTTAATCTGATCTTTGGTCAGCTTCTTACTAGCTAACAAGTCTTCTAAGTATCTGTTCTTTACTTGATACGAGCCTGAAAGAGTTTTGTGTGTATAAACGTTAGCCCTATACGGCTCAATCGAAGGAGATGTCCCACCACAAATAATACTAGAAGAGGCATTAGGAGCAACAGCGAGAAGATGAGCATTCCTCCTGCCACTACCGCTAACATCAGGTGCTTCTCCACGTTCGTCTGCAAGTCTTTCAGAAGCTCTGGTAGCCTGTACCTTAACATGTTTAAACGCTTTGTAATTGAAGCCCGTAGCATAGATACCTTCAAAAGGTAAGCTGCGTGATTGGAGATACGCATGGAAGCCCATCGCACCGAGACCGAGTGAACGCTCTCTATAAGCAGAGTAGGCAGATTTAAGAAAGCCTTCTTTGCCCGGCTTAATATGTTTTTGGAATCGTTTAAAGTTTGCATTGTATTCTCCTAAGTTATCTGTGTCGACAGCATTGTCAATGTAATGTTGTAAAACATTGTCGAGCATGGTTATTAAATCTTGTATAAACATAGGGTTCTCTGACCAATCATCAAAGTGTTCTAAGTTTACACTGGACAAACAACACACGGCTGTTCGTTCTTCGTTAGTAGGTAGAGTTATTTCAGAACATAGGTTGCTCTGTTTAATCTCTAAGCCTAAAGATTTCTGTTCTTTAGGTAAAGCTTCATTACATGTATCAATGTTAATCATATAAGGCTCACCTGTTTCTGCTCTAGCGTTAATGATTTGCCACCATAAGTCTCTAGCATTAACCATTTTAACAGCTTCGTTAGACTTAGGGTCAATCAATCTCCATTCATCATCAGCTTCAACAGCCTGTAAGAAGTCGTTAGTAATGTTGACACCGTTATGAAGATTAAGATTCTTACGATTAATATCTCCACCGGATTCTTTACGCATGTTAATAAACTCTTCAATCTCTGGGTGACTGATGTCCATGTATGCTGCATACGAACCTCGTCTTGTTACACCTTGATTGAAGGCTAACATTTGAGAATCAACTACATGCATGAAAGGAATAGAACCAGTAGACTTACTACCGTGAGTAGTAGATACACCGTTACTCCTAATGTCTCCCCAATATCCACCAATACCTCCACCTGAACTAGCC